>Ga0111539_10001329_pt1 | contig 32962 bp, 30 predicted proteins | sample RhiMethybrSRZTD1_FD_79667 | JGI IMG/M metagenome (GOLD analysis project Ga0111539, IMG submission 79667) | Populus rhizosphere microbial communities from Tennessee, USA - Rhizosphere MetaG P. TD hybrid SRZTD1 (version 2) (version 2) | ecosystem: Host-associated > Plants > Roots > Rhizosphere >...
ACCCCGACTCCGTCCCTGACTCCGTCCCCGTCTCTGACCCCAATCGAGTGCCGACCGGCATCGGGTGGCCGGCCAGAAAGTCGCGGACGGCCATCGCGCGGCGGCCTTCAGGCTGTAGTTCCAACAACTTAAGTCGCGTGCCCTGTCCTGCCGCCACGATCACGCCGTCTCGCGAGACATCGACGACAGTGCCGGGGTCAGACCCCTTTGCAGTTTCTTCAACGCGGCTCTTCAAGACGATGAGACGCGACCCGCCCGCATAGGTGTATGCGTGGGGCCATGGATGCAGTCCTCGCACGCGGTTGTGAATGACGACGGCCGGCAGGTTCCAGTCGATGAGTCCTTCTTCCTTCGTCAGCCGCGCCGCGTACGACGACTGCGAGTCGTCCTGAGGCACTTCGTGCGCGGTGCCGCTCGCCAGTTGCTCGATGACCTGCAGGAGCGGCGCAACGCCAAGCCGAGCCAGATCCCGCTCGACCAGGTCGCTCGTCTCGTCGGACCCAATCGGCCGCGTCACCGTCGCCATCATCGCCCCCGCGTCGAGCGCCACGACCATGCGCATGATGGTGACGCCGGTCGCCGTGTCACCGTTGACGACGGCCCGATGCACCGGCGCGGCGCCGCGATACTTGGGCAGCAGCGAGGCGTGGACGTTGATCATGCCGTGCCGGGGTAGCCGCAACATCTCACCGGGAATCAGCTTCCCGTATGCCGCGACCACACCAAGGTCCGGCGACCAGGCCGAGAGTGCCGCCATCGTGTCGGCATCGCGCAGGCGAGTGGGTTGAAGAACGGGCAACCCGTGCCGAAGCGCAGCGGCTTTTACGGGCGAGTCGGTCACACGCTGGCCGCGGCCCCGAGGCCGGTCGGGCTGCGTCACGACCCCAACGACAGCGTGCGACGAGGCGATCAGGCCTTCAAGTGACGGAACCGCAAACTCCGGCGTGCCGAAGAACACGATCCGCACGGGCGCTACCACTTGCCGGCTTTGGCGAGCTTCTTGATCTTCCTGACGATCAGATCCTTCTGCAGGCCGCGCAGACGATCGACGAACAGCGTGCCCTCGAGATGATCCATCTCGTGCTGGAAGCAGCGAGCGAGGAGGCCCTCGGCAGTCACCGTCTGTGGCTCGCCGTGGCGATCCAGTCCCTTGAGGATCGCTCGCGCGGGCCGTGCGACCGTGGCGTTGAAGCCCGGTACGCTCAGGCAGCCTTCCTCTTCGAGCTGCATGCCGTCGCGTTCGAGGAACTCGGGGTTGATGAAGACGAGGAGGTCCGATGGCGTGCGCCCAACCGAGATGTCGCACACGAAGACGCGTTTGCTGACGCCCACCTGCGGCGCCGCCAAACCGATTCCTGGCGCCGCGTACATCGTCTGAATCATGTCGTCCACGAGGGCATCAATCTCCGGCGTGATCTCGGCGACCGGTTCGGCAGGGCGATGTAAAACCGCCGCCCCGTGGCGGACGATCGGTCGGAGCATGGGGCGATGGAGAATTAGCGTGTCTCCGTGGTCTGCGCGCGCGGGGTGAAACGGCGCGCGACGTCCTCGGCCGTGGCTGCGCGATGGCGCTCGATCTCGTCGATCGAATCGCCGCCGAATTTCTCGAGAAACGCGTCGGCGAGCACGAACGACACCATCGCTTCGCCGACGACGGCCGCCGCGGGAACGGCGCACACGTCGCTGCGCTCGATGGCGGCTTCGGCATCCTGCAGCGTGTTCAGATCGACGGACCGCAGCGGCTTCATCAGCGTGGCGATTGGTTTCATGAACCCGCTGACGCGGAGGTCCTGACCGTTGGTCACGCCGCCTTCGAGGCCGCCGGCATTGTTCGACGGACGCACCGGCAGATCGGCATCCTGACGCGGCGGAAGGATCTCATCATGGACGCGCGAGCCGGGACGGAACGCCACATCCGGTCCGATGCCGATCCCAACGGCTTTGATCGCGTGAATGCACATCACCGCTTGCGCGAGCCGCCCATCGAGCTTGCGATCCCACTGCACATAGGACCCGAGCCCCGGAGGCACGCCCGTCGCGATGACCTCGAAGGCGCCACCGAGGGTGTCGCCGGCTTCTTTCGCGGCATCGATCGCGGCAATCATGCGCTGCTGCAGTTCGGCATTGACGCAGCGGAGCGGATCGTCGGGCAGCGCGAATGCCTCGTCGAATGACACGACCGTGTTCGCGGGCAACGCCACGCCGCCAATCGCCGAGACGTGACTGGCGACGCGAACACCGAAGCGGCCGAGCAGTTGACGGGCCAGCGAGCCCGCCGCCACGCGCGCCGCGGTCTCGCGCGCGCTCGCGCGCTCGAGCACATCACGGATGTCGGTGTGGCCGTATTTGATGGCTCCGGCCAGGTCGGCGTGACCAGGCCGTGGCCGGGTCACGTCAGGCCGATTCGCCGCGCCGGTTGCCCCTTCCGGCTTCTCCGACTCGACGTACATCGTCTGCTGCCAGTTCACCCAGTCGCGATTGCGGATCAAAAGGGCAATGGGGGCGCCCGTGGTGACGCCGTGACGCACACCCGAGAGCACCTCGGCGCGGTCGCTTTCAATCTGCATGCGCCGGCCGCGTCCGTATCCGCCCTGCCGGCGGCGAAGCTGCAGGTTGAGCGCGTCGATATCGAGATCGAGACCCGCGGGCATGCCGTCAACGGTCACGACGAGCGCCTGGCCGTGCGATTCGCCCGCGGTCAGAAATCGCAGCATTCCTTGGTCATTCTATACGACCCTCCTTCGCCCTCCGGGCTACGGCGAGGCAGGCTCCGCTTTCGGCCTCCGAGCTTGGCGCGGCGTGGCGCGTTCCAGAAAGCGCCGCGTTTGAGGTGCTCGCGATCGGAAGAAACTGCGCACTTCCGAGCCGCTCTCGCAATTTCATTGGCGGTTTCGACGCGTCGTCCCGGTTGCATCTCCATGCCGCATGAGTCGACTCCTTCATGACCGCTACTACACGTATGGGTCGTCGCACGCGTGGGACCTCGCCACTGGTGAGAGCCTTCACGTGGACGACATTGCCACCGATGCCGACGCCGAGCCGCCCGCGCCGGCTTCGCTCATCGAGGTGCTCGACCACGGCCGCGAAGGCGAGCCGCGCTGGATTGTCGCTGACACGACGAACGGACCGCGCTCGCCAGTCGTGGCGAGACGAGTGGCGGCTGCGGCGCGGACCCGCGGCTACGTGCCGATTGCCGCGGACGTCTATCTCCGTCTGCGCGATGTGCTCGGTGCGGACCTGTCGCACCGCACGCTCCTCCTGATCGTGCATCCGGCCGCGCCTGTCGCAGCCGGGCGCGCGGCGCTGGTTGATGCGGCGGCGAGATGGCCGCGCCCGCATGTGCTCCTGACGTTTGCCTCGCCACGGCCATTCGTCCCGAGCGGAGCAGGAATCGTGCGCGAAGCGCGCGCCGTATACGGTGCCCGTGCCATGCGCGCTCCGCTTGCTGCGACATTGCCGGACGAGGTGTTGCGACACGTCACGCGTGGCTCACGCGCGACGGAGTTCATGAGCAGTGGACGCCACGCGGCGGCGGAGCGGCTGCTGCGCGACGTCGCCGCCGCGCTCGTGAGACGCCAGGCCCTGTCGCCCGCGGCGCAGTCGCTCATCTCGCTCGGTCGTCTCCTCCTCGAGCGTGGCCGCGCGCTGGATGCCGATCGTACGTTCGGTGAAGCCGCCGACCATGCCCATACGGCGAAGGACGAGGCACTGTCGCTCGGCGCGAGAGTCTGGCAGGCTGCGGCGCGCACCGATGCCGGTCAGCTCACGGCTGCCGAATCGGTGTGCCGAGCCGCGCTGCTGGCCGGTGCGCTCAGTGACGGCGAACGTGCGCGTGCCGAAGCGACCCTCGCACGAATTCTGTTGTGGCAGGGCCGAACAGACGATGCCGCACGTCGCGATCTGTCGTGCGGATATTCCGACCACGGCGCGGCCGCGTACGTCGCGGCAATAGCGATCAGGGTTGCGCTGTCCATCGGCGACGTGTTCACTGCAGGGCAACGAGCGCGAGAGTTGCTCGATCTCGTCGGCACTCCTCAGGACGATGGTCACGCGCGCGCCATGGCGCGGGTGATCGCGTTGGCCGCACACACGCGCGTGCTGATGGCGACTGGCGATCTCGCATCGGTCGAGGAGCGCATGCAGCATCTGCAGCACGCGGCTCAGTACGCCCGCACGCCGCTGCGTGTCACTCGGATGCGCGTGCTGCTGCACGACGTCTACCGGCGGGTGGGACGGCGGGCAGATGCCGATCGCGAGCTGGCCTATCTCCGCCGTGTGCAGGCTGCAGTGCCACCATTGCTGCGCGACGCGATCGTGCGGCGCCTGAACGGCGTCGAGAGTGGACCGACGGTCGCTCGGCCTTCCCGCACGGACCGAAATCTCGCGACCACGATGGTCACGATCGTCCAGGACCACGAGGATGATCGCGCGGCGATCGGGAAGGTGATGTCGTGCGCTGCCGATGCGCTGCAGACGAGCCGCGTCGAGTTGTGTTCAGCCGATGCCGGACCAACGACCGTCGTGATGAGCGTCGGGGCAGGACTCGCGACGACCCTCGGAACGCGGGTTCTGCAGGCCGGTATTGCCATCGGGCCCGACGTCGATGGGGCCGGCGGTGAGCAGGGTGTGCCGATCCGTCTGGGCTCACGGTTGCTTGGCGCCTTGTGCGCGCGCTGGCCGGTCGATCGCACGTCGCCAACGGATACCGGCGCAGTTCTCGAACTTGCGGCGGCCATCCTTGCACCACGGGTCGAGGCGATGCAATCGATCGCTCGCCAGACGGCGGCTGCATCAACTGTGATCCCTGAGCTCGTCGGATCGAGCGAGGCGATCGCCGACGTTCGCCGTGCCGTGGCGCGGGCGGCCGCGGCCCCGTTCGCGGTGCTCATCGAAGGGGAGAGCGGCGTCGGCAAGGAACTCGTCGCGCGGGCGATCCATGGTCTCAGTCCGCGCCGCGAGCGTCGGTTCTGCGATCTGAATTGCGCCGCGCTTCCCGACGAACTGCTCGAGTCGGAATTGTTTGGTCACGCCCGTGGCGCGTTTACCGGGGCGATTACCGAACGCGCAGGCCTGGTTGAGGATGCCGACGGCGGCACGCTGTTTCTTGATGAAGTCGCCGACCTCTCACCACGCGCCCAAGCCAAGCTGCTGCGCGTGCTTCAACAGCAGGAGGTGCGGCGGGTTGGCGAGTCGTTCAGCCGCAAAGTGGACGTGCGGATCGTGAGCGCGGTCAATCGCGACATGCGCGCCGAGGCCGCGGCCGGCCGGTTCCGGCAGGACCTGTTGTATCGGCTCGACGTGATCCGCGTCCGCGTGCCGCCGCTGCGCGAGCGCCCTGAAGACATTCCAACACTCGCGCAACACTTCTGGACGATCGCCGCTGCGCGAGTCGGCACGCGGGCAGCGCTGGCGCACAGCACGATCGCAGCGTTATCGCGATATGCCTGGCCTGGCAATGTGCGTGAGCTGCAGAACGTGATGTCAGCGTTGGCTGTCGGCGCGCCCGCACACGGTCATGTGCGAGCGTCGCTGTTGCCGCAGATCATCTCCGGCGCCGCGGCGACCGGCGCAACAACGTTGGCCGAGGCTCGGGCGCAGTTCGAGCGTCGATTTATCGAGGTGGCGCTGGCGCGATCAGGAGGCAAGCGGGCCCGCGCGGCTCGAGAGCTCGGCTTGTCGCGGCAGGGACTGCTCAAGATTCTTGTGCGGCTTGGTCTGCAGTGACTTCAGAGTCCATGTCAGGTAACGTCGACCCCGCAGGTAAGAAACGGCACGGGCTGGCTAAGCTCGAATCGCCCCCGGCGGAGGCTCAAGCGGCAAGGTCGCGTCGGCTGGTCCAGACCTCAGCGTTTGATGACGAAACGAACCGCTCGGGCCTCGGAGTAGACAGGGACCCCGTGAGCGTTTTTCACCAGCACCTTCGCCTTGTATCGGAACAGGTTGCCGTGCTGTTCTCGTTCTGACGTGCCCTCGTATCCAGACGAAATCTGAACGAGACCCACGGACTGAGGAGAGCGCATCTCATCGGCTTCCGACAGTCCGTTGTGATTCGCGTCCACCCAGAGAATGAGCCGATGAAACACCGGGTCGGACTCGTCAACGATGCCAGGTGGCTCGGGACCGGTCTTAAGCGGGGTAGGAGAACGGAGCCATTGCATCGGATCATTCTCGAATTGCCCAAGCGTGTCGAATCCGTTCACTCCAGGAGGCATGCCACCGAAGAGCAAGTGGGGGGCGGCGACGGACCCGCTTTGCGTGCGGTCCATCGCCAGGAACGCATCGTCGCTTCCACGAGCCGTCCACCCCACCTCATCGGGCACGCCATCGAGATCGAGATCGAATCGGACCCCATCTTCTACTGACGTGAGCGAGAACCCGTTGGCGGCGAGATCGACGACGACCGGTTCGATCACACGCCCCGGGATTTGCGATGCAGGCGTGCTTACGTTGAGCAACGCCGTGAGGCCGCTCGCCAGCAGCACCGTCGATGTTCGTCTGAGCATGTTCGCTCCGGCTCTGATCGCGCCGCCTGAGTGAGACCGCATGTCTTAGGATCCACGACGAAGAACACATCATACATAGGTCGCCGGATGGCCGACGGTCGGATTACACTGCGACGGACGTAGACGTGAAGCCCTTAACGATCCACCGGGCGCCATCATCGCGATGCGAGTACCTACCGGACGAGTCCATGCAACTCCTGTACGGGCTTGCCCCAGACTTGCAGTCGTCCGACTACATGACACTCCTGAGGGTTGGCTGGAGGCGCATGGGACCAGTCGTGTTTCGTCCCGATTGCCCTCGGTGTCGCAAGTGCCTCTCGCTCCGAGTGCCCGTCGCGTCGTTTCGGCCCTCTCGGACGCAACGAAGGATTTGGAAGCGTAACGCGCGGGAGGTCGTACTCAAGATCGCGTCTCCATGTCTGACTCCCGAGCGGCTGGAATTGTACAAAGCGTTCCGCGACCACGGTCATCAGACGAAAGGCTGGCCGGCGCGGAGCGGTGAGAGCACCGCCGAAGGGCAGTCTGGATTCGAGTTGTTCCTCATCAACCCGATCCCGACGGAGGAGTGGAGCTATTGGATCGAGGACCGGCTTCTCGGCGTCGGGTACGTGGATGTCCTGGCGGAAGGGCTTTCGGCGGTCTACTTTTTCCACGATCCGCGTGAACACAAACGTTCCCTCGGCACCTTGAACATCCTGCGCCTGATCGAAGCTGCCGGCCGCCGCGGGCTGTCGCATGTGTACTTGGGGTACTACGTCAAAGGGTGTCGTTCGCTGGAATACAAGGCGAGGTTCAGACCGAACGAGGTGTGCACGGACAGCGCGTGGGAGGCATTCACCGCGTAGCCATGATGTGGCGACGCATTTTCCTGGCGCTGGTGGTGGTCATGGTTGCCGTCACGGCGTTCCGGTACCTTCGACAGCCCGGCGGTTCTTCGGAACCACCATCGTCAACAGTCCCGGCGCCTGCGTCGGCTCCGTCCCCACCAGCGCCAACCGCTTCGGCCGAGTCCGTGCAGCAGGGTCTGAGCACCGCGACTCATGAGGCTGAGCTGGTCCTCGAGGCGCTTCAGACGCGGAACATGGCCGCGCTCGCCGCGCATGTTCATCCGGTCAAGGGTTTACGTTTCTCTCCGTACATACATGTCGATCCGAAACGGAGCGTCGTCTTGCAGCCACGTGAGCTGTCAACCGCGCTCGAAGACCCCAAGCCCCGGATGTGGGGCAGTGAGGACGGGACAGGCGATCCGATCGTCCGGAGTTTCGCGAGCTACTTCGCGAGGTTCGTGTACGACCGGAACTTTCTGGCCGCGTCGGAGCGACGGGTGAATCAGTTCGGTGGCAAGTCCACGTCGAAACCGAACGTGCGCGAGATCTATCCGGACGCGACGGTGATTGAGGCTCACGTGCCCGGTACGAAGCCGGAATACGGAGGCCTCGACTGGGCAAGCCTGCTGCTGGTGTTCGAGCGATACGAGTCCCGCTGGTATCTCGTCGCGCTCGTTCACGATCAATGGACCATTTGACGCGTGAGCAAGAAGGGGTACAGACATGGCCACCATTCAAGTCCGCAATCGGCTGCGTCACTCCGAACCCGTTGTCGGCGCGACGCTGCGACTCACCAGGCCTGGGCTTGCACAGCCGGTCACGGCGACAACCAGTACCAACGGCACGGCGACGCTCCAGACGACCGGGCTCGCCGACGGCAGTTACGCGTTGAGCGTGACGCCGGTGAACACCAGTGCCGAGCCGGTTGGCCCGGCGATCGCACCGGCTGCCGCAACCGACCGGATCTTCCGCTCACTCTCGATTGACGTCACGGTGACGGGCGGAATCATCTCCGCGGCGAGCGTCACCCCGGGCCAGTCGGCGAACGGCACCGTCGCGCTGACGACGGGCCAAGCGTTGGCCGTCACTCTGCAGCCCGTCTGGATGCGGTCTCCCAACGAGCGGTCGCGCGGCCTGGCGATCACTGGCGTCATCGTTCATCACACTGGCGTGGCTGCCATCGGTCCGGTGCTCGAGACGTTTCTGTCGGACACGACGAGCGCGCACTATGTCGTGGACACTGACGGTCAGATCGTGAAGATGGTGGAGGACAGCCGGCGGGCGAGTCACGCCGGCGTTGCAAAGTGGAATGAGGATGCCAACGTCAACTCGAGAACGATTGGCATCGAGATCGTCAACGAGACTGGCCCATATCCTTCCGCGCAGATGGATGCGGTGCTTGCGCTCCTGACGCGGATCCGCGCGGCGTTCCCGACCGTCGTTCCGTGGAACGTGGTCGCGCACAGCGACGTCGGCACCAATGAAAGTGGACGGCTCGGTCGCAAGAGCGGCGACCCGGGCAGCCGGTTCGAATGGACACGCGTTGAAAGTCTCGGCCTCGGAATGTTGCCGAGTACCACGCCGATCGCACCCACGCTGTATGGCAGCTTCTTCACTCAATTCCCCAACGAGTCATTGCGCCAGAACGACAGCGATGCGACTCGCGTCTTCGGCGGGACGGTCCGCGGGGGCATCGCCGGCAACATCATTCGCGAACTGCAGACCGATCTCCGCTCGATCGGCTACTCCCTGGGCACGGTCGATGGAGATTTTGGCGAGAAAACGCGGCTGGCGGTGCACATGCTCCAGGAGCATTTCTTCGCTGGCGGCCGAGGGCACAAGGCGCCTGATGGTCGGCTGGACCGTCAGACCGCGACGCTCGTCAAGGCCGTCGTCCTCGCGAAGGTCGAATCCCAAGCCATCGTATGATGTGGGCCCCACGACCGTAGTGTCCGGCTTCAGCCGGACCGCCGTGACTCGAGATGGAGGGCCTATGACACGACTGGCATCACTGTTGGCAGCGTTCGCGGTCATCGCGTTCACCGCCGCCGCGCCCACGGTCATCGCGCAGGGCAAGTGGACCACGCTCCTCGAAGGCACCAGCATGAAGGGCTGGGACGTTGTCGGTAATGCCAACTGGTCCGTCGCTGACGGCGCAGTCCAGGCGACGATGGGCACCGGCTTCCTGGTGACGCCGATGTCGTACACCGACTTCCAGATCACCGCTGACTTCTGGGTCACCGACGATGCGAACAGCGGCGTCTTCATTCGCTGCGACGATCCCAAGACGATCAACGCAATGAACGCCTACGAGGTGAATATCTTCGACAAGCGCCCAGACCAGAGCTACCGCACCGGCGGCATCGTGGACGTCGCCAAGCCGCTCTCCGTCATCAACACCGGCGGAAAGTGGAACACCATCGATATCACCGCGAAGGGCCCGCGAATGACCGTGCTCATCAACGGGCAGAAGATGGTGGACGTTCAGGACGCCAAGCACGCGCGCGGGCCAATCGCCCTGCAGTACGGCGCGGGTACGGTGAAGTTCAAGAACGTGAAGCTGCGGACGCTGTAGCGCGGTCGTCCCAGGCGGTCGTGAGCGCTTCGGTGAAGACCTCGGCGGCTTGCGCGCCGGAGATGCCGTAGCGCCCGTCGAGCACGAAAAACGGCACGCCGTTCACGCCCAGTGAGCGGGCCTCGCGTACGTCGGCCGCAACGGCGTCCACATACGCGTCCCGCTCGAGCACGTCCCGGGCCTCGCGTTGGTCGAGGCCTGTTTCACTCGCCAGTGTCACCAGGGAATCGCGATCGAATACCGATCGCTGCTCGCTGAAGTACGCGCGATACAGCCGCTCGAGCACGGCATCCTGGATGCCGCGCTCCTTGGCCAGCTGGAGCAGCTGGTGCGCGTCGAGCGTGTTCCCGGTCAGGCCGGCATCCGTAAGGTGGTACTCGAGCCCTTCGACATCAGCCAGGTGCTCCATCCGGGCGTCCATCTCGCGCACCTGTTGATCCGACAGCTGGTACTTCGATTTGAGCATCGTCCGCCGGTTCGTCGTCTCATGACGAGGGCGTGACGGGTCGAGCTGAAAGGATCGATGAGTGATGTGCACCTGGTCACGGTGTTCGAACAACGCCAGTGCGTGTTCGAAGCGGCGTTTGCCGAGATAGCACCAGGGGCAGACGATGTCGGACCAGATGTGGATGTCCATCAGAACGTGGTGAGGTCAGCCGAGAGGATGGCCAGACAGGACGTGCAGACGATGACGCGTCCGGCACGGGGCAGCGGCGACGTGAAGCTGACCTGCGTGCGCTTCAGACGCAGGACGCGCACGCTGCGGATCAAATCCTTGCAATGCGGGCATCGAGCGGAACGTTCCAAGGTGTACATGGCTCCGCCTTCCCATTCGGGAGGAATCGTCGCGGGCTCTGCCGGGAGGTCGTACACCTCTTGTTGTTCGGAAACCGCCACCAGACACGAATGGCACTGGGTCGCACCGTCGGCGAGGTCCGTGCCGCACGCATGGCACGTCTGCATGCGAGTGATTGTACCCGCGCCTCCTTGCAATAGCGGGAAGCTCAGAAAAGAATGACGCCGTGCTGCGGTTCGTGGCCCGCCGCGTGGCGCTGACGATTCCGGTCTTGCTCGGCGTTGCGACGCTGGTGTTCTCGCTGATTCACCTCATTCCAGGCGACCCCGCTCAGGCGATGCTCGGCGAGGCCGCGCCCGAGGCGGACGTGGCCGCGCTCCGCACGCAGCTGGGCCTCGATCGCCCATTGCTCGAGCAATACGCCGATTTCCTCGGCGGCCTGGTCCGTGGCGATTTGGGAACGTCGTTGCGCACCGGCACGTCGGTGAGTGCCCAGATTGCCGATCGTCTTCCGGCGACGTTCGAGCTGGCGATGGCGGCGATGCTCGTCGCACTCGCCGTGGCACTGCCACTGGGCATTGCGGCGGCAGCGTGGCGGGGAACCCTCGTCGATCACGCGGCGATGGCTGTCGCCATGACCGGGATGTCGATTCCAAACTTCTGGCTGGGGCCGCTGCTCGCCATCGTGTTTGCCGTGGAGTTGGGATGGCTGCCAGTGTCGGGCCGAGGTGGTCTCGAGCACCTCGTGCTGCCGGCCGTGTCACTTGGACTCGCACTTGCGGCCATGCTCGCGCGGATGACGCGAGCCTCGCTGCTCGAGGAGCTTCGTGAGCCGTACGTGCGCGCCGCGCGTGCCCGCGGCATTTCTCGCGCCCGCGCCGTGATCGTCCATGCGTTTCGCAACAGCCTGATTCCGGTGGTGACGATTCTCGGGCTCCAATTTGGCGCGGTACTGACCGGCGCCGTGATCACCGAAACCATTTTTTCGTGGCCGGGAATCGGGCGGCTGTTGATTCAGTCCATCGGCTTCCGCGATTACCCGCTCGTGCAGGGCTGCATCCTCCTCATTGCCGTGACCTACGTGGCCGTGAATCTGATGACCGATCTCGCCTATGGTCTGCTCGACCCGCGGATTCGCTATCAATGACGAGAGCTGGCGCCGCGATCGTGTGTCTCACGGTGCTCGGCGCACTGCTCGGTCCGGCGATCGCCGGTATCGATCCGGCGTTTCAGAATCTCCCGCTTCGTCTGGAAGGACCATCCGCGGGGCATTGGTTCGGGCTCGACGAGCTCGGCCGCGACATCCTGGCGCGGCTGCTGGCCGGCGCGAGAATCTCACTCCTCGTTGGCGCGGTTGTCGTCGGCATCTCGGCGAGCGTCGGTACGCTGATGGGATCGATCGCCGGGTACTACGGCGGCATCGTGGACGATGTGGTCAGCCGAGTCAGCGACATTCTGATGGCGTTTCCTGGACTGCTTCTGGCGATTGCGGTCGTCGCGGTTCTCGGTCCAAGCCTGACGAATGTCATCCTGGCGTTGACGCTGATCGGGTGGGTCGGCTACGCGCGGTTGGTGCGCGGTCAGGTGTTGCGTGTGCGTGAATTGGAGTACGTCCAGGCCGCGCGCGCGCTCGGTGCTCACACGCCGCGCATCCTCGTGCGGCACGTCGTGCCGGCGACGCTGCCCGCGCTGATCGTGCAGGCGACGCTCGGCATGGGTGGCGCGATTCTCTCCGAGGCGTCGCTGAGCTTCCTTGGACTTGGCGTGCAGCCCCCGACGCCGAGTTGGGGCACGATGCTCAGCTACGGCCGGTCGCACCTGCTCGACGCGCCACACCTCACGATCTTTCCGGGTCTGGCGATCGCGGTGCTGGTCCTCGGATTCAATTTCCTTGGTGATGGTTTGCGCGATGCGCTCGATCCGACGGTCAGTTCCAGGGGTTCCGAAGGTTCCGTGGGTTCCGGTGGTTTGCGTTCCGCCGGAACTCATGGAACCCTCGGAACCAGCTAAATTGGACCGAGAATGGCGTACTTTGCGGCCGCATCCTTCGCGACGGCCGCGTGTCCGAGCCGGCGCGCGACTTCGGCGAGATATCGATAGGCCGACGGATCGACTGGCACCGTGGCCACAGCCTGAAGCAGCATGCGTTCGGCGGCGACCATGTTGCCAGACAGGGCCAGCGCGCGCCCGTAGAGTGCACGCGTCTCGCTTGCGGCGCCCGCGCGTGCCGCCGCCGGTTGAAGCGCCTCGATGGCTTTGCCGAGCGCGACCCGGTCTTGCTGCGCCTCGGCGGATGTCAGCCAGATCCGACCAAGGGCGGTATAGACCGCCGTCGCCTCGGGATGCCGCTCGGCGGCGCGGCCCAGGGTGAGGATTGCGGTGTCGCGCCGGCCGATGCGCGCGTAGGCGAGGCCGACATTCACCAGGCGTTCGGCGCGCGTTGGCTCGAGCGCCGCCAGCCACTCGAGTTGATCGATCGCATCCTGCCAGCGGCCCATCTCCTCGTAGACACGCGCCAATTCTTCGCGCGCAGCCGCGAACGTGGTGTTGACCTCCAGCGCGCGACGCAACGAGCGCAGCGATTGCGCGCGATCGGTCTCCCGCAGGCACAGGCCGAGCAGGTAGTGGGCTTCGGCAAACCGATCGTCGATCGCGACCGCGCGGCGGAGCGGGTCCACGGCACGAGCGGCGGCGCCGTTGCGATAGTGGGCGAGGGCAAGCTTGTACAGAACTACAGACGCGCGGTCGTCGAGGGTGAGATACCGCTGGTACTCAGCGGCGGCAGCGGCGTACTGCCCGAGGGCCGTTTGCACGTCGCCGAGCAGTTCGATGGGCCGAGGCGCGGCTGGGTCGAGAAAAGCTGCCTGGCCAAGGTCGCGCAAAGCGGCGGAATACTCGCCGCGCCGGCGATAGGTATCGCCTCGCTTCAGGGAGGCGAGCATCGATTCCGGCTTGAGGGCCAGGGCACCGCTGAACGCTTCGATGGCGTCGAAGGTCTGGCCGCCGGCCAGCGCGGCGTCGCCGACGGCGATGAGCCGACGGAATTCGCGCTCCCGCCGGGCGTCCACCCAGACCAGCACGGCCGCCGTCACGATGGCCACTGCCGCGACCGTGAAAAGGACCGGCCGTTTCATGCCAGGGGCGATGGTACACCGGCCCCGGGGGTCTGACCCCGGGGTCTGACCCGGGGTCAGACCCCAACGTGAAGTGTCTACCCTGGCTGCCCTGAACCCCGTTCTGACCCCCGTTCTGACCCCCGAGGGAACCTCCCCCCAATAGCGGGGTCTAATGTTGTCGAGGACGGTGTAAACTTCATGGGGACGCTCATTTCCGGAGGCCTGGTGAAGAACGCTGGCGCGGTAGCGTGGTCCGAGGTTGACACCCAGGAGGCCGCACTCATCGCGCGTTGTAATACGGGCGACGAGACCGCCTGCGCCGACCTGGTCTCGATCCACCAGCGGATGGTCTATTCGCTGGCCCTCCACCTCCTGGGGGACCGCGACGAAGCCTTGGACCTCTCGCAGGAGGTCTTCCTTCGGGTCTTCCGCACGCTTTCCAGCTTCCGCGGCCAGTCTGCCCTGAGGACCTGGATCTACCGCATCGTGATCAACCAGGCGAGAAACCGGCAGCGATGGTGGCGGCGGCGTCACCGGTCGAGCCAGGTGTCCCTGGACGATCACCTGCAGCAGTTTGGCGACGTCGAGTCGAAGACCGATGTGCTTCCTGACCGTCAGCTCGCCAGCAAGGAAACCTCAGCTCGCATCTGGCAGGCGCTCGAGCGACTGCCGTTCGATCAGCGCACGGCGTTGATCCTTCGCGAGATCGACGGGCTGCGCTACGACGAAATCGCGTTCTCTCTCGGCGTTGCGGTCGGCACAGTGAAGTCGCGGCTCACACGCGCGCGGCAGTCGCTGCGCGCCGAGCTGCTGGGTCTCCGAACATGATTCCCTACGTCGGATGCGAGTACGCCCGCGAGCACCTCGACGGGTTTGTCGATGGTGAGCTGTCGGTAGACGAGCAGGTCGCCGTCGAATCCCACCTGCGCTGGTGCCGCACGTGTGCGGCGCGCGTCGAGGACCTGCAGCTCATCGGCGACTCGATTCGTCTGGGTTCGATGGCGCCGCGCGCGGATGGCGAGGAAGCGCAGACGGTCAGCCATCTGCAGTCCAGCGTCCTGATTCGCGTCCGCGCCGAAGAAGAGCTGTCGTTCGGCACTCGTTTCCGCGAAATGTTCACCGACATGCGTCTGCTGTGGCCGGCGCTTGGGGCGACGTCCGCGGTCACCGTGGGCTTGGCGCTCGCGTTGAGTGTGCTGCATAGCACGACGCTCGAGCGGCCGGAGTCGCTCGCGATGATGCTCGAGTCGCTGTCCGATCCTGGCGGCGATCGCAACCCGCTGATGCCCGGCAACAACGCGCGTGTCGATCGCTACACCGGCAACTATGTGGACAGCGACAAGGCCGGTGGCATCTCAGTGCCCCGCGCGCTCGACGATGGCGCCGGGTTCGAGACGATGCCCGAGGAGGACGCCTCATTCGCCGTCGCCGCCGTGGTCAGCCGCGAAGGCCGTATCTCGAATTACGAACTGCTCAAGCACGAGCGCAGCGGCCGCGAGTCCCGTGGTCTGCATGCCAACGACGTCGAAATGCTCGACGCCGCGTTGCGTCAGTCGCGATTCTCGCCGGCGCAGACGCCGGTTGGCCGCGTCGTCGCTGTGAACATGGTGTGGTTGATTGAGAGGATTACCGTGCAGACGCCGGATCCGCATGCGCTGCGTGTAGCGCCGACGGTCGTCGCACCGGTCAGGCAGGTTCCGCCCGCCGAATCTCTGGAAGAAGCGCCGCTCAAGCGCTCCGATCGACTCCAGACCTTAACGACGGCCTGAGTCCGCCGTCGGCGCATCTCCCCGCGCACTCGCCACGTTGTTGAGCGCATCGGTCGCGCGCAGGATGACGCCGCGTGCACCCGCATCTCCGTCCAGCACCAGCTCGAACTGCTCGAAGCGTGAGTCGGCGATGCCGTCCCTGGGATAGATCGTCTGCCAGCGGTCGCCGTCGAGCGAGTAGTCGGCCTTCTGGACCGCCGAGTTCGCGTCGCGCACGTCGAAGGTGATCGTCACCCGTGCACCCTCACGACGAACAGCAGTGACCGTGATGGTCGGCGGCGTGTTGTCGATGTCGAACGACGTGCTCTCCATCGCGCCGCTGAGCGCAGTGGCCGGCGAGTTCGACGGCGTATCGGTGGCGACCACCCTCACGAAGTAGCGCCCGTTCGGGACCGAGGAAGTATCCCAGACCAGAATCGCCTCGTTCATACCGCGCTTCAGCATTTTCCACGCGGTCTCACCCTCGCGCCGGTACTGCACGTCATAGGCGAGGTCGTCGCGGTTGTCGTCCTCTGCGCGCCAGACGATCGTCAGCAGGCCCTTCTGGTATGTGCGGCGGCCGAGGCTCGGTGACGAGGTCGACAACTGACCGGCAGCGGCTCGCTTCTCGGGCAGGTCGCCTTCGAAGCCGGCGATCTCTGGATCGACGGGGAAGGGACGCTGGAAGACGGTGCCAGGCGGGTGAATGGTGATCGACGTGACACGTGGTCGGAGATTACGCGGCAGGTAGGCCGCGGTGACGGAGGTCAGATACGGTGATTCGCCGCGCTGAGCCACGAGCACCGCGCGCCACTGCAGGTAGCGCGCTCGCGGACTCGTGATCGGACTGCCATCACGATCGGTGTACGGCGCGGTCCAGTCGCTCCACGTTTCGTCAGGCGTGCGGGTGTTGCCCGACCTGGTGGAGATTTCGATGCGCCCACCAGAGGACCCTTCCTGCCACTTGATCGTGCCCCACATCGCCACCGTCTGCGCATCGCGCACGTCAGAGGTATAGGTGCCGCGATCGGCGCGTGCCGAGGACAGGCGGAGCAGTCGTCCTGGGTTCGAGGTGGCCACGATCATGCGGCCCTCGCGTTCGGGCTGCAGGCTGGTGACCTGTTGGGCGTTGACGCGAGCGACGAGTGTGGGCTGGAGCGGATCGCCGGACAAGCGATAGATCTTCCCTTTGTTGCCAGTGGCGACGAGCAGCGAGCCGCCGGGCTCGAAGGCGACGTCGTACGGCAGATCTTCGCGCGACTCCCAGATGAGATCCGAGGCGCCGTCGGGAAGGATGCGGAAGAGCGCGCCTGCTGAGGGTCCGGATCTCGCGGGCGCCGATGTCGCAGGCTGTGGCGGTGAGACAGGCGACTCCGCAATGGCCACGACGGTGATCTCTGTAGAGACGTTCGGCGTCAGCACTTGCGGCGGTGGCTCGGGAACAGCGGACGCGGGGCCACCGCTGCCGGCTCCGCCACTGCGGCCGCTCACTGCGGCGACGTAAATGTTCCCGGTGGCATCGACTCGAATCGTGCGGATCTCGGTGTAGCTGGAGTCGAGCAGCACAAACGGCTTGCCCGACGCGTCGATGCGGAAGACGCGCCCGGGGGATTCCGTGCCGGCGAGCAGACGCCCGTCGCGATCGAACGCCAGGGCCATCGCGTGCGTCGCCTTGGTTTCGTAGAACCGCGCGCCTTTGCCGTCAGGCGTGATTTTGTAGATGACGCCCTTGTCGCCAGTCGCTGCAAACACGTTCCCTGATCGATCGACAGCCAGACTCCAGATGTAGCGATCGCCAGGATCGAAGAAGACGCCGCCTTTGCCCGAGGCATCGACCTTGTAGATCTTCCCGTCCGGCGACGTGCCGACGTAGACGCCGCCACCAGGCGCCGCCGCAATCGCGTGGACCTCGAGTTCGTCAGTGTCGAAGAACACCGTGCCTCGCCCCGACGAGTCGATGCGATAGACCTGACCTTCGTTGCCACTGCCGGCGTAGAGCGAGCCGTCCGGTCCGTTGACGACCGTCCACAGGAACGGCGCGCTCGCGTCGTAGACGGTGGACGAGATCGGTCCCAGGGTGAGACGGCCGAACGAATCGATGGCGAGATTCTCGACCTCTCCGCGCAGAAGCTCGCCCTCGGTCGATACCTGCCAGAAGGTCGGGAGCGCAGCGTAGGTGACGGTTGATCCGAGGACCAGGACGAGGACGAGGAGCAGTCGCTTCATTCTTCGAGTTGCAACGTGAGAGTCCGTGAGCCCGTGACGGCAAGGCCCGGTGTGATTTCCCACTCACCGACCAGGGCGCTTTGCAAGGGACGGAAGCTGCCGCCGTTGCGATCGGACTCCATCACCGCGAGTACCGAGCTGGGCAAGGCCGCCAGCGGCTCTCCCTTCACCACAGCGCCATCATCACGGGTCACGAGGCGGACGTAGAGTCGATTGTTCTTCCGCGCGCTGTTGAGGACGCGAATCATCTGCGGCAGACCGTGCGTTTGCAGCGGCTGCACCTGCAGCTCGCGCGACTCCCACTGCGACAGGCGGACGCCGTCAGCGACCATGACCTGCACGCTGTTGCGGGCGTTGGGAGGAATCTGAATCGTCACGTCCTTGGTGATCTCATCGCCGCGATACGTTCGCAGCAGGACTTTGAGTGTGGCGGGACCGCCGGCCTTGACGCGCGTGCCGTCAACCCAGACACGCTCGAGCGTTGCGCTGCGCGGCTGCTCGCTCGCGTCGATCTCGAGATTCAGTCCTTCGATGTCGACATCCTCGAACGCATTGCGCATCAGAAGATTGATCGGCGCGACGACGGAGGCAGCGGCGCCGACCGAGGGCTGATCGCCGGTGAAGAGATCCTCGAAGTCCACCTTGCCGTATTTCTTGAGCGTTGCGGCGCCGCGCAGCGCGTAAGTGGCGACGCCGTTCTGGCGCTCGTACGACGTCAGCGTATTCAGAATCGACACGTACGCCAGCAGTGGCGTGAACAGCTGGTCGCGCACGATGCCGATGTTGAACGTCTTGCGCGTGCCGCGCTCCGAGTTGAGCGTCAGCTTGACGGGAATCATCGACGGGCCGGGGCCCAGGGTTCCGGCGATCGTGGTGGCGCGATCCTGCGAGACGATGCCGACGACCTCACCGGTGCTCGCGATCTTCTGCGACGCGGCGAGACTGGGCAGCACGGTGAAGACGTGCGCGCGAGTCATCGGGAACTGCGTGGGACCAAGCTGATAGAAGGGGTGGCCGAACGCGTAAACGCGATTGCCATCGACCTCGGTGACGGTGCCAGTCGCGCCGACCTCGAAGTCACCGTTCATGAGCCCGACGCCAATCGGATCACCGGGCCGGAGTGCCGGGAGCGACGAGCCATTCGATTGAGCCGCCGACACGGCGACCTGCTGCGACGCGGCCATGATCGGCACGAACCCCTGGTCCCGAAACGCCGAGACGATCGGATCGATCACGCTCGGCTCGAAGCCGCCGAATGACACCGGCGTCGCAATCGGCCGCAGCAGCGTACCGATGCCGGCGCTGACCGAGCTGTCGCCAAAGACCTGAATGTCCGACGGGCTCTCCGCAAACGGACGGATCCACGAGAACGCCTGGCGCAGCGAGGCGCGAAGGCTCTCCTGCGTCAACGGCATCTGCAGATCGACACGCGCGGCCTGCCGTCTCGGGCCGGGCAGCGTCGCGTCCTCTGTCATCTCGCCGATTGGTGTGATCCCGGCGATCGGTTCCTTGGAGAATTGGCCGAGCGAGTAGGAGACGGCGCCCACGAGTCGTCCGTCGATGTACACCGGGCTGCCGCTCATGCCGGCGATCACGCCGGTATTGGCAAGCGGTCCGCCCTCGAGCCTCGCCAGAATCAGATTGCGGCGCGGGCCGATGCTGTTGCGCAGCACGCCGATGATGTGGACCTTGAACTCTTCGAGACGATCGCCCTCGAAGACGGTGCGGCCGATGCCGGTCATCCCCGGCTTGATGTCATCGACGGGGAAGGTACGAGACTGGGCGGGCAGCCCGGCTGCAACCGCCAGCAGAAGGGCAACGACAACGGCGCCGCGGAGAATATTCATGCGGGGGCTCAAGCCTGATGATACGGATAAACACCTGAAACTGCTAGGGTCCCGGCCTTGCCGTCGTTGACAGCGCCCCAGAGGCTGAAGTACCGTCTACCTCTGAATTCGGTCGAGATGCAGCATTCGTTTAGCCCCTTCGTGTTCCCGGCCTCCGCCAGCTACTGGTGGTGGTACCGGTCTGTAACTGAAGGGGCGGCTGCCTAGCGTCTGACACACGCGCGCAACTCGGCAAGACCCAAACGCCTCTTCAGCCACCCGGTTGGAGAGGCGTTTTTGTTTTGTCTGTTTGTTATGACGATGAGCCTGCTTTGCGAGACGGTGACCAGCCAGTCTATGGCCGAGCTCGTGGCGGCGCGCGACGGCGCGACCCACGGCGACATGGTCGAATTGCGTCTCGATGGCGTCCGCGATGTCGATGTTGCTGGTGCGCTCCAGGGTCGTCGCGTACCCGCGGTCGTGACGTGCCGTCCGACGTGGGAGGGCGGACGGTTCGATGGCAGCGAAGAAGAAAGGGTGACGATTCTGTCGCGTGCGCTCGAACTCGGCGCGGAGTTCGTGGACGTCGAATGGCGCGCGACCAGGCATTCGAACGGCGCCTTTACCGCCATCGTGAATCGCGAACCCGCGCGCGTCATTCTGTCCTCGCACGACTTCGATGGCGTGCCGCACGACCTCGACGACCGGGTTCGCGCAATGCGGGGCATTGGTGCGGGTTCGATCAAGGTCGCAGTCACCGTCTCGCGTCTGACAGAGACGCTGCCGCTGAGGGAGATCGGCAACTCAGGCGACGCGATTGTCATCGGGATGGGCGAGGCTGGTGTGCCGTCGCGTCTGCTGGCCGCGCACTACGGCTCCCGCTGGACCTATGCGGGACATGGCGTCGCACCGGGGCAGCTCCTTGCCACGACGATGGCCGACGATTTTCATTTCTTCCGCGTGGGTCCGGAGACGGCCGTCTACGGTGTGGTGAGCACGAACGCCATGCACTCGCTTTCGCCGGTGATGCACAACGCGGCGTTCGAGGCTGCCGGCATCGATGCGGTCTATGTGCCGCTGCGAGCGTGCGACTTCGAGGACTTTCTGTCGTTTGCCGCGGCGATGGGCGTCCAGGGAGCGAGCATCACGATTCCGTTCAAGCTGGACGCGCTCCGCGCCGCACAGTCGGCTGACGCGTTGACGCAGTCAGTCGGCGCAGCGAACACGTTGCGTCGCGGCAGCGACGGCTGGGAAGCCACCAACACCGACGTGTACGGTTTTCTCGCGCCGCTCGACGCGGTCTTCGGCACGCGTCTGCAGGATGCCCGCGCGGCTGTCCTCGGCGCCGGAGGCGCGGCGCGCGCGGTCGTCGCCGCGCTGCGCTCGCGCGGGGCCCATGTCACGGTCTATGCGCGTCGGCCAGCGCAGGCGCAGCAACTCGCTCAGTCGCTCGACGCGTCGGCGGGCGAGTGGCCGCCGCGAACTGGGTCGTGGGACGTGCTCGTGAATAGCACGCCGCTCGGCGGCGCGGGCAAGCGTGATGAGTCGCCGCTTCCCGCCGAGGCGGTCTCGGGGCCGCTCGTCTACGACCTGACCTACGCGCCTGGTGGACCGTCGCCTCTGCTGCGCGATGCGAAAGCCGCCGGAGCGCTGACGATCGACGGGTTGCCGATGCTCGTGGCGCAGGCGGAGCGGCAGTTCGAGTGGTGGACCGGACAGAAGCCGGAGCCGGGCGTGATGGCGAACGCGATTAAACGAAAGCTGGCAGTTGTAGAGCGGACGCTTTAGCGTCCGCGGACACGCGAATGAAGATCACATCGTTTGAAGAATTCAAGGAGCTCGCCCAGCGCGGGACATTTGTGCCCGTCTACAAAGAGCTCATGGCCGACATGCTGACGCCGGTGTCGGCGTTCCTGAAGATCGCCGAGCACGCCGACCACGCATTCCTGCTCGAGTCGGTCGAAGGCGGCGAGCACGTCGGCCGCTACTCGTTCCTCGGCAAGGATCCGTTTCTGATTCTTCGCTCGAAGCGCGGCAAGACGATTGTCGATCGCGCGGGGCAGACGTCGGAGTCGGATCAGCCATTCATCGCCACGGTGCGTGAGATGATGGCCGGCTTCCACTCACCGTTCGTTCCCGGGCTGCCGCGGTTCACGGGCGGGGCAGTCGGCTATCTCGGCTACGACGCCGCAGCCTGGTTCGAGCCCGTCGATCTGCAGCAGACGACCGCCGTCGATGAGGAAGCGGGCTTCATGTTCTTCGACACGGTGCTCGCCTTCGACCACGTCCGGCACCGCATTCTCATCATCGCCAACGCCCGCATTACCGGCGACGAGGACCTCGAGTCCCTGTATCAGTTCGCCTGCGCGAAGATCGAGTTCGTCGAGCGGGATCTCGATCGCGCGCTGTCGAAGGCGCCGCCGACAGACGGCGCAGCCTTCGAGGTGACGTCGAACGTCAGCCGCGGTGAATTCGAGCAGATGGTTCGGACGGCGAAGGAATACATCGCCGCGGGCGACATCTATCAGGTGGTGCTGTCGCAGCGATTCGAGGCGCCGCTCAGTGCCGATCCTTTCACGGTGTATCGCGCACTCAGGCACGTCAACCCGTCGCCGTACATGTATTTCCTCAAGGTCGGCGGTCGATCGATCGTCGGCTCGTCGCCGGAAATGCTCGTGCGCGTCGAAGGTCGCCGCGTCGAGACGCACCCGATTGCCGGTACGCGCCCGCGCGGCCGGAACGAGGAAGAGGACGTGCGGCTGGCTGAGGAGCTCAAGCGCAACGAGAAGGAGCGGGCCGAGCACGTGATGCTGGTGGATCTCGGACGCAACGACGTCGGTCGCGTCTCCGAGTACGGCAGCGTGCGCGTGCCCACCTACATGACGCTCGAGCGCTACTCGCACGTGATGCATTTGGTGTCGATTGTCGAAGGCAAGCTCGATTCGTCGCACGACCGGCTCGATGCACTCGTCGCCTGTTTCCCGGCCGGGACGGTTTCAGGTGCACCGAAGGTGCGGGCGATGGAGATCATCTCGGAGCTGGAGAACCGGCGCCGCGGTGTCTATGCCGGCGCCGTCGGGTATCTGGACTTCGCCGGCAATCTCGACTTCTGCATCACCATTCGCACGGTCCTGATCGAGAACGGACGCGCCTACGTGCAGGCCGGCGCGGGCATCGTCGCCGACTCGAACCCGGCGGCGGAATACGAAGAGACGCGCGACAAAGCGAGGGCGGTGATTCGGGCGCTGGAGCTGGCGCAGGCAGGCCTTTAATGGTTCTCGTCATCGACAACTACGACTCGTTTACCTACAACCTCGTGCAGTATCTCGGCGAGCTCGGCGCCGATCCGCGCGTGCGACGCAACGATCAGGTGACGCTCGGCGAGATCGAGGTCATGGCGCCCGATCAGATCGTCATCTCGCCGGGGCCCGGTCGTCCTGAGGATGCGGGTATCACGCCAGACGTGATCAGGCGATTCGGTCCGCGCACGCCGCTCCTCGGCGTCTGTCTCGGTCATCAGGCCATCGGGATGGTCTACGGCGGCACGGTGTCCCGTGCCCATACGCCGATGCACGGCAAGACGTCCACCGTCGTGCACGACCGCAAGGGGGTGTTTGCCGGCATCAACGAGCCGTTCCTTGCTGGCCGGTATCACTCGCTGGTGATTGCGTCCGACAGCGTTCCAGGCGACCTCGAGGTTGCGGCGCGCACGAAAGAAGACGGCACGATCATGGCCGTCCGTCATCGCACCTATCAGGTCCACGGCGTGCAGTTTCACCCCGAGTCCGTACTCACCGAGGAGGGTCGGAAGATCCTGCGCAACTTCCTGGATCTGTGATGTTCACGACTCTGATCGAGAAGCTCGTTCGTCACGAGGACCTCACGATGGATGAGGCCACGAACGCCATGCGCGAGGTCATGGAGGGCCGTGTTCCGCCCGCTGCGCTTGCGGCGCTGCTGTCGGCGCTGCGCATGAAGGGGGAGCGGCCCACCGAGCTCGTGGGCTTCGCTCGGGCGATGCGCGAGCACTCGGTGAAGATTTCGAGGCCTCTAGGCGAAGTCTGCGACACATGCGGGACGGGCGGCGACCGCGCTGGCACGTTCAACATTTCGTCGGCCGCGGCCATCGTCGTCGCTGCATCCGGCGCGAAGGTCGCAAAACATGGCAATCGATCCGTGTCCAGCCGTTGCGGCAGCGCAGACGTCTTCGAGCAGCTGGGCGTGAACCTCGCGGCCTCGCCGACCGTCGTCGAGCGCGCCCTCAACACCGGCAACATCGCGTTCTTCTTCGCGCCAACGTTCCACCCGTCGATGAAGCACGCCGGGCCCACGCGGCGGGAGATGGGTGTGCGGACAGCGTTCAATCTGCTCGGCCCGCTGACGAACCCTGCTGGCGCGACGCGGCAGGTGGTTGGCGTGCCGCGGGCTGACCTGACCGACCTGCTCGCGCGCTCGCTGCGTCTGCTCGGGTCCACCCGCGCCTGGGTCGTCCACGGCGCCGACGGCATCGATGAGATCTCGACGACCGGCCATACGAAGGTGTCCGAGTGCCGCGATGGTGCCGTCCATACCTTCTTCATTCATCCGTCGGAGTTTGGTATCCGCAAGGCGACCCTCGCAGAACTTCTGGGAGGTGATGCGGCCGAGAACGCGGCCATCGTGCGGCGAGTGCTCGAAGGACAGGACGGCGCTCCGCGTGACGCCGTGGTGCTCAATGCAGGAGCGGCGTTGTTCGTCGCCGATCGGGTCGAATCCGTCCGCGAGGGCGTCGGCGTTGCCGCGTCCGTGATCGACTCCGGCGCCGCGCTCGCGACGCTCGAGACCATGGTGAAAGCATCGCAGATGGAGACAGCGGTATGACCGTGCCAGGCCGTAGAGCGGAGGCTTCAGCCTCCGCGGACACGCGTGGGCCGGATCTGTTGCGGACGATCGTTGCGGCGACGCAGCAGATCACGAACACGCGCCGCGCGCAGGAGCCGGCCTCAGCACTGGAGCGGCGCGCACTGGCGCGGAGCCCACGCGGCGATCGTTTCGAGGCCGCGCTCGGCATGCCTGACCGTGTGAACGTGATTGCCGAGTGCAAGCGGCGTTCGCCGTCGCGTGGTGTGCTCGCGGCGCAGTACGACCCGGTGACGATCGCGAAGAAGTACGAAGCTGGCGGTGCGGCGGCCATCTCGGTGTTGACCGAGCCGACATTTTTTGACGGCGCACTCGATCATCTGACGGCGGTACGCGGGGCCGTCGATCTCCCGTTGCTTCGGAAGGACTTCGTGGTGGACGACTACCAGCTGCTCGAGGCCAGAGCCGCGGGTGCGGACGCGATTTTGCTCATCGTTGCGGCGCTCGATCAGCCGGAGCTGATTCGGCTGCAGTCACGCGCCCGGGAGCTGGAACTCGCCGCGCTGGTCGAAGTTCATGACGATGAGGAGCTGGCGCGCGCCATTGACAGCGGAGCACGGCTCATCGGTGTCAACAACCGGAACCTGCGCACGCTGGCCGTCGATGTGACTGCGTCGGATCGATTGGCCGCGAAGATGCCGGCTGGCATCGTCGGCGTCAGTGAGAGCGGCCTGCAGACGAGAAGCGATCTCGAACGGTTGGCTGCTGCGGGGTACCGCGCGTTCCTGATCGGCGAACGGTTCATGACCGATCCGAATCCGGCACGTGCGATCGGCGAGCTCATCGGAGCGCGCGTATGAGCTCCGCGCCGATTCTGAAGATCTGTGGCATGACGCGGCTTGGCGATGCGTTGGACGCTGTGCGCGTGGGGGCGACCGCCATCGGATTCGTGTTCTGGAAAGGAAGTCCGCGCTACATCGAGCCGGATCGTGCCGGCGAGATTGCCGCAGCGATGCCCCCGTCGGTGAAGACCGTCGGCGTCTTCGTGAACGAATCGGTAGAACGCATTCGAGAAACCGCCAGAGTCGCCAGGCTGCGCGTGGTGCAGCTGCACGGCGACGAGCCCCCGGCGTACGTCGATCAGATCGGACTGCCGGTTATCCGTGCGGTCTCCCTCGACACGGTGGACGAGGCGGCGTGGACCTGGCCTACGGAAACGATGCTGTTGCTCGACTCGAGAGATCCGTCGAGGAGCGGTGGGCGAGCGGCTGTGGACTGGTCGCGAGCGGCGCTGGCCACCCGCAATCGACGGGTCGTGCTCGCCGGCGGTCTGACGCCGGACAACATCGAGGAAGCGATCGTGACGGTGCGGCCGATCGGCGTTGACGTGGCCTCGGGCGTCGAGTCGGCTCCCGGCGTGAAGGACCCGGAGAAGGTCGCACGTTTTCTGGCGAATGCGCGCAACGCGTTCGCGCGAATGGTGGAGTTGTGACCAAAGTTGATACGGATCGACTGATTGGGGTTCCGACCCCCGTCTTCGGCCGGCGCGATCCCGATGCGCGAGGGTACTTCGGCGCCTACGGCGGCCGCTTTGTGCCGGAGACGCTGGTGGCGCCGATCGAGGAGCTGACCGAAGGCTACCTTGCCGCTCGCGCCGATGTGTCTTTCGGCGCTGAGCTCAATCGATTGCTCACGCACTACGTCGGACGGCCAACGCCCGTCTACGAAGCCACTCGCTTTGCCGCTGCGACGGGCGGCAACGGCGTTCGCGTGTTTCTCAAGCGCGAGGATCTCGCGCACACCGGCGCGCACAAGATCAACAACGCCCTCGGACAGGCGCTGCTCGCCAAACGCATGGGCAAGACACGCATCGTCGCCGAAACCGGCGCCGGACAGCACGGCGTCGCCAGCGCCACCGCGTGTGCGCTGCTCGGCCTCGAGTGCCACGTCTACATGGGCGCTGAGGACATGCGCCGGCAGGCGCCGAATGTGCTGCGCATGCGGCTGCTGGGAGCGACCGTGCGCCAGGTCGATGCCGGCAGCAAGACGCTGAAAGACGCGATCAACGAGGCGATGCGCGACTGGGTGGCCAACGTCGGCGACACCTACTACTTGCTTGGTTCGGCGCTCGGGCCGCACCCGTATCCACTGATGGTTCGCGAGTTCCAATCGGTGATTGGCCGGGAAGCGCGACGCCAGATGCTCGAGCAGGTCGGACGTCTACCGCACGTGGTCATCGCCTGCGTCGGTGGAGGCAGCAACGCCATCGGTATCTTCGACGGCTTTCTCGAGGACCTCGAGGTGCGGCTGATTGGCGTCGAGGCCGGCGGCGAACAGATCGCTCCGGGACGACACGCCGCTCGCTTTGCGGGTGGCAGCACCGGCGTGCTGCAGGGAACACGAACGTTCGTGCTGCAGGACGAGGCCGGCAACATCGAGCTCACGCATTCGATCTCGGCGGGGCTCGACTACGCCGCGATCGGGCCCGAGCATGCGTGGCTGCGCGATCTTGGCCGGACCGAATATGCGTACGCCACCGACGCCGAAGCGCTCGACGGATTCCAGACGCTGGCGCGGCTCGAGGGGATTCTGCCCGCGCTCGAGTCGTCGCACGCGGTGGCGCACGCACAGCGGATCGCGAAGGACTTGCCGGCGGGCACGATCGTGCTGATCAACCTGTCTGGCCGCGGCGACAAAGACCTGCAGAGCGTGAACGAGGCACTTACGTGAGTCGTCTGTCTGACACGTTCACCCGCATTCGCGGCAACGGCTCGCCGGGTCTGGTGACGTACATCACCGCGGGGGATCCCGATCTCCCGCGCACCGAAGGCATCATCGCCGCGCTCGATCGAGCCGGCGCCGACGTCCTCGAAGTCGGCGTGCCGTTCTCCGACCCGCTGGCTGACGGCCCGGTGATTCAGCGCGCGACCGAGCGGGCGCTGGCCTCGGGTACGACGCTCGCACAGGTGCTCGACATGGTCGGACGCTTGCGCAGTTCTGTGAAGGCGCCCTTCGTCATCTTCAGCTACGCGAACCCCATCCTGAGGCTCGGGGCTGAACGGTTCGCCGACCGGGCACGCGACGCTGGTGTGGACGGCGTGCTGGTGCTCGACCTGCCAATCGAGGAAGCCGGCGAATTCCGTGACATGCTGGCGGTTCGGGGGATTGATACAATCCTCCTGCTCAGCCCGACGACGACTGATGAACGCTTGCGAAGGGCCGCGGCCCTTGGCAGCGGCTTTCTGTATGCGATATCGCGCCTTGGCGTGACCGGCGCCCGCGACCGGATCGCCGATGGCGCGCACGACATCGTGAATCGCATCCGCCGCGTGAGCGACCTGCCGGTGGCCCTCGGGTTTGGAATCTCCAAGCCGGAGCACGTCCGCGAAGTCGGGCAATGGGCGGATGCCGCGGTTGTTGGCAGCGCCCTCGTCAACGTTATTGCCGAGGCCGGATCATCGGCGGATCTGAACAGACGGGTAGAGGAGTACGTGCGTTGGCTGAAGTCCTGACCATCGAGGAATTGCGAAGCCGCATCGACGTGATCGACGAGCAGCTGGTGCGGCTGCTCAACGTGCGCGTCGCGTGTGCGGTGGAAGTCGGCCGGCTGAAGCACGAAGCTGGCGTCCCAATCTATCAGCCCGATCGCGAGGCACAGGTCCTGGCCGGCGTCAGGAAGTCTGCCACCGATCTGGCCGGTCCGCTGACGGCGGAAGCCGTGGTGCGCATCTTCGAGCGCGTCATCGACGAAGCCCGACGAGCGGAGCGCGCGGCAAGCGAGCAACGAGACAGTTCAATCATCGGAGAGTGAAGTCATGGTCGTCGTAATGAAGGAACGGGCCACCGAGGCGCAGATCGACGCGGTGATTGCGCGCCTCATCGAACTGGGCATGGACGTGCACCGGTCATCGGGCGCCACACGCACGGTGCTGGGCGTGGTCGGCGCGCACAAGATCGACTCGCAGTTGATCGGGATTCTCGATGGCGTGCACGAAGTGCTGCGCATCACCGAGCCCTACAAGCGCGCCAGCCGGGCCTTCAAGCCCGAGGACACCATCGTCCAGATCGACGACGTACGAATAGGCGGCGACGAAGTGATCGTCATGGCCGGCCCGTGCTCCGCCGAGACGGACGAGCAGGTCATGGCGAGTGCCGCTGCGGTCAAGCGCGCCGGCGCGAAGATTCTCCGCGGGGGTGCATTCAAACCGCGCAGCTCTCCGTACAGCTTCCAAGGCCTTGGCGAGCAGGGGCTGCAGATGCTGCGCCGCGCCGCCGACGCGCACAACCTGAAGCTGATCTCCGAAGTGATGGACATCAGCCAGATCGAGTTGATCGGGAAGTACTGCGACATCTTCCAGGTTGGCGCACGGAACATGCAGAACTTCACGCTGCTGCGTGAGCTCGGTCACGTGCGCAAGCCGGTGATGCTCAAGCGCGGCATTTCGGCGACGATCGAGGAGTGGCTGCTCTCGGCGGAATACATCCTCGCCGGCGGCAACAACGACGTGATCCTCTGCGAGCGCGGCATCCGCACGTTCGAGACGGCGACGCGCAACACCTTCGACATTTCTGCGATCCCCGTCGTCAAGAAGCTGAGCCACCTGCCGATCATCGCCGACCCGAGTCACGGCGCCGGACGACGTGACATGGTGGCGCAGCTGGCGCGCGCTGCAGTGGCCGCAGGTGCGGATGGCCTCATCATTGAGGTTCACAACGATCCCGATCACGCGCTGAGCGACGGCGCTCAGTCGATGTTCCCGGCACAGTTCGATCGGCTCATGGCGGAGCTCAGGATCATTGCGCCCGCTATCGGACGGAGCATCTGCATGGAGCCCGTTGCCCGACGTGGGTGGGCGCGCTAGGCCGACAGGCCTGCGAACTCCCAACCACCAACGCCCAACTGCCAACCGCTCCCAACTCCCAAGGACCAACGAATTGGGAATTGGGAATTGGGCGTGGTTGGGAGTTGGAAGTTGGTAGTTGGGCGTTGACGATGTCCTCAAACGAGCCTCCCTTTAATCGAATTGCCATCGTTGGCCTCGGGCTGATCGGTGGATCAATTGCGCTGGCGGTGCGCGAGCGCTGGTCGTCAACACTCATCACCGCAGTCGATCGAGCGCCGGTCCTGGCGCATGCGTCATCGAGCGGAGCGATCGATCGCGCGGCGAATAGCGTTGCCGACATCGGGCCGGTAGATCTGATCATCCTTGCGGCGCCGGTTCGCCAGAACGTCCAGCTGCTGCCGCAAGTCATGTCTGTCAGGGCCGACGGCGCGGTCGTCACCGACGTCGGCGGCACGAAACGCGACATCGTGGATGCGGCTGCCGCGCTGCCGTCCGGTGCGACGGCGTTCGTTGGCGGTCATCCCATCGGTGGGGCCGAGCGCGGCGGCTTCGGCTTCGCGCGACCGGATCTGTTTCGCGGCAAGCCGTGGATCTTCACACCGACACAATCGTCACCCGCGACCGACAGACTCTTTGAGTTGGTCCGCGGCATGGGTGCCAGGCCTGCGACGATGGACGCCGAGGCGCACGATCGCGTGATGGCCTACATCAGCCATCTGCCGCAGTTGACCGCGAGCGTGCTGATGGACGTCGTCGGCCGCGCCGCGTCGAGCGACGGGCTGCGGTTCGCCGGCCGTGGTCTCACCGACAGCACACGCCTGGCGTCGAGTCCGGCCAGCGTATGGCGCGAGATCTGCGCCGCGAATGCCGACGACATCGGTCCCGCCCTCGATGCGTTGATTGCACGACTGACCGAATTACGCGCTGACCTGCAGAACGGTCGCACGGTGGACGCGATATTCGATGACGCGGCCAGGTGGCGAGCCGAGTTGATGAAAGGCCGCGAATCGTAGCGTGTAGTGTCCGGCTTCAGCCGGACCTCACGAGGGCTTGGAACGGATCCTCGCGTCAGGTGTCCAATGCAGCAGAAGGGGATTCGTGATGAAGACGTGCAAGAGGACAGTGCTGCTGTGGGCCGCGCTCGCAGTCGGCGGCGCACTGGGCTGGAACGCCTACACAAAGTTCCAACCGAGTGCTCACCCCATATCGTTCACCCAGTTCTTGAACGACGTTGACAGCCGTCAGATCACCGCGATTTCGATCCATGGCGACGAAGTGGTCGGCGTGAACTCGCGGACGGGTCGCTTCAGAACCTACGCTCCACGCGGTTATGCCGGTTTCGTCAACCGGTTGATTGATCGGGATGTGGACGTGAGCGTGGTGCCTGAGGCGGCATGGTTCAGCCGCTGTGCGCCGTGGATCGTGATGTTCGTGTTGACGCAGATATGGATGCTGGCGAGCGTTCGCAGGTGGTCGCCGTTGGTGAGATCGGACCGGTTGATCTGACCGCCCGGGGCCGTAGCGCGTCACCCGCCGGCCCGACGCACACGTGCCAGCAGGGTAAACGCCCAGATGCTCAGCGCCGCGGCAAACAGTGTCAGCAGGAGCCAGTCCGTCTGGCCCAGGAGCCACGTCCCTTCGGCGAACACGCGCGCGACGTGAGCCAGCACGATTGCGCCGAACACCAGACCTGTCGTAATCAAGTAAGCCTTCATGAGAGACGTCTGATTTCTTCCACGGCCTGTGGATTCTCGAGCGACGATAGATCACCCGGTGCTTCGCCGAGATACGCCGATCGAATGACACGACGCATGACCTTCGCGTTGCGAGTCTTCGGCAGATCGCGGACAAAGAGGACCGCCTCTGGCTTCATCGGTTTACCCAGGCGAGCAGCGACGAGTGCCTTGAGGCGATCGACAAGAGCGGCTTCGCCGTTGTGGCCGGGCCGCAAGACACAGAAGCACACGAGGGCCTGACCTTTCAACTCGTCGGGCACCCCAATCGCCGCGGCCTCGAGCACCGCGGGATCGTCAACGAGCACTGATTCGACCTCCGCTGGTCCAAGTCGCTTGCCGGCGATCTTGATCGTGTCGTCTGACCTGCCGAGGATGTACCAGAGCCCATCGTCATCGATCGCCGCCCAGTCGCCGTGGACCCAGACGTCGGGGAAGCGCGACCAGTACGTCTGCAGGTATCGCTCTTCATCGTTCCAGAACCCGCGCGTCATGCCGATCCACGGCTGCGTCACCACGAGCTCGCCAACCTGATTGCGAACCGGCTGACCGCGATCGTCCACGACGTCGGCAGCGATGCCCGGCGGCGGACCGGCGAATGCGGCGGGCTTGAGCGGCGTGATCACATTGCCGCCGACGAGGCCACCGGAGACTTCCGTACCACCCGAGTAATTGATGATGGGTAGCTGTCCGCCGCCCACCACGTCAAAGAACCAGCGCCAAGGCTCGGGATTCCATGGTTCACCAGTTGAGCCAAGGATGCGCAGCGACGAGACGTCGTGACGGCGAACGGGATCTTCGCCATGACGCATCAGGGAGCGAATCAGCGTCGGTGAGACGCCGAGGATGTTGACGCGATGCCGTTCGACGATCGACCACAACCGGTCCGGACCTGGATGATCGAGCGCGCCGTCGTAGAGGACCATCGTCCCGCCGAGCAGCGTCATGCCGGCGACTTCCCAGGGGCCCATCATCCACCCCATGTCGCTGACCCAGTACATCGTCTCGCCAGGCTGTACGTCGAAGCAGTGGACCATGTCCTGCGCGGTCTTGATGGGGAAGCCGCAATGCGAGTGCACCGCGCCTTTGGGACGTCCGGTTGTGCCGGACGTGTAGATGATCATCATCGGCTCGTCGGCGCCAGTGTGGACGGGTTCGCCTGCGTCGGATTCGGAGCCGACGAGGTCAGACCATCGGCAATCGCGGCTGGTCATCGACGTCTCCACGCCAAGACGTGACACGACGATGACGTGCTGCACCAACGAGGAGAGCGCGACAGCTTGATCGGCGGTGGTCTTCATCGCCACAAGCTGTCCACGGCGCCAGAATCCGTCGGCCGTGACGAGCGCCTTTGCGCCCGAGTCCTGCAGTCGGCTGGCAACCGCGTCGGCGCCGTACCCCGAGAACAGCGGCAGCACGATCCCGCCGACGTGGATGACCGCGAAGAACGCGGCGACAAGCTCGGGGCACATCGGCATGAACAGCGCGACGCGATCGCCGCGGCCGATTCCCATCCGGCGTAGCCCGTTGGCGCAGCGCTGGACTTCCTGCCGCAGCTGTCGATACGTCCAGGTGCGGGTTGCGCCTTCCTCGCCTTCCCAGTGGAGCGCGGCCCGATGCTCGACCTCGGTGCCCATCCACTTGTCGAGACAGTTGTGGACGATGTTCATGCGTCCGCCGACGCACCACTCGGTCCTGGCTATGCCACGCGAGGTGTCGAGCGCGGTGCGGTACGGCTCGTAAAACTGAATCCCGAGGTCATCGAGCACACTGCGCCAGAACCACTCGAGGTCGGTCGTCGATCGCTCCATCAGCGCGGCATAGTCGCGAAGCCCGTGCGTGCGCATGAATGCCGTGAGACGGCTGCGCTCGATGTACTCGGGCGTCGGCCGCCACGCGATTTCCCCGCCGAACTCGAAGGCATCCATA
>Ga0111539_10001330_pt1 | contig 32935 bp, 21 predicted proteins | sample RhiMethybrSRZTD1_FD_79667 | JGI IMG/M metagenome (GOLD analysis project Ga0111539, IMG submission 79667) | Populus rhizosphere microbial communities from Tennessee, USA - Rhizosphere MetaG P. TD hybrid SRZTD1 (version 2) (version 2) | ecosystem: Host-associated > Plants > Roots > Rhizosphere >...
CCGACAGTGCGAACCATTCGACGCGCGCGGCGGTCAGCATCTTCGCGTCACGCCCGAACGGCCGGCGCGCCATCATGCGATCGACCCAGCGTGTGGATCCGCACGCTCGCGACAGCATTTCTCGCGCCGCCTCCGGCGGCGCAGCATCAAGTTCGAGTGTTCGTGCCATGAATACCTGCGACTTTCACGCAACCGTGCCGAGCACGCGCAGGCGGCTGATGCCGCCGTCGGGGAACATGTTCAGCCGCACGTGCGAAAACGGACCCGACGCGTGCAGCTGCTTTCCGGAAAAGAAATGGCGTTTGTTGGCCGACATCTTCGTCTCGGGCAGGATTGTCGTCCAGTTCATGCCGGCCAGGTTCTCGGGAATCACATTCGGCGCGAGCACGCCCTCCAGCGAGGCTCGGTCTGGATAGTTGCCCTTGAAATGATTCGTATCGATCTCAATCTTTGAAATCGACCCCGGCGCGCCGAGCCGAATCATCGCCCAGTCATGCCCGGGACCGCGGCGGCGCCGCGTTTCCCACCCGTCGCCCATGTTCGTCGCGCGGCCGGGCATGATCAGCGCGCCGCGCGTGCCGTAATGCAGATCGCTCGCGGCGAGGAACAGGCCGCCATTGGTGATCAGCGCGAGATCGACGACGCGCGTGCCGACCTTCGACCAGTCGACGGCGACCTCGCCAAACACGCGTAATCGCGCCACGCCGCCGTCGGGATAGATGCTCAATCGCACGTGTGTCCACGGCCGGTGATCAGAGATCGGCAGGAGATTCTCGCCGTTGCCGCGCAGCGCGGTCTTCCCGAGCAGCGTCGTCCAGGGCGCGCCGTCGACCGCATGCAGTGCCGGCGTGATGCCGCCCGGGTGGTCCACGGCTTCGATCGAGCAATGCGACGGATAGTTGCCGGTGAAGTGGCTCGTGTCGACGTTCACGCCATGCACGATACCTCGCATACCGAGCTGGACGATGCACCAGTCGTTGCCGGGGACGCGGCGGCGGCGCGACTCCCAGCCGTCCATCCACTTGCCCTTGGTCGTGTACTTTCCAGGGATGAAGACCGCCGGCTCAGGCTTGACGAGGTTCGATTTCGGCGCGAAGAAATCGTCGTTGGTCGCGATCGCCTTGCCGCCAACTCGCGCTGACGCCAGATCGGCGAGGTTGATAAACTCTTGCCCGGTTGCCATCGGAGTCTCTATGCCCTCAATTTCTTCCAAGGCGTCCCTGTCACGCACGTCGTACGGAAAGTCCCGCATCCGGCTCGTGCAGGTGTCGCGCCGCGGCGACCGTCACGAGGTTCGCGACCTGACGGTGGCCATCGCCTTCGAAGGCGACTACGACACATCCTATACGGAGGGCGACAATCGCGACGTGCTGCCGACCGACACGATGAAGAATACCGTGTATGCCCTGGCGGCGCGCGACGGCGCGGGCGAGCCTGAGACCTTCGGCACGATCCTCGGCAAGCATTTCATGGGCCGCAATCCGAAACTGATGCGCGTGAACGTGGACCTCGTCGATCACGGCTGGAGCCACATCGCCGATGGCGCGCGCGAACATGGCCAGGCGTTCGTGCGCCGCGGCCCCGAGGTGCGCACCGCCCGGGTCGTGACGGATCGCGAGAGCGTCTCGGTCACCGCCGGCATCTCGGATCTCATCATCATGAAAACGTCGCGCTCGGCGTTCGCCGACTTCCCCCGCGACGAATTCACGACGCTGCCGGAAACGCGCGATCGCTTGCTCGCAACCGCGCTCACGGCGACGTGGAGCTATAGCGAAAGCGACGTCGAGTTTGGCGCGGTCTTCCGCACCGTGCGATCGTCGCTGCTCGACGCGTTTGCGCGGCACGACAGCCTCTCGGTTCAGCACACCCTCTACGCCATGGCAGAAGTCGTGCTCGACACGATCGACGCCGTCAACAGCATTTCGCTCGAGATGCCGAATCGCCATCACCTGCCGATCGATCTCACCCGCTTCGGCATGGAGAATCGCAACGAGATCTTCGTGGCGACCGAGGAGCCGTTCGGGTTGATCAAAGCGACGCTCTCGCGCTGATTCGATGGCATCGATTCTCGTTCGCAGTCAGCGGGTGGTATTCCCGAATGGCGTCCGTCCGGCGGAGATCCGTGTCGAGGACGGCAAGATCGTCTCGATCACTCCTCTGAGCACCCCAGGCACCTCAGGCACCCCAGGCACCCTGATCGACGCCGGTTCCGCCGCGGTCATGCCGGGCCTGGTCGATACGCACGTGCACATCAACGATCCCGGCCGCGCCGACTGGGAAGGATTCGAGACGGCGACGCTGGCGGCGTCAGCCGGCGGCGTGACGACGCTCATCGACATGCCGCTCAACAGCATTCCGCCGACCACCACGGTGGCCGGACTCGAGGCCAAGCAGCGCGCCGCCCGGGGCCGCTGCCACGTCGATGTCGGATTCTGGGGCGGCGTGGTGCCCGGAAATGCTCGCGACATCGAGCCGCTCGCGCGCGCCGGAGTGAAGGGGTTCAAGTGTTTCCTGAGTCCCTCCGGCGTCGACGAATTCCATCACGTCAGCGAAGCCGACCTCGCTGAGGCGATGCCGATCGTGGCGTCGACCGGGTTGCCGCTGCTGGTGCACGCCGAGTGGCCGCCGCTGTTGCGGCAGCCCGATCCACGCGCCGACCCGCGCTGTTATTCGACCTGGCTCGACAGCCGGCCGACGACGGCGGAGCAGGCGGCGATCGATGTGATGATCGATCTTGCGGCTCGGACAGGGGCGCGCGTGCACATCGTGCATCTCGGCACCGTCGATGCGCTCTCGTCGATCGGCGGCGCCCGCGCGAGAGGTATTCCGCTGACCGTCGAGACGTGTCCGCATTACCTGACGTTCGGCGCGGAAGATATCCTGGACGGCGACACGGCGCTGAAATGCGCGCCGCCGATCCGGGAAAGCGAGCATCGCGAAGGACTCTGGCGCGCGCTCAAAACCGGCCTGATCGATCTGATCGCTACGGATCATTCTCCGGCGCCGGCATCGCTCAAGCACATCGACGACGGCAACTTTCTCGAAGCGTGGGGCGGGATCGCGTCGCTGCAAATCTCGCTGCCGGTCGTGTGGACCGCCGCCGCCACGCGCGCCATTCCCCTGCAGGGCTTCGCGGAATGGATGTCCGCCGCACCGGCACGCCTGGCCGGCCTCGACGGACGCAAGGGCGCGATCGCGCCCGGCTACGACGCCGATCTCGTGATTTTCGACCCGGAGCGCGAGATGATCGTCGACGCCTCGCGCCTCTATCATCGTCATGCGCTGACGCCATATGATGGCGCCCGGTTGCGCGGCGTCGTCATGGCGACGATGCTCGGCGGCGAGATCGTGTTCGAACACGGTGAATGCCTCGGCCCGCCGCTGGGCCGCGACCTTACCCAACCGCGCGGAGCGCGGTAAGGCGACATGAGCGCGATTACCACGCACGTCCTCGATACCGCCCGCGGCCTTCCGGCTGCCGGCATCAACGTCTCGCTCGAGCGGCGCGCCGAAGATGGCAGGTGGGATCACGTCGGCCGTGGCCACACCGACAACGACGGCCGGCTCCGCACGTTATACCCGGCGAACGAGCCGCTGCGCCCCGGTGTTTATCGACTGACCTTCGACACGCAGAAGTATTTCGATTCGCTCGACACCATCGCGTTCTATCCGGAGGTCGTCGTCGTGTTCGAAACGGCGACCGGCGAAGCGCACTATCACGTGCCGCTGCTGCTCAGCCCGTTCGGCTTCTCGACGTACCGGGGCACCTGATGCCTCGTTCGCTTTCACCGCGCGATCTCTCGGCGATCACCTCGGGCCTCGGCGCCGCCAACGATCGCTTTGCGCGCGCGTATCCAGGCGAGTCGTCGGCGCGACAGCCGGTTCACAGCTATTACCTTGGCGCGCACCTGTTCGAGCCCGGGCTTATCGCGACGCTCGGCGCCACTGCCCTTGCCGCGCTCAATGAATACGCGCCAACCGCTCGCGCGCTGGCACGCGCGCTCGGATTCGAGGACGCGTCACTTGCCGAGACCGTTCGCGCGCGCGTCGTCGCAAAGTTGAAGCGCGAGCCGATCGAGGATCTGCATCTCGATTTCGAGGATGGCTACGGCGCGCGGCCCGACAGTGAAGAGGATGGTCACGCGCAATCGACGGCGGAACTGATCGCGCGCGGGATGGCCGACCGGACGCTGCCGCCGTTCATGGGCATCCGCGTCAAGTCGCTATCGAAGGAATTGCATCAACGCAGCCTGCGGACGATCGACGTGTTCGTGACCACGCTGGTCACGGCGGCGAAGGGGCGTCTGCCCGACAACTTCGCGATCGTGGTTCCGAAAGTCACAACCGCGGCGCACGTCACCGCCGTCGTCAAGACCTGTGCGGCGCTCGAGCGCAAATTGAAACTCAAGAGCGGCAGCCTGCGGCTCGATCTAATGATCGAGACGCCGCAATCGATCCTCGGGCCGGATGGCAGTTGCGCGCTTCGCGCGCTCGTCGCGGCGGGACAGGGCCGGATCCGCACCGCGCATTTCGGGATCTACGACTACACCGCGCTCAGCGGCATCACCGCGTCGCACCAGCACCTGCGTCACCCCGTCTGCGATTTCGCGCGCCACATGATGAAAGTGGCGCTCGCGCAGAGCGGCGTGATGTTGTCGGATGGATCGAGTCACCTGTTGCCGGTCGCGCCGCGCGTGCACGAGGCCTGGAAGATCCACTTCGATGACGTGACGCATTCGCTGGCCAACGGCTACTACCAGGGATGGGACCTGCATCCCGCGCAACTGCCGACGCGATACGCCGCGGTCTACGCGTTCTACCTCTCCGCGCGACCTGCGGCAACGGTGCGCATGAAGAGTTTCTTCGACAAGGCGACGAAGGCAGGCGCGGCGTTTGACGATGCGGCGACCGGACAGGCGCTGTTGAACTTCTTCAAGCGCGCGTTGAGCTCGGGAGCGATCACGCTCGAGGAAGCGATGCAGACCGGCTTGAATGAATCGGAGCTGAAAGGACAATCCTTTCTGCAGATTCTGACTGGCCGATCCGCCTAATCGTTTTCTCGCATCGCTACTGAGTCGACGGCATGGTGCCGAGTCGTGTTGGCTGAGACGTCGCGCCGTTACCCGCCGAATCCCACGCGGCAAACCGCACCCAGGACTTCCCCGTGGTGTTCAGTGGGATCTCGAAACGCTTGCTACCGAATGGCGGAAGATCCTTCGTCGTGATGACCTGACGGCCAACCGTGGTCCCATCGCCCCACACGACCTCGACCATGTCCAGCGGGAACGTCCATTCGAGATCAGCCACGACCGTGCGCTGATTACCGGTGCCACGGACTTCGTAGGACTTCATCAACACTTCGCCAGAGGTTACGTACGAGTCGCCTCGGATCAGCGCCTGAATGATCGAGGTGGTGTCGTCGACGTTCGGCAGTCGATCGAGCTTCACATACGAGACGGGCGAACTCGAGTAGAGCTCGTCGTATGGCTCCTGATACCGGACCTCCGAGATCGCGATCATGGTCTTCATCGGGATCGGCTTGTTGACGTACCAGTTGCTCATGTCGTCGATGAGCGGCAGGCAGCGGTACTCGCAGAGACGCTGCTCCGACAGATCCAAGCCCATTCCCCATCGGAAGCCGAAGCCGTGATACTGCGCATCGTTGAGCGGTGCGAGCTCTCTGATGGCGTCCGGGAATCCTGTCGATCCCTTTGTCCTGGGATGTGGCATCGACATCATCACGTTCTCGCGACGCGCCATTTCCAACAGGTCTTCCACTTTGTTGATGTGATAGACCTTGCCGTAGGTGGGATGGTTTTCGACCAGCGGTGCGCCGACTGGACCATCCATCCAATAGGTCGGCTTGGAGAACAACAAGTCGGCGTGCCCACCAAGCCAGTTCCCTCCGGCTTCCTGGCTCGGCATGACGAGGAAATCCGCGTCCGAATTCCGGCGCGCCCCTTCAATCGACGCACGGCGCACTTCGAGCGGACCTGGTCCGGCTCCGCGACCACCGCCGCGGCCAGCGCCCTCGGCTGCGGGTGCCGGCCGCTGATTCGCTCCGGGCACGGGAGCACGGCCAGTGACGGGAGCATTGCGGGCAGGCGGACGCGCGTTGGGCTGCAACGGACCAGGGCCCCGATAGACAGCACCGTCCGGTAATCCGTCCGTCTCGGCCGCGCCATTACCGCCCCCACCCGTCAGCACGCTCACGATGTTGATGCCCAGTGCGCGCAACGCACGCACATCCGGAATGTCGGCATCCAGACTGCCCGCTTCCAACAACCGGGCTCCGAGATTCATGTGGTAGTGATGATTCATGACCTGATACCCGGGCAGGGGCTTGTATCGGTCACCGTGTGTGAATGCCAAGGCAGACTGGTAACTCACCTCGGCAGTCGACGTACTCGGATACAGAAACAGGCGCATCCGCTGAATCGTGCCCGGGCGCGCGCTGTAGAGAGCGAAGTTGCCTTGGTACTGCGTGCCGAACTCTTTCTCAGCCTGCCGGATGCCGAGCGAATAGGCGCCGGCGCCGTCGTTGCGAACCCACGAGTACCCGAGATTGGTCGCGAGTTCACGCGGCCAAAAGAACGTATGGGGAGGAGGGAAGAACGCGATCGAACCCGCACCGCCGGCCTCCGCGAAAATCAATCGGTTGCTTGTCCTCAGCGCCACCTCTGCGTCATTCTTCGCGCCGCCGATCCGGTTGAACTGCCAGTTGCCGGCGATATCACGCCACGCGGCACGACCGCCGTTCGCAGCCTTCAGTCCCTTGAGGCCGGCATCGTACTTATACGCAACTGATGGCTCGCGCGTCGCGGCAGCGAGTTCCTGCCGAATCAGATTCGTTCCCTTGAAGATCGTGAAGGAGAGCTCTCCGGTGAACACGCCTGCCTGCGCGCCAGGAAACGTCACCTCGATCCGTCCACCTTCAGACTTGACCGTGCAACTCGTCGCCTTGTACGTGGCTGTTGCCCGCACGATCTCACTCTGGAGGCGTGGCAGATCCATCGAGCGATTGCCTGCCGTTCCGGGTACGTCCAGTGGCGCATCCCAAAACGGATCCCACTTGTTGTATTCGATGATCTCAGGCGTCAGTTGGACGCCCAGTCCAGTCAGTGGACTCGCCTGCTGCGTGCTCATGCGCCGGCGTCCAGAGGTAATCCGAAATTCCGGCGTCGCGCCAGTGATCAGTGCGCTCCATGCTCCCGAGTCGCGGCGAATCGCGAGCTCATGGATGGTCGGAACACCGGCGGTAATCCCAAGCCGAAGCCGCAACGTTTGTCCAGGATCACCTGTCCAGGAAAGCGTCAGGACTTCGCCGGCAACTGAGGCAGTGAGGCCGGTCGATGCTGAGTACCCTGCAAGGTTGCAGTTCAATGAATCGGCGAAGGCCGTCGATGCCGTGGCTAGACAGACGACAAGCCCAAGTGCGCGTTTCATAGATCCTCCTGTCAGGGACTTTCGTGAAAGTCCCCTCCGCCAACATTCCGAACGGCTGATTATTCCCAGTTGGCCGGGCGCGCACTGTCGCAAGTTGTATCAGCGGAGCTAGGGCTAGGCGCTTTGCATTGCGGGAACGGCCAGCTGTCGCTTCGCCAACCGCCGGGCCAGGCCCTCGGCATAGGCGGACCGTGAGAATGCTGAAGAGATCGCCGCGCCCGAGTCGATCGCGGCGGCAGCAACCGCCGGCGCCACCCACGGAACGACGCGGGGGTCGAGCGCCGCCGGAATCAGGTACTTCGGCCCAAACACCAGCGAACCGGTATCAAGCGACGCCTGCAGCTCGATGGGAATTGGCTGCCTCGCCAGACTCGCCAGCGCGCTGACGGCGGCCAGCTTCATCGCGTCGTTGATTTCGCGCGCGCGCACATCGAGCGCGCCTCTAAAGATCGAGGGAAAACCCAAGACGTTGTTGACCTGATTCGGATAGTCGGAGCGGCCGGTCGCGACCACCACATCGGGGCGAGCGGCCAACGCCACTTCATACCCAATCTCTGGATCAGGATTCGAGAGCGCGAACACGATCGGTGCTCGAGCCATCGTGCGCAGCATGACGGCCGTCACCTGGTTGGGCGCGGAGACGCCGATGAACACGTCAGCGCCGGCGAGCGCGTCTGGCAAGGTGCGCGCAGATGTGTGACGCGCAAACCTCTGCTTGTACGGGTTCATGCCCCGCTCCCGGCCGTTGTAGATGATGCTGTTCGAATCGACCAAGGTGATCTGGTCGCGCGCCGCGCCGAGCGTGTGGCACATTTCGGCGCAAGCGATGCCGGCAGCGCCGGCCCCGAGAATCACAATCGCAACGTCGGTCATCGCCTTGCCGACCACCTCGAGTGCATTCACCAGCGCGGCGCCCGTGATGATCGCGGTCCCGTGCTGATCATCGTGGAAGATCGGAATGCGCAGCTTTGCGCGGAGCGCTTCCTCGATGTAGAAGCACTCGGGCGCGGCGATGTCCTCGAGATTGATGCCACCGAATGTCGGTTCGAGCGCCTTGACGATACTGACGAATTCATCGGGATCGTTGACAGCCAGCTCGAGATCGAACACGTCGATGTCGGCAATCGCCTTGAAGAGGGCCGCCTTCCCTTCCATCACCGGCTTCGAGGCGAGCGGCCCGATATTGCCGAGGCCGAGCACCGCCGTCCCGTTCGAGACGACTGCTACGAGGTTGCCGCGACCCGTGAAGCGATAGGCATCGTCAGGATTCGAGGCGATGGCCAGGCATGGCGCGGCGACGCCCGGCGTGTACGCGAGCGAAAGGTCCGATTGACTCGAACAGGATTTTGAAGGAACGACTTCAAGTTTTCCGGGGCGCGGCCACTCGTGATAGTCGAGCGCGAGTTTGTCCGAACGATTCATGGATAGTGCGACGGAATATACGCAATCGGGAGGACGTGCATTGTCGCAAGTTGTGTCACCGCGCCAATTCGCGTTCGCGATAAAAGCGGGCGGCGCCAGGATGAAGCGGGATCGGCGTGGCGGGCGCTCCATCCACGTCGAGGAAATCAGCGCCGAAGCGCGCGGTCAGCGCAGCGCGCGCATCGAACAAACCCTTGACCAGGTCATGGACCACCGACTCCGGCAGCTCTTTCCGACAGACCAACACGCTGTCGACTCCGATCGTCTGGATCGACTGTGGGAGACCGCGGTACTGCTTGGCCAATATGGACGCCGGCTTGAAAAATGGATAGGCCGCGATCAACTGCTGGACCTGCGGCGTGCTGAGCGGGAGCAGTCTGGCCCCCTGATCGAGTGAAATCTGAACACGCTCAGTCGGTGCGCTAGTCAGTTGGAGGTAGGCGTTGATCGAACCGTCCTGCAACATTGCCGGCGCCACGCCGGCGGGCACTGAAACGATCTGTGAACTGGAGACTCCCGGCGCGAGGACGTCAAGAGCCAGATGTGCCGTGATTGCGGAGCCGGTCACACGATTGCCACCGATACCAATTCGTTGTCGAAGCTGATTGATATTCGAAGCGCTCTCGCGTGGAGAGACCACGACATGGAACGGAGTCAACTGAAGCACCGCGACTCCTGCGAGATGCTCGAACGCGGTGGCCCGACCCTCTAGCTGCCCATTCGCAGCCAGGTAGACGACGTCCGAGAACGCCAGGCCGAGATCGGCGCTGTTATCCTCAATTGCTGCGACGTTGCCGACCGCACCACTGCCTGGCAGCAATTCAAGGCGCATCTCAGGATGCAGCCGCAGGAGCTCGTCACGCAACGATTCGCTGATGGTGCGGAAGCTGCCGCCCGGAACACCAGTAATGAATCGAACTGCCGGAGTCGGAGGCGCCGCCGGGGGAGGTGGCCCGCACGCAAGTGCCGGCGCGAGCGTCAGGCAGCCGATGGCGTGGGCGAAGCGCATGCCTCGCTATCATCGCTCAACGGCGCCAGGTTGCGCTCGGCCGGTTCACCGTTGAGGACGCGGGTCGCCCGGGCCATATCGAGCGTGCCATCCCACTTGGCGATGACCAGGGTCGCGACGCCATTTCCGATCAGATTCGTGATGGATCGGGCTTCAGACATGAACCGGTCAACGCCGACCAGCAGCGCGAGCGACGCAACCGGAATCATAGGGAACACGGCAAGGGTGGCCGCCAGCGTGATAAAGCCGCCGCCAGTCACTGCGGCGGCGCCCTTCGACGTCAGCATCAACATCGCGAGCAGGCCAAGTTCTTGCGTCCACGTGAGCTGAACGCCGCACGCCTGCGCCAGGAAGATCGCCGCCATCGTCATGTAGATTGACGTGCCGTCAAGGTTGAACGAATAGCCGGTAGGCACCACGAGTCCCACGACCGGCTTCGAGCAACCGAGCCGCTCGAGTTTCACCATCAACCGCGGCAGCACAGTCTCGGAGGACGACGTCCCAAGAACAATCAGGATTTCTTCGCCGATGTAGCGCAAGAACTTCCACAGGCTCAGTCCCGTGAACGCCATCACGAGGCCCAGCACCACGAACACAAAGAACGCGCAGGTGATGTAAACACCCGCCATCAGTTTCCCGAGCGACAACAACGTCCCGATGCCGTAGCGACCCACCGTGAACGCCATCGCGCCGAAGGCGCCGAGGGGCGCCAGCTTCATGATCAGGCTGACGATATCGAAGAGGACGTGCGAAGTCGTCGCGAGTAGCGCGACAACCGGCTTGGCCGGCGTCCCGAGGCGCAGCAGCGCCAGGCCCACGAGGATCGAAATCAGCAGCACCTGGGTGATCTCGCCTTGAGAGAAGGCGCTGACCATCGTGTCGGGTATGATGTGAAGGAGGAAATCGACGCCGTTCATTTGCTTCGACGCCGCCGCATAGGCCGACACGCTTTGCACGTTCGCCGTGGCGGGATCGAAGTGGATGCCCACGCCAGGCTTGAGGACGTTGACGACGACGAGTCCGATGGCGAGAGCGAGCGTCGATACGACCTCGAAATACACCAGCGCGCGTAACCCGATGCGACCGACCTCCTTCATCGCGCCCATTTGGGCGATGCCAACCACCACCGTCGTGAACACGACCGGCGCAATCAGCATTCGCACCAGCTTGATGAAGCCGTCCCCAAGCGGCCGCATCGCCGCCCCGTATTCAGGCAGGATCAGCCCCAGCGCGGCGCCCAGCGCAATGCCAATCAGCACTTGGACGTACAGGCTGCCTAGATGACGACGAATGCGGGTCATCGGAACGAGCCGCCAGTATAGAGATCGGGCGGCGAAGGCAATGTCGCAAAATGTCGCGAGACACACCTCATCTGGAGAGTTCTCGCTCACGGTAGTAACGGGCCGCGCCGTCGTGAAGTGGAATTGGTGTGGCAGAAGCCTGGCTGACGTCCATCGAGCGGAGGGCGTCACTGCCCGAGAGGGCTTCAATCGATACAAACAGCTGCTTGGTCAGGTTATAGACGAGACGCTCGTCCATATCGCTACGGCAGATGAGGACCCCATCGACGCCGATCGTATGTACGGACGAAGCCAACCCTTGGTACATGCGCCGCGTGATCATGGTCAGCTTCAAGAATGGGTATTCACGTCGCAGGGTCTCGACTGACGGCCCCTCGATTGGGACGAGCCTCGCACCTGACTCAATGGCCCGGCGAAGGGAATCGGATTGATTGATGGCGTTATCGAACATCGCATCGAGGGAACCATCGGCGAGCCTGCCGGCAGCCTCTTGAAATCCGATCGTTTCCACATTTGCTACCGAGGTGTCGACGCCGAATGCCTTAAGGATCAGGCGTGCGGTCAACGCCGTACCGCTGCCCGAGGGCCCGACCCCGACGCGTCTGCCGCGCAAGTCAGCAGGGCTGTGGATGGGCAGGTCCGCCCGCACGGCCAGCGCGATCGGCGTGACCTGCAGCACGGCGATTGCGCGTAGCCGCTCAAATGGTCGGGTCTGTCCAGTGAGCTGGCCGCTATAGGCGATGTAGGCGACGTCTGCGAACGTGAAGCCAAGGTCGGTCGTTCCGTCCTGCACCGCATGCACGTTGGACACGGCACCCGAGCTCGACACGGTTTTGATCAAAACCCCGGGCACTCGACTGCCGATCGCCTTGGCAAGTTGCTCACCGAGCGGAAAAAACCCACCGCCCTGTGGGCCGGTGCGCAAACGAACGCTGACCGTTTCCTTTGCCTGGACGGTGACTGACGGCTCTTCCGCGCAGGCGACCGCAATCAGACAGGTGCAGGCAATCACCGAGAGCCTCGAACGCATGTGCCCACACCGTACGCCGAAGGCCCGACCAATACTTGTCGCAGTTTGTCGCAACCTGTTCCTCCCACCCCCTGGCGCAGTACTGTTCGTGGTCGATGAGGCAGCGCATCCTTCTGGCTTACGCCTGTTCCGGGTTCTCGGGCCTGGTGTACCAGGTCGCATGGACTCGCCTGATGGTGTTGCACGTCGGGCACACCACGGCGGCCATTACCACAGTCGTTGCGGCCTTCATGGGAGGCCTTGCGCTTGGCGCTGCAGTCGCTGGACGCCTTGCGAGCCGGTTAACGCCGCGCGATGCCCTGACCGCTTACTCGGTCATCGAAATCGTCGTGGCGGCGTATGCCGTCATCCTTCCTTTCGGACTAGGCTTGTTCACGCCTCTGCTGGTTGCGGCATATCGCGACGGTGCTGCGGGCGCGGAGTTCGCGCTATTGCGAACAGCGCTGAGTCTGATAGCGGTCGCGGTGCCGGCAACCCTTCTCGGCGCGACCTATCCGATTACTCTTCGTGCACTTTCTCGCACTGGCGATGCGAACGCCACAGGTGGTCGCCTGTACGTGCTGAACACCCTCGGCGCCGCTTGCGGCGCCATTGCGGCGGGGTTCCTCCTTTTGCCATCTCTTGGCCTCTTCTTCACGACGTTGCTCGGCGCAGCTATCAGCGTCGCCGCCGCCACGCTGGCGTGGACAAGCCGCACGGTTCCGGCATCAACAGAGCCTGGCACCGTGCCCAGCGAAACTCGAGCGCCCGCTCTGAACGAACACTCACAAAGCCGTCATGCCTATGCCGCAGCGATCAGCATCGTCGTCCTGACGGGCTTTGCCTGTCTCCTCTGCGAAGTCGTGTGGACGCGCGCGATGGGTTCGTTGCTCGGTCCCACGACATATGCGTTTGCTGGAACCGTTTGCGTCCTCATCTCAGGTCTTGCCATTGGCAGCTGGGCTGGCGCGTTTATTGGTGTGCGCACGGCTCGCCCGCAATTCGCGCTGACCATCGTTCTCCTCGTGACAGCTGCCGCGACATGGTTCGCGAACGAAGCGCTCGGCCGACAAGTCCCGCAATGGCTGGCGACCGTCTATGCCCAGGCGGCCGGCGAGTTGGACTGGCCATTGATCGTGCGGATGGCATCGGTGTTCGTGCTGCTGCTGCCCTCCGCCATCGGCCTTGGCATGTCGATGCCGATCGTCTTGCACTTTGTTGGCCACGACGAGTCGGCGCCAACTCGCATCAGCACGCTCTATGCGTTGAGCTCGGCCGCAGGCGTGATTGGTTCACTGGCGACGGGCAGCCTGCTGTCTAAATTTGGCCTCGAGGGTTCGTTGCGCATCGGTGTGCTCGCAATGCTCGCGGCTTCGGCCGCCCCAGTCCTGGGCAACGCCAGGGTGGCGCGCAGTCGACAGGCGGCCGCATTCGTAGCGCTCGCGGCGATGAGCACGATGGCGATGCGGTTGCCGCCCCAGTGGGACCGCGAGTTGCTGGCGAGCGGTATGTATAAGTACGCACGGAATATCCCGACCACGCTGGACGTATCCGCCATCCTCAAAGCCGCCTCGCTGCTGTTCTATCGGGAGGGTCGCGTGGCCACGGTGTCGGTGACCGAGTTCGCTGGAAAGCGATCGCTTGCGGTTGACGGCAAGGTCGATGGTTCGAGCGGCGGCGACATGCTGACGCAGCAACTCGCGGCACATGTACCGCTGCTATTGCACGAGAACCCAGCGCAAGTGCTGGTCATTGGCTTGGGCACCGGAGTCACGGCGGCCGCAGCTGCTTCGCATCCCGCGCAACACATCGACGTCATCGAGATCTCGCCTGAGGTCGTCGCCGCGTCGGACCAGTTTCTCGAGCAGAACCGTCGTGTCCTGATCGACCCTCGCGTGCGCCTGATCGTCGGCGACGGACGATCGCACATGGCGCTGGCGACTCGCGGTTATGACGTCGTTATTTCCGAGCCGTCCAATCCATGGCTGGCCGGCGTGGCGGCACTGTTCACGCGCGAAGCGTTCGCCAGTATCCGCGATCGCCTGGCCCCGGGAGGCATTGCCTGCCAATGGGTGCATACATACGACATTGCGGAAGACGATCTGCGATCGATTGTGGCGACCTTTGTGTCCGTTTTCCCTGAAGCCATGTTGTGGACTATCGGCGAGACGGACATGCTGCTGGTGTCGGCGGCAGGCTCACTCGACTCGCACCTGATGAACATCGAGCGGTCCTGGTCGCGCCCGTCTGCCCGGGAAGATCTCTTACGCGCCGGCGTGATGGAGCCGTTCGCGGTGCAGTCGTTGTGGGCCGGCGGCCCGCGCACGCTCGCCAGGCTCGGCGCCGGCCATGCACTGCAATCGGATGATCGAATGGCGCTCGAATTCACTGCTCCACGCGCGGCCTTCCGGCGAACAGGAACGAACCAGGCGTCTTTGATCCGCGAGATGCGAGACGCGGAAGAAACGCCTGCGAGCATCCAGGCCGCGCTCGATGCGGCCGGTGCTCTCCAATGGCGGAATCGGGCCGCGATGTTCGAGCGCATCGGCATTTTCGGAGCCGCCTACGCTGACTACGCTCGTGCGGTGGACCATGACGCGACCGACACGGTCGCGCTCTCCGGCCTGGCCGTGACGGCACCGGCGGCGGGACAACAGCTCGATGCCGCCGATCGACTGCGGCGGCTCAACGCGAAGCATCCTGCGTCAACGCCGATCCTCGTGGCGTATTCCAAACTGATGGATGCAATCGGACGAACCGACGATGCGTTCAAGACGGCACTGGCGGCCGTTGCAACCGGTTCAGATCGAGCGCTCGCCCTCGATCAAGTGGCCGCGTTGTCCGCAGACTCCGGAGACGCGGCCGCGTTGTCGGCGGTGGCCGACGAGATGGATCGGCTTCAACCGCACTCGGCAAAATCGCTGTATTACCGGGCCAGCCAACGGTTCGTCGAGGGTGCGTTCAATCAGGCCGAGGCACTGGCGCAGCAGTCAATTGCGCTGGCGCCGCGTGATGCGGATGCCAGAAACCTTGCTGGCGCCGCCCTCGCAAGCCTTCAGCGCCGGAGCGAGGCGCAGGCAATGCTCCTAAGCGCGCTGAAACTGTCCCCCGCGGATGCATCGATCTATGTGAACTTGGGACTTCTGGCGCTCGAAGAGCGTGACGGTCCACAGGCCGAGAAGTACTTCGCCGGCGCATTGGCTCTGGATCCCGCATCGGAGACGGCCGTCGAAGGGTATCGACAGGCCGTCTCCCTGCGGTCTCGCTAGAAGCTGTACCTCACGCCCAACTGGGCGACGCGCGGCGCGAGCACCCCAGTGGTGTAGCCGTAGGTCGGGCCTGACGCCTTGGTGATGTTGGTCGCGGTGTTGGCGTTAAAGATGTTGAACAGATCGAATGTCGCATCGAGCGAACCAAACGGACCCTTAAACCGTTTATTGAGCTTCAGGTTCAGGGTGGCGAAGTCAGGATTGTTCAGGGATCCGCGCTCGCCCAGTCTCATCGTGATGGTGCTCGAGTTGGGAATGCTGCGGAACACGTAGCTGCGTTCGCCTCTCGTCCCGGCCTTGAACTGCAGAAATGTCGCCATTTGGAAATCGGCTGGCAATTGGACAACACCGCTCAGGGTTGAGCCCCAAGTCCACGTCTCATCAAGGTTGAAAGCGTCCTGGTTCGGCGTCGCCAGGACCGGATTGATCAAGGCGTGGTTCTTGGTCGCGAAGTAAGAAAAGGACGCGGACCAACGGTGCGACATCCGCTTGGTGATGCCGCTCTCGATTGAGTTGTAGGAGCTTGGTTCGGCGGCGTTGACGCGCTCGTTCTGAACGAATGCCGCTCCACGCAAGGACGCCGGGTAGTCGTAAAGCGTGACCGGCCCGCCGTCGTCGCCACCTCCGATCACGCCGTCGGGACCAGGGTCCGGGCGCGTGATGATATTGGTGTAGGTCTCGTACGGTCGCAGGGCGTTTCTCGTGCCGATGGAATTGTTGACCCTCTTGTTAACGTACTGAACCCTCAATGCCAGCGAGTTCGCGAGTTCCTGTTCCCAGGCGATCGTCGCTTCGGTGGTGGTTGGTTGTTCTAAATCAGGATTGATCAGGTTATTGCCACCAGCGGAAATCGAAATGAAATCGATCCCGTTGGGATTGAGATTTACTTCGCCTGGCGTGTACTTGTTGTTGCCGTCGGTATCGCGCCAGCGGAACACAGCATTGCCGGCGGCGTTGCCGTTATAGGTCTCGGCGAAGTCGTCGCCCGCCGTATTCGCATACAGTCCCCACGTGCCCTTCAGCACAGACTTGCTGAGCAGCTGATAAGCCACACCTACGCGCGGCATCAGTTTTCTCCAGGTCAGGACGTCCACAGCACCGAACGTGGCCGCAGGAAACACCGTGGGCCATTCCGGACTACCCGGGTAAGCCTGGGCGGGCAAATAGGCATGCTGCGATTCGTAGCGAAGTCCAAGGTTCGCCGTCAAGGTGTCGGTGATTCGCCAGGTGTCCTTCACATAGCCCGCATAGGTGTCGAGACGGTTCCTTGGATCGACGGGATGGTTGTACATCGTGATCGAGAACGGCTGGTCGCTTTGACCCAGGAGGAGATCGTAGTTGTGCAGCAGGTTACCCCACGGGATACTCGGAGTCTTGGTGTAGGTGTTCTCCCAGTAGATGGATTCGCCGACCTTGATCTCGTGGTGCCCGGCAAACGAGCCCGCCGGGAAGAAACTCACGCTGCTGTCGAGCTGGTAGCGGCTGCGCGGCCGGTAGTCGACCGAGACGCTTGGTCCAGTGCTCAAACCGGTTTCCGCGTATCGACGGCTGACCAGGCCGGCGAGGTTGTCTTCGCCGTAGAACACCTCAGCGCCGCGGATGCCGTTGTGATCGGCAATATATCCGCCCCAACCCCCATTCACGTTGATGAGAACTCTGTCACTCAGAGTGTTTTGGAGCTCGCCCTTCCACACCCAAGTGGGATCCAAATAGTTATCCATCGACTCCAGCGGAGTGAAACGACCGGCGTTGAATTCGGGGATGATCTTGGTCCCGCGTTGGTAAACGCCGATCAGTTTCACCTTCTTTGACATCTGATACGAGAGTTTGCCGGTGTAGCCGGCAAGCGTTGTATGTACCAATGCGGCCGGTTCGTCTCCGGTCAGATATTTCCCATCCGGTCCCGCATCCGCGACGAATCCAAACTGCTCCTCGACGCGAGACTGACGATTGACGCCGCCGTAGAACCACAGCTTGTCGACAATGATCCTTCCGCCAAGGTCACCTGAGACGCCGTAGAAGTGTTGCAGCGCACTTCCGGCCGTAACTCCCTGCGCGCGCAATTCATCATCAATATTGTCAGACTGCAGCGCCGGACCCTGCCCGCTCAACTCGTACGAGCCTCTGAAGGTGTTGCCGCCAGACTTCAGTACTGCCACCACGCTAATGCCAGGGGTCGAGGTCTCGGCATCGGCTCCGGATGTCGAGACCTTCACTTCGTCGAAGTTGTAGCTCGAAAACACGACTGCGGAGTTGTTACCAGAGCCGGTCGTGGTGTTAATGCCTTCAACGGTCAGTTTTGGCTGGGCAGCAACTCCGAACGCATCTACCTGGTAACGTCCGGTCAGAGAACTTCCGCCGACGTCAGGGGCACCGTTAGCGACGACACCTGGCGTCATGGTCAACAGCGCCGAGAACTCCTTGGCGCGCGGGATGGCCTCCACCTGGTCACGGGTGATCGTGGCACCGGTGCTGGTCGATGACACATCGACGATCGGGCTGACCCCGCTAACGGTGACGGTTTCCTGCAGGCCGCTCACCGACAGGACCATGTCGATCTTGGCCATGAAGCCTGTCGTGATCTGAACGTCGGTGCGAACGCTCTTCGCAAATCCCGGCAGTTCGTACACGATCTGGTAGATGCCGGCCGGCAAGTCGGTGAGTCGATAATTGCCGTCGACGCTGGTGACGGCGAGCATCTGCGCCACCTGGATCGCCGGACTCGTGAGCGTAACCGTCACGCCCGGCAACGTTGCACCAGTCGAGTCTTTGACCACTCCGTAAATAGTGCTCGACGCGGTACTCTGCGCCGTGCTCAACGCCGGAACTACCAAAAGCGCCGCCGCCAGAAAAACAATCTTCATGTCTTGGCTCCTAATCGAGGCCTTATAACCCGCGCAGAAAACAGCCAATGTCGCAAGTTGTCGCATGACTATCGGGGAGTCGCGGTCAGCTTGATCGGCTGCACCATCGCGCCGTTCGTCGCCGTGTCCCACGCCGCGAACCGCACCCACTTCTTGCCCGTCGCGTCGAACGGAATCTCAAAGCGCTTCGTGCCAAACGCCGCCAAATCGGTGGTGGAAATGACTTGCCGGTCGGTCTTGGTGCCATCGCCCCAGACGACTTCGACAAAATCGAGCGGGAAGGTCCACTCGACGTCGGCAACAATGGTTCTCTTCGCGCCATCGCCGCGGACTGCGTAGTTGGTGATGAGGACTTCGCCGGAGCTCCAGAAGTAATCACCACGCTTCATCGCGTCGATGACAGGACTCCAATCGTTCGGCCCGGGCAACGCGGACAGCTTCACGTAGTTGACGGGGCCGCTCGAATAGATGTCGTCGCCGGGTTTGTTCTCGTATGTTTCGGTAATGGCCTGGATGTACTTCGGCAGCCCTGGCCGGTCAGCCATCCAATTGTTCATGTCGTCGAGCAGCGTCTGGCAGCGAATCTCGCATAGGCGAGTCTCGGAGCCATCGAGTCCCATGCCCCAACGCATGCCAATGCCGCGATAATTGTCGTGGAGAAACTGCGGCGTGTCCTTCATCGCGTCCGGGAATCCGGTGGATCCCTTTGATCGCGGGTGCGGCATATAGATCAGCATGTTCTCGAGCCGCGCCAGCTCCATCATGTCGGCCGGTCCGCCGACGTGATACACCTTGCCGTACTTCGGGTGCTGCTCGATGAACGGAGTCCCCGCGGGACGGATGTAATCCCAGAACACGGGCTTCGGCACGAGCACGTCCTCGTGCCCGCCGATGTTGCCGGCGCTCGACTCCTCGTTCGGCATGAAGAGGAAGTTCTTGTCGGAGTTGCGGCGCGCGATCTCGTAGTAGTCGAACTGCCCTGCCAGACGATCGCCGCGCAGCCGCCCGCCGTCGACCGGTCCGAAAATGTTGATGCCGACGCCCTTGATCGCTTCGAGGTCGGGAATCTTGGCATCGAGGCTCCCCTGATCGTTGATCCGGCTCACGCTGCTGGTGTGGAAGTGCGTGGCCATTACTTGATACCCGGGCAGGGCCTTGAAGCGATCCTGGCGCGTATACGCCAGCGCTGCATCCATGGTCGCCTTGCCGGAGTCGGCAGTGACATAGAAGTAGATCGGCATCCGCTGCCAGGTGCCCGGACGGGCGCTATATAGCGCAAAGTTCGCGGGCGCCTCCGACGGGTCTTCCTTCTCGGGCTGCTGAATGCCGAACGCATACGATGTATCGCTGTCCTTCCGATACCAGCTGTAACCGAGATTGATGGGAATCTCGCGTGCCCAGAAGAAACTGTGCGGCGGTGGAAACGCGGCAATCGATCCGCCACTTGATTCAGCAACGATCGTCCGGTTAGCGGTCTTGAGTGGCGCCTGCTTGTCGTTCTTGGCGCCGCCAAATGAGTAGTCCTGCCAGGTATTCGACAGATCTCGCCACAGCATTCGGGACGTGGGCTGGATCGTCAAACCGCGAAGGCCAGTGTCGTACTTATAGGCAAGCGAAGGCTCGGAGGTGCGCGCGATCACTTCCTGCTCGATCAGCGACGACCCTTTGTAGAGCGTGTATTGAAGCCGGCCGGTGAAGAGCGCGCCAATTTCGACGCCTGGGAACGTGACTTCGAGTCGCGCGCCGTTCGAGGTCACCTCGCAGCCGGTGGCATGGAATGCCGCATTGGCGCGGCGAACTTCTTCCGGTTTGCGTGGAAGACCTGGCTGATGGGCCACACCCTGGGCTGGTGGCGGATTGCCACCACCAACAAATTCGCCTTCTCCGGCGGGCGCGGCCGGGCGCGGTGGAGCGGGAGCGGTGCCCGGTGCCGGTGCCGCGGCGCCGCCGCGGCCTGCGCCGGGCGCTCCGCCACCACCGCCGCCGGGACCACGGGGAACGGGTACCGACATGTCGAGCGGCGCATCCCAGAATGCGTCCCACTTGAAGCGATCGATCACCTCGGATGTCAGTGGCACCTTCAGAGATCGCAGGGGCGACATCTGTTGATTGGTCATTCGTCGCAGGCCAGAGACAATTCGGTACTCCGGCACGAGGTTGGTGCCGAGCACGTTCCATTGACCAGCCTTCGAACGCACTGCAAGCTCGCGAATCGTCGGCGTGCCAGAGTCAATCGCGAATCGCGCGCGCACTTGCTCGCCACGTTCGCTGTCCCACGTCAGTGTCAGAACATCCGCAGCCACTGAGGCGGTCAAACCGGCCATCGGTTTGTAACCCGCGAGGTTGCAATTCAGAGGGTCAGCAAAACTTGTCGACGCCCACAAACACGCGGCGGCGATCGCGACGGTCATTTTCATGGTTACTCCTGAAGCTCTGGCTAACGCGACGTCTGCGGGGCATCGAGCTTGATGGGCTGTGACAACGCCCCGTTTCCGGCGGAATCCCACGCGGCAAAACGCACCCACTTCTTCCCCGCCACATCAAACGGAATCTCGAAATGCTTGCTGCTCATTGGTGCGAGGTCGGTCGTCGCAACGACCTGGCGGCTCGTCGTGGTGCCGTCGCCCCAGACCACTTCGACGAAGTTCAGTGGGAACGTCCACTCCACGTCGGCGACCACCATGCGTTTCTCGCCGGTGCCCTTGACACTGTAGCCAGGGATCAGAACCTCACCCGAGCTCACGAAGGAGTCGCCGCGCATCAGGGCTTGCACGACCAGGCTCGAATCATCCGGCCCCACCGGTTTGTCGAGCTTGACGTAGGTCACCGGAGAGCTGGAATAGATGTCGTCGCCCGGCTGCTGGTGACGTACTTCCGAAATCGAGAGGATGTATTTCGGCGATATCGGTTTATTCGCGACCCAGTTGTTCATGTCGTCGAACAGCGGCAGGCACCGGTACTCGCACAGGCGCACTTCAGATCGATCGAGTCCCATGCCCCATCGGAATCCAACGCCCTGGTAATGGGGATCGCTGAAGAACGGCAGGTCCTTGACGGAATCGGGATAGCCCGTCGAACCCTTGGTGCGCGGGTGGGGCATGTTGATCAGGACGTCTTCGAGCCGCGCCATCTCCATCAAGTCCTCGGCGCTACCCAGGTGATACACCTTGCCGTACTGCTTGTGATCTTCGACGAGAGGCTGTCCCGCCTGCCGTCCACCGACCCAATAGACGGGGTGCGAAAAGATCAGATCGGTATGCCCACCGAGAGGGCTGCCGTAGTACTCCTGGCTTGGCATCACAAGGAAGCCGACGTCTGAATGCCGACGCGCGCCTTCGATCGAGCTGTACCGAATCTGGAGCGGATCGCCGCGGCGTTGTGGCGGTGCAGCGCCTGGCCGCGCTCCTGGTGCGCCGCCTGCCGGCGCATTCGCTGGCGCGGGCGGTGCCGGGCGAGTCGCCGCCGTAATGACCCGGCCGCCAGGGAATTGCGCGCCTTCCGGTGTGGGCTCGCCGGCGCCGCCCATGACGGAGTCAATCTGACTGACGATATTGATACCTAGGGCTTTGAGTGCGACGAGGTCAGGAATCTCCGCATCCAGGCTGCCTGCCTGCATCAGCCGATTGCCGAGGTCCATGTGATAGTGGTGATTCATCACTTGGTAGCCAGGCACCGCCTTGAATCGATCGCCATGCGTGAAGGCCATCGCGGCGTCGTAAGTGGCGGGGGCGGCCTCGACGCTCGGATAGAGGAACACGGTCATCCGCTGCTGCGTGCCGGGTCGCGCGTTGTAGAGCGCGAAATTCGCGGGGTTCTCTGACTCGTGTTCCTTGTCGGCCTGGCGGATGCCGAAGGAGAACGACCCGTCCTTCTCCTTCTTATAGAAGTTGTAACCAAGGTTGATCGCGATCTCGCGCGCCCAGAAGAAGGTGTGAGGCGGGGCAAACGCCGCGATCGAGCCGGCGCTCGCGCGTTCGGCGATCACCACCCGGCCGGTCGTGGACAGCGGGACTTCCTGTTCGTTCGCGGCCCCGCCAAACCGATAGTCTTGCCAGCCATTCGCGATGTCCCGCCACGCGACCCGAGTGCCTCCGCCTGAGCTAAGACCTTTGAGGCCGGCGTGGTACTTGTAGGCGACCCACGGGTGATTCGTGCTCGCTACCACTTCCTGCTGAATCAGGTTGCTTCCCCGGAACACGGAATACTGAAGGACGCCGCTGAACACGCCGAGTTTCACACCGGGAAAGACCACCTCGATACGGGCTCCGCTCGATTTCACCTCGCAGCCGGCAACCTGGTACTCCGCGGACGCACGGTTGATTTCAGACTCTTTGCGCGGCAGCGGTGGCTGGTTGGCGACACCTGCAGCAGGGGGAGGATTACCGCGGCCGGTGGGCTCCGACATGTCCAGTGGCGCATCCCAGAAAGGCTCCCACCGGAACCGATCGACGATGCTGTCGGTCAGCTCGACACCGAGGCCTCGCAGCGGCGACATCTGCTGGCTGCTCATGCGGCGCAGGCCGGATATCACGCGAAAGTCTGGTGCGGCATTCGTGGCGAGCACGCCCCAGGCTCCACCGCGCTTCCGCACAGCGAGTTCCTGGATCATCGGCGCGCCTGACGTAATCGCGAATCTCAGCCGAAGTTCTTGCCCACGATCGCCCTCCCACACCAACGACAGCACGTTGTCGGCGACCGATGCCGCAAGGCCAGGCGCCGCCTTGTACGAGGTCAAACTGCAGTTCAACGGATCGCCGCTCGCGGACGAAGCGGCAGTTAGCAACAGGAGACACGTGGCGACAGCAGCTTTCATGCGAACCTCGTCCGACCAGCGCGGGATGTCGCGGTCGGCGGATTATCGCGGGCGCCCGCGCCAAGGTTTGTCGCAAGTTGTCGCAGGGAGCGACGGGCTAATCGGTGGTCGACCGGCCTTCTGGGGTGAGCATGTAGCCGTCGCCGTGCACGGTGTGGATGAAGCGCGGGCGGTGCGCATCAGCTTCGATCTTCTTGCGAAGGCGCCCGATCGCGTTGTCGACGGCCCTGGTGAAAGGAGCATCTTGAAAGCCCCAGATTTCACGCAACAGCTCGTCGCGATGCACCGCAACGCCGTGGCGCTCAGAGAGGTACTTCAGAAGTTCGTACTCACGATGAGTCAGGTGGAAGGCGTCGCTGCCCCGATGGGCGGTTTCCTGCACGAAGTCGATAGTAACCGCACCCATGCTCAATGTGTCTGAGGTAGGTCGCGTCCTTCGAAGGATCGCTTTGACACGTGCCAGCAGCTCCTCGAGATCGAACGGCTTCGTCAGGTAGTCGTCAGCGCCGAGGTTAAGCCCGCGCAGCTTGTCCGCCTTGTGCCCTCGGGCCGTCAGAATCAGGATCGGAATTCGGCGGCGCGCGCTGAGCACCGCGCACAGCTCGAACCCATTGACACCCGGCAGCATGATGTCGAGGATGACAAGATCGGGACCGAATTCCTTGGCTCTGGCCTGGGCCAGAGAGCCATCAGCGACACACTCCACTTCGTAGCCTTCGAACTGAAGGTTGTCGCGAAGGATCCTCGCAAGCGACGTGTCATCTTCGACGACCAGGATCTTCTTCTTCATGGTGGCGATGGACACGATACGCCGACTGGTGTCCGGCGCCAAACGGAAGTGCTAGGCTACCCCTCCTGGGCATGCGCAAGATCTCTTCGTGGTTCATCGGCAGCATCACCGGCTGGCTCGCCATGGGCGTGTGCCTTTCGGTCGCCGCGCTCTTCTGGTTCGGCTATCACGCGATCCAGGAATGGCGCCAAAGCTCGCTTCTGCTGGCAGAACGTCGCTCGAATGAAGCCGCCAACCTGCTCGTCGAAGCCCTGACGCGAGACATGCGCGGTGTTCATGAATCGGTGCTGACATCACAACAATGGCAGCAATTCGCGGGACACCAACCGTACGAGATGGCCAGCCTGGTCGCCAGTGCATTCGCGCGGTATCCGTATCCTGAATCGTTCTTCGCGTGGTCGGCGGGACAACCCAAGGAGCAGGTCTCGTTCTTCAACCGCGCCAATCGACGACCTGGATGGTTGCCGCTCGATCCGGGACCGAATCGCTTTCCTGTCGTGATCGCGCATGACGCGAATGTTGCCGGCGTGTTGCTGGCGCGGATTCTCTCCGACGCCTCCCGCGGCTACCGCACCAGCGCCTTCGAAACACACATCGGACAGTCCACCTATCAGGTCGTGGCTCAGCTCACGTATCGCGACGCCTTCAGTGAAGAATTGTCGGACGTCGTCGGCTTTACCGTGAACCTTGACTGGGTGCACGACCATTACTTTGCCGACTTGACCAAACAGGTCTGGGAGATTGGCGCGGGCGCAGAGCAAGGCCTCGCGTTGAGTGTGACCGACGGCGCCGGCCGCCAGGTGGCAGGTTCGGCGATTCCCAAGGGCACCGCCTTAACCAATCAACGAACGTTCGCTTTGGCTTTCGTCAATCCGGACGTCGCACTCGAAGTGCAGGCAGACCTCTTGAAGCAGCCGTGGGTCGTCGAGGTCAGCGCGGCCGGCGATCCCGCGCTCTCGCAAGCGATCAATGGCGCCAACCGAACACTCTTCATCAGCGCCTTCTCCGCACTGTCGCTGGCGCTGAGTTTGGTGCTGACCGTGCGCGCGCAGCGTTCGGCCGCACAGCTCGCGGAGCTGCGCTCGGACTTCGTTTCGACGGTCACGCACGAGCTCAAGACACCGATCTCGAGCATCCGCGCGGCGGCGGAAACGCTGGCGCAAGGCCGGCTCAACGGCATCGACTCGTTTCGCGCGTACGGACGTCTGGTGGTCGGCGAAGCGAAACGCCTGACACGACTGGTGGAGAACCTGCTTGCCTATTCGCGCATTACCGACGTTGCCGACGTCTATGCGTTCGAGTCCCTCGACGTGCACGTACTTTTCAACGACATCCAACAGGAGTTCGAGCATCAGCTTGATGAAGCCGGATTCGACATGCAGTTGAGCGTCGATACGCCAGCGTTGTTCGTTCGCGGTGATCGTCTGGCGCTTCGACTGCTATTCGACAACCTGGTCGACAACGCCATGAGATATGTCGCCACCAATCGACGTCTGACCATGGCCGCACGAAGGCACGGACACTCGATTGCGATTGAGGTCGCGGACGCCGGCATCGGCATTCCCGCCGATGAAATTCCGTTGGTGACTCGAAAATTTGTCCGGGGAAAGGGCGCACAGTCAGGTGGTAGCGGTCTCGGCCTGGCCATCGCCTCGCGAATTGCGCGCGATCATGGTGGCCGCCTCGAGATTCAGAGCGAAGTCGGTGTGGGAACCACAGTGACCGTCACTCTTCCCGCAGCCTCGCCTATTTGACCGGGATCCAGAACGAGGTCTTGATCAGGAAGATGTTCGGGCCGGGCGCCGTCACTGAGCGGAAGGCATCGCCGACATTCACGCGCGTGCCGAGGACCTCGGTGCCGGCGCGATCCTGCTGCCACACCACGTAAAGCGTCGAGCCAGTCCGCCATTCCCAGCGCAACACGACGTTGCTGCGGAACGACAGCGTGTTGAAGTCGCGATTGCGAAGATTGATCGTCGCGGCGCCATCGGTCACGACCTGGCTGCCATCCGGATTGATCGTCAGCGTCGTGCCGCCCGTGCCGTACTTCAACCGCTCGCGGCTGCCGGGCGCGAGCAGCTCGCCGTAATCGTAATAATGGCCTGAGGCCGCGAATGGTTCGGCGTAGACATCGAGATTCACGTCCGGCTTGACGGTCAAGGTCAAACGGCCCTCGATCGAGGCCGTGCTGCGATCGATGAAGGCGAACACATACCGGTTGTCGTAAGTGACGGGCCGGCCGCCCGACAAGGTGCTGACGTACTGCTGTGGCTCCGTCACGCGGTCGTAGAACGGCGACACCGAGAACTGCCAGCGCGGCCCGGGACGCATCGAGACGAGGCCGGTGATGCGGTTGGTCGACGCGCCGTCGTCATTGGTCTGGTGGAACGCGGACGCGGTCACGCGGGTGCGCGAGCTGGCGCGATTGCCTGCGTTGACGTTGATGGACCAACCGGGACCACGGCCCATCAGCGGACCGCCGCGGGTCAAGGACACGCTGGTCGTGGCCAGATCGCGTGAGAACTGGATGGCGGACGTCCAGTAATTGAGCCAGGTGACGTTGACCGTACTGCGCAGCCGGCCGGTCTGCATCACCTGCCGTAGTGTCGTGTCGGTCATGGCGTCGACCTGCACGTAATAGCTCCTCAGCACTTTTCCGGGCTGCGTCTCTCGCCAGCGCAGGTTGGCGTTGCTCAACATGCCGTCGGCGCCGTTCAACTGGGCGACGTCGTTCACCTCGAAGTTCTCGGAATCGATCTTGGTGTTCACGTTCCACAACCAGTGACGGCCGCCGGTCTTGTCGAAGTTCACCTGCACCGACCAGCCAGCCATCGACGTCAACGTCGGATCCAGCGGCGAGTAGTCGCGATCGGGACGCTGCGCGTAGTGCGAGCTCGATCGCTGCCAGCGCTCGACGGATTTCTCGCTGCCGTTGAGAAACGAGCCACCGCCCGACGCACGGAACTCGTACAGTCCGCCCTTGAATCGCAGCAGCGTATTGCCGCCCACCGCGATCGCATTGCGCGTGTAGAGATCGGCGAGCGGGCTGCCCTCGTTGAAATCACGATGCACCAGGTTGACGATGAAGCCGGCGGTGGAGGCCGACGGTCCGAACTCCTGCAGCATGCGTCCGACGAAGTTGTAGGCATGCGGCGACACCTTTACCGTGCGCGGATCGGCGATCCCCGTGGTGGCAATCCGCGCCTCTTCGTCGTCGGTCACGGCGCCGATCAAGCCCAGCGACGTCTTCGACTGCAGCCGGCCGGTCAGCTTGGCCGCGGCGATGATCGTGTTCTGGTTGGGATACTCGACGTAATCGCCGGTGGCCGGCCCAATCGGCCGCGCACCGATGCGGCGCGAGTAATAGAAGTTCGGATGGCCGATGTTGAAGAGCTGCGCGCCCTCGACAAAGAACGGGCGCTTCTCCGGGAAGCGGGTCTCGAACGCCGTCAAATTCACTTCCGCGGGATCGGCTTCGACCTGGCCGAAGTCGGGATTGATCGCGGTTTCCAGCGTCAGGTTGGGACCAAGCCCCATCTTGATGTCGGCGCCGACGCGGCCTTCCAGATTCGTGCCGTCTTCGAACGGGTTGCCGCGATCGCGATCGCCGCCCAGGGTCGATCCACCGGCGACGTACGGCAACGCTTCGATACGGCGCGGCGGGACAACGCCGTTGATGCCGCTGACGTCGCCAAAGCGCGACGCCCATGCGCGCACGGTGCGAGGGATCAGGATCCAGTAATCAGCTTCGTCGAGCGTCGGACGGAAGCGATAGAGGTTGAGCCCCCACGTCAGATCGGTGCGCGGGTTGAAGCGCAGCTGCGAAAACGGGATCCACAGCTCCGCGGTCCACTGATCGCCGCTGACGTTCGTCTCGGCTTTCCACACGGGATCGAATCCACTGTCGAACGAATCTTCCTGATCGCTCGAGTGATAGCGATCGATACGCACGCCGGCAGCCGTCACTCCGAAGACCACCGCGGTGCGGCGATCGAGAAACGTATCGAACGAGACCAGGATGTGCTCGACCTGATCGATACTGTCGCGGCGTCCCATCGGCGCCTGGATGCGGCCGTCCTTGCTGTGCATTCGCGCGCCGACATAGAGCGCGTCGTCGTCAAAGACGATCCGCACGTCCATCGCATCGGTCGGCGCCGCGCCCTCGACCGGTTCTTTCTGGATGAAGTCGGTGATTGGCGCCGCCTTCTGCCACACCTCGTCATCGAGGCGGCCGTCAACGCGAATCGATCCGGTGGCAACGCGAGTGGCGGTCGCCTGCTTGCGATTGCCGGCGCCGTTGACCGCCGATTGCGCAAATGCGGAAGACGCGAGCGCGGTACAAAAGAACACAACGCCGACAAGACGCATGGATGCCAAGAGTTTATCCACGGATTACACGGATTTCACGGATGCCAAGATCACGGCTCGCGGCGCCCGGCTTCGCCGGGCGCGATGCCGCAGTTAATGACGGCGAAAACGAGTGACCGCTGCGTGGATTTGTCACTCGTTTTCACCGTCATTGGTTGCGGCACGGCCGAAGGCCGCCCGCGAGCCGTGATCTCGTCGATCGGTATCCATGCGTACATCGGCGGCGATATGAATCCGTGTAATCCGTGTAATCCGTGGATGTCAGGTTTTTTTCACGCGGCCGCCGTCGATCGCCAGCGCGGGCTCGAGTTTGGACGCGTCCGCGGGATTCTCGACGCCGACGAGGATGTAGCCGTCGGAGACTTCCGGGTCGTACATCCTGCCGCCCCGACTCGGGATGCCGGCGGTCACCAGCAGCGTGATCACCGTGGCGATGATCGCGCTCAGCATCGTCATCTCGAAAATGATGATCAGGTTGGTCCAGTTCGGCGCGATCGGCATGCCGGACGTGACGAGCGGCCAGGAGCGTTGCGAGGCGCCGAGCAGGTAATACGTGAGCACGAGCCCCGCGGCGCCGGCCGCGGCCGCGATCCACGGCATCGCCGTCTTCGCGTCGCGATGCCCGAACTCGAAATGATCGAAAGGCTCCGACGAGATCACGGTAATCTCGGCGTCGGCGACGCCCGCGGCCCTCAGGTTATCCACCGCCTGCTGCGCGACGTGGGGATCGTTATACAGACCGTAGATGGCCCTCATCGTGACGCACCCTCCGGTCCGGCGGTACTGCCCAGGGGCTCGCTGTCGAGGCGCGTCGACTGCAACCGTTCCTCGGCGAGCACGGCCTGGTCCATGCGCGACGGCAGGCCGGCCCTCATCTCCCAGATGGAGATGATCGGCACGAACTTCGCGAACAGCGTGTAGAGCAGGATCATCCCCGCGAAGGTCGCCGCCATGATGAAGAGCTCAACCGGCGTCGGCCAATACGTGCCCCATGAGTACGGCAGCTGCTTGTGCGTCAGTGAGGGCACGACGATCAAGAAGCGCTCGAGCCACATGCCAATGACCACGCCAAACGAAGCAATCACGGTTCCGAGAATCGTCCGGGTCTTCGGGTTGGCGAGGATCAATAGCGGCATCACGAAGTTGCCGATCACCATCGTCCAGTACAGCGGCGCGTAGTCGCCCCTCTGGGTGGCCCAGAAGACGGCCATCTCACTCGGCTCGTTGCCATACCAGGTGGTGAGGCGCTCGTTGAATACGAAGTAGCCCCACAGGATGCACATCAGCAGCAGCAGCTTGCCGAGGTTGTCGAAGTGCAGCGGCAGCAGGTAGCGCTCGAGATGGAGCGCCTTGCGCAGCGCCGCCATGGCGAGGATCAGGCCGGCGATGCCGCTGAAGATCGCGCCGGCCACGAAGTAGGGCCCGAAGATGGTCGAGTGCCACATCGGCACGTTGGCCATCGAGAAATCGAACGACACGATCGTGTGCACGGAGACCGCGACCGGCAGGATTGCGACCGCCATGATCTGCATCGCGGTTTCCAGCCGGTTCCACTGCTTGGTCGTGCCACGCCAGCCGAACGCCAGCGTGCCATAGAGCGTGCGACGCCACCCGGTCGAGCGATCGCGCACCAGCGCGAAGTCGGGGATCATCGGCAGGAACAGGAACAGCACGCTGCCGGTGAGGTAGGTGTTGATCGCGAAGAAGTCCCACGCCAGCGGCGATCGGAAGTTCGGCCAGATCTCGCGCGAGCTCGGATACGGGAACAGCCAGAAGGCCAGCCACGGCCGGCCCAGGTGGATGATCGGGAACATCGCGCCGATCATCAGCGCGAACACCGTGATCACTTCGGCGCAGCGCGTGACGGGCCGGCGCCAGCCGGCATTCACGAGGCGCAGGATGGCGGAGATCAGCGTGCCGGCGTGACTGATGCCGATCCAGAAGACGAAGTTCGTGAGGTACAACGCCCAGAACGTCGGCCACCGCTTGCCGCTGAGGCCGATGCCGTACCACAGCTGGTAGCCCCACGCGCCCGCGCCGCAGGCCACCACGGTGCCGGCGGCGACCACGATCGCGTAGAACCACACCGAGGTGTGGAACAGCGGACGAACCAGATCGTCGGCCAGACGCTTATCGAGGGTCCGATTCATACCAGGGCTGCTTCTGCAGATAGGTGATCTTCGGCTCGGCGCCAAGATCTTCGAGGAGCTTGGTGCCGCGGGGCGATCGCGCGAGCCGGGCGACGCGGCTCTCCGGATCGTTCAGGTCGCCGAACACAATGGCCGTCGTCGGGCAGGCCTGCGCGCAGGCCGGCTGCAGCACGCCGTCGACGATCGCCCGCTTCTCGGCCTTGGCCGCGATCTTCGCGGCCCTGATGCGCTGCACGCAGAACGTGCACTTCTCCATCACGCCGACTTCGCGCACCGAGACGTCCGGGTTGAGCTGCAGGTGGAGCGGCTTCGGCCACTCAGGGTTGAAGAAGTTGAAGAAGCGAACGTTGTAGCTGCAGGCGTTCGCGCAATAGCGCGTGCCGATGCAGCGGTTGTAGACCTGCGCGTTGAGGCCGTCCTCGTTATGATGTGCCGCATACGTCGGGCACACCGCTTCGCACGGCGCGTTGTCGCAATGCTGGCACAACACCGGCCGGAACTTGACGCGCACGTCCGGGAAATCGCCTTCGTAGTAGCGCTCGACGCGGATCCAATGCATCGCGCGGCCGCGCGCGGCCTGCTGCGCCGACACCGTCGGGATGTTGTTCTCGGCATGGCAGGCGGTCACGCAGGCTTCGCACCCCGTGCACTTGTCGAGATCGACAGCCATACCCCAGCGATACGCCATTAATGCTCTTCTCCTCGACCGTGCGTCCAGTCCGGCCGTTCGCGCGTGGCGCCGCCAAAGAGAATCAGGCTGTCCGTGTCAGGCCCGCCGACGCGCGCGATCTTGACGCGCGTTGCCGACCACGCGAGCGTCCCGGTCTCCGCGATCGTCGTCGGGGCAAGAATCGAAATCGGATTCACGCCGCGATTGCTCGCGTAGCGGGTGAAGTTGGTGTGGCCTTGACCCACCGGCATCGCAACGGCATCCGGCGCGATACCGGGATTCAAGAACGCCGGCGCGCGCACGCTGCCCTGCGTCGACGTGACCTCAATCAGATCGCCCTGCTCGATGCCGAGCTCACGCGCTTTCTTCTCGTTGATCTCCACCCAGCTGCACCACATGCCCGACGTCATCGGGTCCGGCATTTCCTGCAGCCACGGTAGATGCGCGAGCGATCCGTCGTAGAGACCCTGCGAGGCGTAGGGCATGAAGTGATACGGGTACTGCGACGCCTCGCCGTCGAAGACGGGATCGGCGTACTGGAGGGCGGGGGCTTTAGCCCCCGCCGGACCAGCGGGCGCTGAAGCGCCCGCTCTCCGAACGTCGGCAGTCGCTTCCTTGTTCAAATACTCCTCATACGTGTTCGGCAGGCCCGTAAGCGGCTTCGCGAGTCCGCGCGACACCTCGAGCAACAGGTCCGGCGTCGAGCGTGTGTCGTAGAGCGGTCTCATCACCGGACCGAACTTTGAAGGGGCGGCCTTCAGCGACCCACTCTCTGGCGCCGCGTCGACCCACGATTCGAGGAAGGAGTGATCCGGCAGAATCAGATCCGCAAGCGCGCTGGTTTCGTCGATAAACGATCCGAAGCTGACGATGAACGGCACCCGCTTCAATGCGTCTGCCACTTTCCACGCTGACGGCGAGCCGTAGACCGGATTCACGTCATCGATCAGCAGCACCTTGGGAGCGGTGTCGATAATCTCTTTCAGCGAGCGCGTCGCGACCGGTGCACCTTGTGGAATGAACAACACGCCGCCGGATTTGTTCATCGCGGTCCGATTCAGCGTGTTGACCGCGTGCGCGTGGAACGCACCGTTGGTGTGCGCGAGCGGCGCCCCACCGATGATCGCCACGGCCGGCCCGTTCGCGGCAAACTCGCGAGCGAGCCGCTCGATCTTGGCGGCCGGCACGCCGGTCTTCTCCGCAACCTTGTCCGGCGCGTAATCAGCGGCGCTCGCCGTGGTCTTGTCGACCAGGGCCGCGATCGCCAGCGCGAGCAAGCCTTCAGTGCCGGGCTTGCACGCGACGAACTCGTCGGCGTTGGCTGCGGTCTGCGTCAGCCGTGCATCGACGTGCACGAACTTCGGCCGAACATTGCCATGCCCTTGTCGCATGCGGCCGTAGGCGACGCTCTGCGCGACCGCGGAATTCCACGTGCCGAGGAAATCCGCGCCGAACGAAATGACGTAGCTGGCGTTTTCGAGATCGACCGTGCCCAATTGATGCGCGCCAAAGGCATTCGCGTTGGCGCGCCGCAGGACCTCATCCGAGAACAACTCGTAGGTGACCGCCGGCTTGGCGCCGTAGGACTGCAGCACCTGCGCGATCAATTCGAGGCGGCGTCCGCGACGCGGCTTGGTCAGGAACGCGAGCGACGCCTGATCAGTCGCGGCCGTCAGCTCATTGAGCTTGCCGGTCAATTCCTTGATCGCCTCGTCCCACGTGATGTCGACGAACTGTCCGCTGCCCCGCTCGCCCGATCGCTTCTTCGGCTGGTCGAGCCGATCGGGGTGATACGTGATCTGAATCGCCGCCTGCCCTCGCGCG
>Ga0111539_10001331_pt1 | contig 32925 bp, 29 predicted proteins | sample RhiMethybrSRZTD1_FD_79667 | JGI IMG/M metagenome (GOLD analysis project Ga0111539, IMG submission 79667) | Populus rhizosphere microbial communities from Tennessee, USA - Rhizosphere MetaG P. TD hybrid SRZTD1 (version 2) (version 2) | ecosystem: Host-associated > Plants > Roots > Rhizosphere >...
GACTACTTCGATCGTCGCAACACCGAGCGTGCGCGGCGCCACCATGTCCGCCGCCTCGAACGGCTCGGCTACAACGGCGTGCTCGTCGAAAGCGTCGCCTGATGCGAGTTTCATAGGAAACGTTGTTGGCCTCGAACGTGGCCGGCTTGGCCCGCTGGACATCCCACGCCGCAGTCAGTGCCTGGATTAGTACGGCGCCAGCTTCGGGCTCCAGCCGCCCGCGGATGACGACCATGCCGTCCTCATCCTGATACAAGTGAAGCGCCCGACTACGGTGGCACAGCTTGGTCTCGTGCGCCTCGGCCTTCCGATCGACTCGGCGCCAACCCCGGACGATACGCTCCACGTGCTCGGCGGTGCCCGCCCGCCTGACCGCGAGCAGTCGCTCTTCCGTCGCGGGCGTGGCGACGCGGGTCAGCGCCCGGACCTTGGCGTAGGAGAGCTCGCCGTGGGCCAGCGCCTCGGCCAGCCGTGGCAGACCCTCCAAGGCACGGGCGACGCGGACACGCTCGCGCGCGGTGCCGATGTCGAGGCCCACGCGCCAGGCGAGCCAGGCGGCGCACGAGCGGAAGCCGCTGTTCCAGCCGTCTCGCTTGTCGAACTCCCGGATGAGGTCGAGCAACCGCGCGGTAGCAGCTTCGAGGTGGACGGACAGCTCCGCGATCTCGTCGCCCAGCTGCTCGAGTGAACGCATCAGCATGTTGAGTCTCCCTGTTGGGACGACTCTAGCCCCGGATTTTCAGCGAGCCTGGAGGGCGCTGAGCGCCGCGATCGTGGCCGCATCGTGGGGGTTGTCACGACATGGAGCGCGCACGAGGACTGTGGAGCTACTGCGCGCGACTAGAGGCGCTTGAGCAATCTGCCATCGATCCGTGCCGCTGTGCGATCAGAATGCTGTCAAGGACTAAGATCAGATACACCTCAGAGAGCTGAGGCTTGGCCCGACTCTCTGCGGGCCGGCGGACCACTTCCACAGTGCACGGAGCGCCCCGGATAACCGGGGCGCTCCGCTGGCGACCTACTTCATCGCGTCGATGCCGGCCTGGGCGATCTGGGCGTCCTGCTGGGAGGTGACGCCGGAGACGCCAACGGACCCGATGATCTTGCCGTCCGCCACGATCGGGATGCCGCCCTCGAGCACGCTGTAGCCGATGTTGAGCAGACGCAGGTTCGCGCCGCCCTGCGCTATCAGGTCTTGCAGCGCCTTGGTCGGCCGCCGCAGCGCGACCGCCGAGCGCGCCTTCTCCTTGGCGATGTCGACGCTGCCCCACTGGGCGTTGTCGAGGCGCTGCAGCATCACGAGTTGTCCGCCCGAGTCCAGGATCACAATGACCACGGGCCAGCTGTTCTTCTTGGCCTCGGCCTCGGCGCCGGCCATGACCTTCTTGGCCTGCTCGAGAGAGATGGGGGCGCCGTAGTTCGGCGGGGGCGCCGGCGTCTGGGCACTTGCCGCGGCAGCGGTGAAGAGCAGCACGGTACCAACAGCCAGGGACAGGAGTCTCGCCTTCCGCATCGGTGTCCTCCTTCGGAGCGGGCAGTTGGGGGAATGCCACCGGCCGAGGGCCAGTAGCGTGAGCGCCGGGTGATCAACTACCGACCCGGCTGGCCGGTTCCCGCTGGCCGGGCCGCCGTGCTGGCGGGTGACGCCTGCGAGGGCCTGAGAGTACAACTTCACGACGGGCGCGCCAAGGTCTCGCCGCGTCATTGACCGCACGCGCGACGCGATGATACGGTGCCGCCGCCGATGGCGCCGGGCGCTTCTCAGGTCTCCATTCGTGACCTCACCGTCGCCTATCCGGGCCGTGACGGCCGCCTGATCGCACTCGAGCGGATCAGCCTGCAGGTCGAGCCCGGCGAGTTCGTCTGCCTCGTGGGTCCCAGCGGCTGTGGCAAGTCCACGCTGCTCCGCGTCGTGGCCGGCCTGGCATCCCGCGAGTCCGGCGACGTCGAGATCCGCGTCAACCGGCCCGGGCGTCCGCCCACGGCGATGGTCTTCCAGGAGCACGCCCTCCTGCCGTGGCGCACGGTCCTCGACAACGTGATGTTCGGTCCGGAAAACCGCGGCGTGCCCCGGCCCGAGCGCGAGGCGAACGCCCGCCGCATGCTCGATCTGGTGGGGCTGCGCGCATTTGCCCGCGCCTACCCGCATCAGCTCTCGGGCGGCATGAAGCAGCGAGTCGGGATCGCCCGCGCGCTGGCCAATGATCCGGAAGTTCTCCTGATGGACGAGCCGCTGGCGGCGCTCGACGCGCAGACGCGCGTCATCCTCCAGGAAGAGATCCTGCGCTTGTGGGCCGAGCTCGGGGTCACCGTGATCTATGTCACCCACTCGCTCGAGGAGGCGCTCTTGCTCGGCGATCGCGTGGTGCTGCTGACCGCGCGCCCCGGCCGCGTCAAGCGCGTGTTCCCCGTGCCGCTGGGCCGGCCGCGCGGTCTGGAGGCACGCGCCTCGCCCGAGTTTGGCGCCCTGGTCGACCGGATCTGGGCCGAGCTGCGCGAGGAAGTGCTCAAGAGCGCCGAGGCCGAGCGGCGCGATCCTCCGTCGTGAGTCGGCCGGTCCGTCGTTGGCGACTCGACCTGGTACCGCTGATCCTGCCGGCGCTCGTGCTGGTGGCCTGGGAGATTGCCAGCGCGACGGGCCTGCTGCGCGCCGTGTTCTTTCCGCGGCCGTCGACGATCGCGCGCCTGCTTCTCGCCCAGGTCGCCGACGGCACCCTTCTCGCCCACCTCGGCCTCACGGTCGCACGGCTGACGGCGGCCTTCGTGCTCGCGGCCGTGCCCGGCGTGGCGGTCGGGCTGGCGATGGGGATGTCGCGGCGGACGCGCGAGGGACTCGATCCGTTGTTCGCGCTGCTCTATCCCATCCCGAGCGTGCTCTTCCTGCCGCTGGTGTCGTTCGCGCTCCGCCAGGAGGAGGTCGCGGTGGCGGTGACGGCCGCCTTCACGTCCTTCTTCCTCGTGGTCTACACGACGATGACCGGGGTGCAGCAGCTCGATCGCACCGTGCTGGAGGCGGCCCGCCATTTCGGTGCGCACGGCCGGCGGTTCTTCCTGACCGTGCTCCTCCCCGCCACGCTGCCGGCCATCTTCACCGGCCTGCGGCTCGGCCTCGGCTACACGCTGATCGTGGTGGTGGCGGTCGAGATGGTGAGCGCACAGCGCGGCCTCGGCGCCCTGCTCTGGCTCTCGTGGCAGATCTTGAAGGTCGAGGAGATGTACGTGGCGCTGGTGACCGTGGCCGTGCTGGGCGCCGTGCTCACCGGGGCCGTCGAATGGCTGCGGCGCCGCCTGATTCCCTGGGCGCAGGACATCGCCGAGGTCGGGGCGTGAGCGGCGCCGCGCTGCCGGTGCTGCTCCTGGCGGCCTGGGAGATCGCCGCGCGGACGGCGGTGGTCTCGCCACGCTACTTCCCGCCGCCCACCGTCATCGCGGCGACACTCAGCCGACTCCTGACGGCCGGCGAGTTCTGGGGCGACGCGCTCACCACGCTCTCGCGCCTGGCCGGGGCTTTTCTGGTGGCCGCCCTCGCGGGCGTGCCGCTCGGCCTGGCCATGGGCCTGTGGCGGCCGCTCCGCCGCGCCCTCGAGCCGGCGGTGGCGATGCTCTATCCCCTGCCGAAGATCGCGCTGCTGCCGCTGTTCCTGATCCTGCTCGGCGTGGGCGAGGGCGCCTTCGTCTTCACGGCCGCCGTGACGGCGTTCTTCCAGATCCTCACCAGCACCGCCGGCGGCACGGCCACGATCGATCCACGCCTGGTCGAGGCCGGGCGCAACTACGGCGCCCGGGGCGTCACGCTGTTTCGCAAGGTCATCCTGCCCGCCGCGCTGCCCGCCGTGCTCACGGGGCTGCGCCTGGGACTGGGACTGGCGCTGATCACGGTCATCGCGGTAGAGTTCGTCGCGGCCAAGTCCGGCCTCGGCCATCTGGTCTTCCGTTACTGGCAGATGCTGCTCACCGGCGAGATGTACGCCGCGTTCCTGCTGATCGGGCTCATGGGGCTCGGCGCCACACGGGGCCTGCGCGCCGTGCAGCGGCGTGCGCTCGGCTGGCAGGAAGAGATCGGCTGGCGGTAGGCAAAACCGCCCAGGAGGCGTTCATGCTCACCCTCGGTCGCGCGGTCATCGGCCTGATCCTCGTCGTGGCCTCGCTGGCGATCGCACCCGCGGCGACGCCGCAGGCCAAGCCTTCGGTCCGCATCGGCTACATCCCCACCGATTCCTTCGCGGCAGTGTGTCTGCTGGGCGATCGGCACCTGCCGGCGGCCGGCGTGAGCGTCGAGATGGTGCGTCTGGCCGGCGGCCCGGAAATCCTCTCGCAGGTCGCCACCGGCCAGCTGCAGGTCGGCGCGGCCGGCATGGGCGCGGCCGGGTTCAACGCGATCGCCTCCGGCCTGCCGGTCGAGTTCGTCGCCCCACAGCACGCGGGGTACCTGGCCGACTACTTCACCGTGCGCAAGGCCTCCTGGGGCAAAGAGATCAAGCGCATCGGCGATCTCAAGGGCAAGGCGATCGCGCTGAACATCCGCGGGGCGGCGGTCGAGTGGATGATGGAGGAAGCGCTCAAGACCGACGGCCTGACGCTCAAGGACGTGCAGGTCAAGATCATGCCGTTCCCCGACATGGTGCCGGCGCTCGAGTCCGGCGCGGTCGAGGCCGGCATCGTGTCCGAGCCGTTCCCGACGCTGGCCGAGGAGCGCGGCATTGCCGTGCGCCCGCTCAGCCGGCCGGCCGACGCCAAGGCCACGCCGATCACCGCGCTCTTCTGGAACAAGGAGTGGGCGGCCAAGAATCCCGAGCTGGCCCAGACGGTCATGACGGCCTATCTCAAGGCCGCCCGCGATCTCGCGCTGGACAACGGCTGGAAGCAGCCGCGTAACATCGAGGTGATGGTCAAGTACACCGGGGCCAAGGCCGAGGTGATCCAGAAGGCGCGGGCCCACGTGCTGGATCCCAACCTCGAGACCGACCCGGCGGTGCTGGAGTCGATGCAGAAACTCGCGGCGGAGATGGGGTATCTCAAGTACAAGGACCTGCTGCCGGTCGGGAAGATCTTCAACTTCACCTACCGGGATCGCGCGGTCCGCGAGGCCGGGCGCAAGTAGCGTCCGGTCTTGGAAGGAAAGGACACACCATGAGCCAGACCTCGCGCCCAGTGACGCAAGTCGTGACGCCGGAGCCGGTCGTCGAGGGGGCGGGAGTGCACCTGCGGCGCAGCCTCGGCACGCGCAGCCTCGACCACCTCGATCCCTTTCTGCTGCTCGATCACTTCGAGTCGGCCAAGGCCGCCGACTACGAAGCGGGCTTCCCCTATCACCCGCACCGCGGCATCGAGACGGTGACGCTCGTCCGCCACGGCCAGATCGCCCACGGCGATTCGCTCGGGCACCGCGGGACGATCGGGGCCGGCGACATCCAGTGGATGAGCTCGGGCAGCGGCATCCTGCACGAGGAGATGCCGCAGGTGCGTCCCGAAGGCATCGCCGGACTGCAGCTGTGGCTCAACCTGCCGGCGCGCGACAAGATGGGCCGCCCACAGTATCGCGAGCTGAGCGCCGATCAGCTGGCCGAGACCGAGATCGACACCGGCGCACGCATTCGCATGGTCGCCGGCGAGAGCGGCGACGGACGACTCGTCGGCCCCGTCGAGGGACTGGCCGTCGCGCCGAAGTTCATGGACGTCACCCTGCCCGCCGGCGTCACGTTCCGGGAGCCGGTGCCGCTGGGCCACACGGTGTTCGCGTACGTCGATCAGGGCGAGGTCCGCTTCGGGCCCGGGCAGACGCGCGCGAGCGCGCCCGCGCTGGTGATCTTCGGCGAGGGCGACCTGGTCGAGGCCGCGGCTGGTTCCCAGGGGGGCCGGTTCCTGCTGGCCGCCGCGCGGCCGCTGCGCGAGCCGATCGCGCGCTGGGGACCGTTCGTCATGAACACGCGCGCGGAGATCGAGCAGACGCTCGCCGAATTGCGCAGCGGCCGCTTCATCCGCGAGGAGCCGCGCGACGCATGAAATCGCCCACCGCGCGGAACATGCGGCTGCTCGCGCAGCATCCGCTCGACGGCTTCGGCAACTGCGGCGAGGGCATGGCCATCCAGCTGACGCGCAACAAGCGTCGGGTGCTGTGGCTCGCCCACGAGTCGGCGCCGAAGAACGTGACGGCCGTGGACGTCACCGATCCGCGCAAGCCGACGGTGCTGGTGCAGACCGCCCTGCCCCACGAGCGGATGCGGTCCAACTCGCTCGATCTGGTGGGCGACATGCTGGTCGTCGCCTACCAGACGCAGATGCCGGGCCTGACCCCTGCCGGATTCGAGATCTTCGACGTCGCGGATCCGGCGAAGCCGCGCTCGATCGCGTTCTTCGACGCCTCCGGCCCGGCCTCGCGGGGCGTGCATCACCTGTGGTTCGTCGACGGCGAGTACGTCCACATGGCCGCCGGCGCCGCCGACTTCACGCCCCGCAACCGCAAGGACGACCAGTGCTACCGCATCGTGGACGTGCGCCAGCCCAGCCGCCCGACCGAAGTCGGCCGCTGGTGGCTACCGGGCACGCGGGACGGCGATACCGAGCCGCCGCCGCCGCGCCATCCCGCCTTCGACTCCGGTTACCGCGCCCACAACACCAACGTCTACCCCAAGCGTCCCGACCGCGCGTGGGTCGGCTACCTCGACGGTGGCGCCATCATCCTCGACATCGCCGACAAGGCGCACCCCCGCCTCGTCGCCCGCTGGGACTACCAGCCGCCGTTCCCGGGCTTCTGCCACACGCTGCTCCCGCTGCTCGATCGCGGCCTGCTGGTGGTGAGCGACGAATCGGTGGCCGATGGGGCCAAGGACTGGCCCAAGCTCGTGTGGATCCTGGACATCCACGAAGAGACGAAGCCGGTGCCGATCAGCACCTGTCCGCTGCCCCCGGTGAAGACCTTCGCCCGGCGCGGCGGACGCTTCGGCGCCCACAACCTGCACGAGAACCGCCCGGCGCCGGGCACGTGGATCTCGGAAGACGTGATCGTCGGGACGTTCTTCAACGGCGGCGTACGTGCCTTCGACGTCTCCGATCCGTTCCGGCCCACCGAGGTCGCCTGGGCGGTGCCCCCGGCGCCCCGCAAATCGCGAGCGAAGGCGATCCAGCTCAACGACGTGTTCGTCGACGAGCGGCAGATGGTCTATACGGTCGATCGCCTCATCGGCGGCCTGTACATCTACGAGATGCGGCTCTGAGCGGGCGCCACCGGTGGTGCGCCCCCCGGCACGGCTGACCCTCGCGGTGCTCCTGGCCGTGAGTGCGGCTGCCGGCGGTCGGGTCCCGAGCGCAGGGGCGGACGACGACATTCCGGCGATGGGCGCTACGGCAGGCCGAGCGACAGTGCCGTCCTGGGCCGGTAGCCCAGGGCGCGATTGTGCGACACTTGAGGGGTTCGGGTTTCGAGGAGTATTTGCGCATTGCCATCTGACGTCTATGGGGGCTCCATCATGAGGCGGATCTCGCTCATCGTGGCTTTGGCCGTCATCACCAGTGGCTGTCTGACCCTGACACCGGTGCAGCGCGACGCGGTCGTCGATGTCCAACGCTTTGCCGACGCCACCACCACCGCGTACAAGTTGCCGTCCATCCGTTTGACCATCGAGCCGGCCACCAACCTGGGCATCGGCGGACGCTATCGTCAGGGCAACTTCTACCTCAACGAGACGCAGCTGAACTCCGGAAGCCTGACCGCGCTCGTCGCCCACGAGCTCGCTCACTACGTCCTCGGTCACGACGCGCCGCTGACCGGTGCCGCCTCGATGTCGGAGTACCTGCGCATGCAAGAACAGCGTGAGCTGGATGCCAACGCCAAGGCGGTGGAAATCCTCGTGCGCACCCAGGGGCTCAGCGAGCGTCAGGCTCTGATGACCATGGTCGTCAAGCTGCGCGCCGTCCAGGCGCATCAGGCGCGCGGGAACCCGAACGCGCCGGGCCACCGCCCTCCCGCGGAAGAGCTCGCAGACCTGCTGGCGCGCTTCCCGCACGTCGACATCGCGGCTGCGCCCCCCACGCGTCCGGTCGAGACGGTGGCGGTGGCGGCGGCCGAGCCTCCCCGCGCGCCGTCCTGGAAGGCCGGCGATCAGTGGACCTACTGGTGGACGAACCCCACGGGGGCCGGGACCTTCGTCTGGGCCATCGACCGTGAAGAAACGGTCGACGGCCATGACGACTACGTGATGCGCTACGGTACGCAGCGAGAATTCTTCTTGCGGAAGTCCGATCTCGCCGTCCACCTCGAGAAAACGGCGGGCGAGGTTCAGGTCCGCTACACGCCGCCCGACTCGCGCTATCCATGGCCCCTGACGATCGGCGCCGAACGCGAGGTGAAATTCACGCGCGAGCAGGTCAAGCCCCCGAGCACCGAGACCCGGACCCAGACCTGTCGGGTGGAAGCCGAGGAGACCCTCACGGTGCAGGCCGGCACCTTCCGCGCGTTCCGGGTGGCCTGCACCGGCACGCCGACCGGCGAGCCCACGTTCAAAGCGTGGTACAGCCCCGAGGTGAAGAACTGGATTCGTGACTGGCGGCCGGTCAGGACGGCGCGCAGGAGCGCGAGCTGATCAACTACAAGCTTCGGTGAGCGATCCGTTGCCGTCCATGAGATAAAGACTCGAGGAATCCGGTGCTCGGTGACTAGGCGCCAGTTCATTCTCTCGATCGCGGTACTTGGAACGCTCGGGGTCCGGCCGGCGCGCAGCCGAGCGCAAGACGAACGAATTGTCTACGGCGACATCGTGCGCTGGCTCAAGACCCTCTTTCACCCCCTCGACCAGATCGGGGACCTCATCGACCGCACTCGTTTCGTCGCCTCGCTCACGGATCTCGAGGCCAGCTTCGAGGCCATGCACAAAGACACGCAGGAAATCGTCGAGATTCTCCGACGGTCTCCCCTTGACCGTTACAAGCTGACGCAGGTGGGGACGCACCTGTCCGAGAGCGTCGGGCCGTGCGCGGCGCAGCTGACCGACGTGGCGCGTGTCTTGAAGCAACAGTACCGCGAGCAGGGCGAGCGAATCGCCGCGGACCTGTCGGAGACGCTGTCGCGTAAGGGATGGTTGGCGGCGATCGTGGCCCAGGCCGTTCGAGACGACGAGCTCCGCGAGATGGCTCGAGATGCGGAGGCGTCGGCCAAATCCCTGGCGAAAGTCACCTCGGAGCTGGCCAAGCTGGTCGCGTTCATTGGGAAGCAGGCCGAGACCGTACGGGCGAAGTGCAAACGGCGGGGTTGGCGGCGATGCCCTGACGACAACACGACTGACACGGTCGGGCCCAGCTACAAGCGGTGACCTCGGCCGCTGAGGCGTCCCGCCACGCGCTCCGTGTGGTGCCCGCCGATCGAGGCCGCGCCCGCTCCGATTTCCTCCGGGTGCCCTGGCCTCTCTACGCGGCCGACCCGGCGTGGGTGCCGCCGCTCCTGCTGGAGCGCCGGCTGCAGCTCTCGCGTCGGCGCCCCTATTTCGCGCATGCCCGGGCCGCGTTCTGGGTCGCCTACCGCGGCCCCCAGGCCGTCGGACGGATCAGCGCGCAGGTCGATCGCCTCCACCTCGAGCGCCACCGGGACGGAAGCGGCTTCTTCGGTCTCCTGGAGGCGCAGGACGACCCCGAGGTGTTCGCGGCCCTTTTCAACCGTGCCGAAGAGTGGCTGAGGAGCCAGGGCCTCACGCGCGTGCGCGGCCCCTTCGACCTGTCGATCAACGAGGAGTGCGGGCTGCTGATCGACGGGTTCGGCACGCCGCCGATGATCATGATGCGCCACGGCCGGCCGTACTACGCCGCCCATCTCGAGGAGTGCCGATACCGTCCGGCCAAGGATCTGCTGGCGTACCGGCTGACGGACCCGATCGAGATGACGCCCGTCATGCAGGCGGCGATCGCGAAGCTCGAGGATGTGCGCGTCCGGCCGCTCCGGCGTGGGCACCTGCGCGAGGAGCTCGACATCCTGCGCGACATCTTCGAGGACGCGTGGGTGGACAACTGGGGCTTCGTGCCGTTCACGGGGGCGGAGTTCGCGGAGCTCGGCTGGGTGCTGCGCTTCGTGGTCGACGACGACTTCGTGCAGATCGCCGAGGTGGCCGGCGCCCCCGCCGCCATGCTGGTGCTCCTGCCCAACATCAACGAGCTCATCCGCGACCTGGATGGCCGTCTGCTGCCGTTCGGGTGGGCGCGGCTGCTCGTCCGCCTCCTCCGGCAGCGGCCCCGGACCGGCCGGGTGGCGTTGATGGGCGTGCGCAAGCGCTACCAGCGCACACCGCTGGGGCTCGGCCTCGCGTGCCTGGTGATCGACACCGTGCGCCGCGCGGGGCAGGCCCGGGGCGTCCGCGAGGTGGAGCTGTCCTGGATCCTCGAGGACAACCTGGGGGTGCGGCGCATCCTCGAAGCCCTCGGCGGCACCCCGTACAAGCGGTACCGGATCTACGAGAAGGATCTCGGGTGACCGGCAGCCTCTTCACGGCCGTGATCCTGGCCGGCGACCGCACGGCGCACGATCCAGTCGCCCGAGCCGCCGGCGTGCCCTGCAAGGCGCTGGCCCTCGTGGGCGGCCGGCCGATGGTGCATCGTGTCCTCGACGCCCTCGGCGCAGCGCGCGGCATCGGCGCACGTATCCTCTGCGGGCCGCGACGCGACGCGCTCGAGCAGGACGCCGGGCTCCGCGTTCTGGTCGACGCCGGGACGGTGGAGTGGATCGCGCCCGCGGCCACGCCCAGCCTGAGCGCGGCCGCGGCGCTGGACCGCGTGCCGGCGGCCGCCCCGGTCCTGCTCACGACCGCCGATCATGCGCTGCTCACGCCGGCCGTCGTCGACTACTTCTGCGAGGCGGCCCACGCCACCGGCGCCGACGTCGTCGTCGGACTCGCGCGCGCCGAGCAGGTGCTCGCGGCCTTCCCGGGCACGCGGCGGACGATTCTCCGATTGAAGGGCGGCGGCTACTGCGGCTGCAACCTCTTCGCGTTCCTCACCCCGACCGGACGCGAGGCCGCGCAGTACTGGCGCCGCGTGGAGCAGCAGCGCAAGCGCCCGCTCAGGCTTGCCGCCGGCGTGCTCGGCTGGTCCGCGATCCTCGACTACGCGCTCGGACGATTGACGCTGGAGCGGGTGCTGCAACGGGTGTCACGACGGCTGGGACTTCGGGCCGGCGCGGTGATCCTGCCGTTCCCCGAAGCCGCGGTGGACGTCGACAGCGTGGAGGATCTTCAGCGGGTGCGCGTGCTCGTCGAGTCGAGGGGTTGACCCACCGGGCTCCCCACGACGCCCAGGGCGCGTGCGATATCGGCGGGCGAGTCGATCTCCGCCCACTTGAGCCCCTGGATGCTCTCCGTCCACACGTGGCCGTGGTTGGCCATCTCGTCGATCACGGACAGGTACCAGGCGTGCACCGCGTCGGCCCCACGCAGCGCGCGCTCGATCGCCTCCCGGAAGAGGGCGGGCCCGGGGCCACGGAACACCATCACGCCGATCGACTCGGCGCCGACGATCTCGGGGGCGAGCCGCTTGCCGACTCTCCGCAGCCGGCCCTCGGTGTCGAGGCTGACCTTCATGTCATCCGCGTCGTAGGCCTCCTTGTGGTCGACCGCGAGGCGGACCGGGCGGGGCGGCGCGGCGAGCAGCCGCTCCAGCACCGCCGGCTCGAACAGCGTGTCGCCGTTCAGGAGCACGAAGTCGCCGGCCATTTCCTCTCGCGCGATCCAGCAGCTGACGAGATTGTCGGAGACCCGGAAGAAGGGGTTGTAGAGGAAACGCGTGTCGGGCGCCGCCGTGCGCTGGGCCAGAAGCGTTTCGACGTGCTCGCTGGCGAACCCGGTGACGACCGTCGCGCGCGGGATGCCGCAGTGGGCGAGCGCGTCGAGCTGCCATTCGAGCAGCGTGCGCTGGTGGACCGGGAGGAGGCACTTGGGCGTGGTCGCGGTCAGCGGAAGCAGGCGCCGGCCTTGCCCGGCGCTCAGTATCACGGCTCTGGTCATTTGGGCACGGTATCATGAAGAGCCTCATGGATCCTCAAGTCATCGCCCGCCGGCGCCTGCAGCTCGGGGGCGGCCTCCTCGGGCGCTACGTCGTCCGCGAGATCGCCAAGCCGGCCCTCTTCATCGCCATCATCCTCATCATCGTCTTCGTCAGCTACCTGCTGGCCCGCTTCCTGGCCGACGTGGTCGACGGCCTGCTGCCATCCCGGACGATCGCCTTCCTGGTGCTGTTGCGGACGGCGATCGCGCTGGAGGTGCTGGTGCCGATCACGCTCTTCCTCGGCGTGGTCATGGCCCTGGGCCGGCTCCACTCGGATTCCGAGATGATCGCGATGTCGGCGCTGGGGGTGAGCTGGGTCCGCATCGCGCAGGCCGTCGCCATGCTGGCGGTGGTGCTGGCCGTGGGGGTGGCGGCCCTGTCGCTCGTCGTGCGGCCCTGGGCTTACGAGAAGAGTTATCGCCTCCGGGCGGAGGCCGGCGCGGAGGTCGACCTGGACCGATTCAAGGCCGGACGCTTCTACGCCAAGCAGCGGGGCGAGCACGTGGTCTTCGCCGAGAGCGGTGACACGGCCACCGGGCGACTCTCGGGCGTGTTCGTGCACAACGAGGAGCGGGGAATCCGGCGGGTGGTGTTCGCGGAGAGCGCCTACCAGCGCGTCGATCCGGTGACGGGTGACCGCACGCTGGTCATGCTGAACGGGCGCCACTATCGGATCTCCATCGGTGAAGGCCGGGATCGCATCATCGGGTTCGAGCAGATGGAGATGCCCCTGAAGAACGACGAGATCGTGCCAGAGTACCGGCGCAAGTCTGCCCTCACCACGACCCTCGCACAATCCCGCGAGCCGATGGACCTCGCCGAGCTGCAGTGGCGTCTCACCACCCCGCTGGCCACGGTGTTCCTGGCGCTCCTGGGGATCCCGCTCAGCCGAGCCGTGCCGCGGCAGGGCCGGTATTCGCGCTTCGCCGTCGCCGTGCTGGCCTACGCCGCCTACTACAACGTCAAGATCGTCGCCAAGGTGTGGGTGGAGCGGGGCAAGGTCGGTCCCCTACCGGGGCTCTTGTGGGTCGATGTGCTGCTCGCCCTCGTCGTGGTGCTGCTGCTCTGGCGGCCATGGCCGCAAGGCCGGTGGGGCCGATGAGGCGGTTACGCACCCTCGATCGCCACGTCGGCCTCACCCTCGTGCGCCAGTATCTGATCGCGCTCGGCGCGTTGGTCGCGGTCTTTACCATCTTCGCCTTCGTCGAGGAGCTCGACGACCTGGGCAAGGGGCATTACCGGCTCAAGGACGCGGTGTTCTACATCCTGCTCACGACGCCCCGGCGCGCCATCGATGTGGCGCCGGTCACCGCGCTGCTGGCCAGCCTCACCGCGCTCGGCACGCTCGCCAGCGGGCGCGAGCTGGTGGCGATGCAAGCCGCGGGCATCTCGCCCCTGCGGATCGCCTGGTCGACACTCCGACCCGGCCTGCTGTTCGTCGCCGTCGCCGTGGCGATCGGGCAGTTCGTGGCACCGCCGCTCGATCGGGCCGCCTACATCCGACGGGCCCAGGCGCTCTCGGCCACGGTGGCCATCCAGTCCGACCATGGCTTCTGGTCGCGGGCCGGCCACCGCTTCCTCCGCGTGCGCGACATCCGCGGGGGCGGGATCCTGGGGGAGGTCGAGATCTACGAGTTCGACGACGATGGACGACTGCGGCGCTTCATGCACGCCGAGCGGGCCGACATCCGGGGGGGACGCGAGTGGCAGCTCACCAACGTCGTGCAGAAGGACTTCGAGACGAGTGGCATCGTATGGCGCCAGCTGCCCGTCGTGGTCTGGGAGTCGTTCCTCAATACTCAGCAGGTGGATCTGCTGGCACTGCAGCCGACGATCCTGTCGTTCTCGGACCTCTACCAGTACGTCCGCTATCTGAGGGCGAGCGGCCAGGACTCCGCAAGCTATGAGCTGGCCCTGTGGCAGAAGGTGAGCATGCCGCTGGCCGTCGCCGCCATGACGCTGCTGTCGGTCCCGTTCGTGCTCGGCGTGATGCAAAAGACGAGTACCGGACAGCGCATGATGGTTGGCTCCCTGGTGGGCGTGGGATTCCATCTCACGAGCCAGGTCACCGCACGGCTCGGTCTTCTGCTGAACGTGAACCCGGCCGCTACCGCGCTGACACCGGCCCTCCTGGTCCTGGCGGTGACGCTGTGGCGGTTCCGCCGACTTGGCTGAGCGGGATCATGGGGGTGAGCAAGGGGCGGGCGGCGCCGTCGGGCACGAAGCGGCCGGTGGCGGGCTCGTAGATGCGCGCGGAGAGCCAGACCTGGTAGCGCTCACCCTGCCGCTCGAGGCGGTAGAGGTGGTAGCGCGCGAGCCGCTCGTGCTCCGGGCCGACAGCGGACGCCGACGACACTCCGACCACCGCCGCGGTGCCGGTCGAGGTCTCGAGGCTGCCGATCGAGGCTCGGTGGGTGTGCCCGTGCAGCACCAGCTCCACACCCTGGGCGGCGAGCACCGCGCGCAGGCGCGCCCCGTCGACCAGCCGCTTGCGCCAACCGGTGGTCTCGGCCAGCGGCGGATGGTGCAGCAGTACGATGCGCACGAGCCCACGGCCACGTGCATCGGCCAAGACATGCGCAAGGGCGTCGAGCTGGCGCGACCCGACCTCACCCACCGCGAGCCACGGCGCCGAGGGCCTGGCCGTGGAGAGACCCACGAAGACCACGGGGCCGCGCACCCGGACGCTGGGAAACGCCGCCGCCCCTTGCGCGTCGCCGCCGGCGCCTGGAGCGGAGTCGAAGCCCGGGTCGGAGTCGAAGAACGGCGCCCAGCGGCCGATCGTCTGCTGCCACTCGCTACGCGCGTAGGCGTCGTGGTTGCCCGGCACCACGCTGAGCGCCGGTGCCGGCCCGAGTGCGTCGAGCCACCGCCGCGCCTGCTCGAACTCGTGGGGCAGTCCCAGGTGCGTGAGGTCCCCGGTCACGACCACGTGGTCGGCCTGCGCGGCACGAAGATCCTGGACCAGCGCCGCGAGGACACCGGCGAGGTGACGGCGCCGGCGAGCCAGACGCCAGGACAGGTAGCCCAACGCCCGCTTGCCCAGGAGATCAGTCGCCCGCAGGGGCGTCGGACAGGACAGGTGGGGATCGGACAACTGCGCAAACGTGAGCATTCATGTCCATAATAGACCCGCCGTGAGCCTGCCGAACAGGAACGCGTCCCCGCCCGTTGCAGTCCACGCGCGTATCCTCGGCGACGCCAGCGTCCGCCTGTGGGGCCTGTCGCCGCGCGAGCGGCTCGTCCGGCTCCTGCACCGCACGCGCGTCGCGCACGTCGGGGACGCGACCGAGCCCGTGCCCGCCGGATGCTCGGTGGTGCTCATGCGCGGCGACTACGTCTACGACGACCGCGTCGTTACCGCTCTGGTGCGCACGCCAAACGTGCTCCTCCGGGTGACAGGCGACGACGGCCCGGCCATCGTCGCCGCGCACGTGCCGGCCGCGCTGGCCACTCGCGCTCATGAGGTGATGAGCGGCGCGGCCTCCCCAGACCTGCCGGGCGTCGTCCTCACCGAGCCGGCGGCACTCGCCTCGTCTTCCCGGGTGCAGCTGCGCAAGCTCGAGCGGCCTTTCGTACGCCGGGCCCAACCCGAGCGGCGGCGCGAGCTGGAGGATCGGCTCTTCACGGGCGCATACAAGGGCGTGACCGACCTCGTCACCAAGTGGGTGTGGCCGCGGCCGGCCCGGTGGGTGACCGGTCTCTGCGTCACCGCGGGCCTCCGCCCGAATCACGTCACGCTGGTCGGCCTGGCCATGGCCGTTCTGGCCGGTCTCGCGTTCGCGTACGGCGAGCGCGGCTGGGGGCTGGCGGCCGCCTGGCTGATGACCTTCCTCGACACCGTGGACGGCAAACTCGCGCGGGTGACGGTGACTTCGAGCCGCTTTGGACACGTGCTCGATCACGGCGTCGATCTCATCCATCCGCCGCTCTGGTACATCGCCTGGGGCCTCGGGCTCGAGACCTTCGCGCCGGGAATCCCCGATCTGTCGCTGGCCTGGACACTGTGGGTGATCGTGGTCGGCTACGTGATCGGGCGGCTTGTCGAGGGTGGGTTTCATCTGATCGCGCCGTTTTCCATCTTCCTGTGGCGCCGCTTCGACTCGTACGCGCGCCTGATCACCGCCCGCCGCAACCCCAACTTGATCTGGCTCACCGCCGGCATGCTGCTCGGGCGGCCCGATTTCGGACTGGTGGCCGTCGCCGCCTGGACGGCGCTCTCGAGCGTCGCGCTGCTCGTCCGCCTCGCCATGGCCGCTCGCGAGCGTTACGCCTCGGGTCGGCTGCGCTCCTGGCTCGTCGATGCCACCCAGGATCCGCCGGCGCGATCACTGTCGACTCGGATCTTCGCGACCTCGGCCGGCGACTGATGAGCATCGTGCGCGTTCACTCGAGGTTCTCTGCCGTTGTGGCTGGGCGCTCACTGCGGGTCGGGCTCCTCCACAACCCGCGCAGCGGCGGCAACCGCCGCGGTCCCGGCTCGGTACGCCGGGTGCTCGACGCGCATGCCGAGGTGCGGCGGCACGACGTCGAGACCCCGGCGGACGTCGCCGCCGCGCTGAAGGATCTTGCTGGGCACGAGATCGACGTCGTCACGATCAACGGGGGCGATGGCACGGTGCAGGCCGTGATGACCGCCATCCTCGGCGACCGGATCTTCGAGTCGCCCCCGCTCCTCGCTGTGCTCAGCGCCGGCACGACCAGCATGATCGCGGGCGACGTTGGTGTGCGGGGCGGGCGCGCCGGAGGCCTGCGGCGACTGCTCAGCTGGGCCCGCTCGCCCGACACGGACAGCCATCTGGTGGAGCGCTCGGTGTTGCGGCTCGAGCACTACCCCGGCGCCCTACCCTTGTTCGGCACGTTCTTCGGCACCGCGGCCATCGAGCAGGGCATCCGCTTCTGCCTCGACAGAGTCCACACCAAGGGCGTGCGCGGCGAGCTGAGCGCAGGGCTGACGCTGGCCGCTCTCCTGCTCGGGCTGGCGCGGGGCCGGGCCAGCACGGCGACAGCCATCCCCATCACGGTGGCCGTGGATGGCGAGACCCCGCAGCGTCATGATCATCTCGTGCTCATGATCACCACGCTCGAGCGACTCGTGATGGGGCTCCGCCCGTTCTGGGGACAGGGCCCCGGTCCCCTGCGCTACACCGCCGTGCTCGACCGCCCGCGTCGTCTGCTCGCAGCGCTGCCGCGGGTGCTGCGAGGCCGCGCGGGAGGGCAGGCCACCGTCGACAACGGCTACCTGAGCCGCAACGTGGACGAGGTCCAGGTGTGGCTGGACGGCGCCGGATACACGCTGGATGGGCAGATGTTCACGGGGAATCCGGGACGCGGACCGATCGTGCTCCGCGACGGAGGGCGGGTCACCTTTGTACGCTGCTGATCCCATGCGGGCCGTGGATTCGGACGTCTTCTCGGTGCCGGCCGGAGCCCAGACCCTGGCGCAGGCGCTCCTGGCGCGCCACGGCGACGCGGTGCAGGCGATCCTCTTGTATGGCTCGTGCTATCGCCGGGGCGACGACCGCGAGGGGATCGTCGACCTCTACCTGCTCGTCGATGGCTACCGATCGGTGCACGGTGCCGGCCTCGCCGCGCTCGCCAACCGAATCCTGCCCCCGAACGTCTATCTCCTCGAGACGCCGCTCGGCGATCGGGTGCTCCGGGCCAAGTACGCGGTGCTCTCGCTCGCTGCGCTGGAGCGGGGCACCGGCCGGAGGGCGTTCCATCCGTACCTCTGGGGACGCTTCGCCCAGCCGACGGCGCTGCTCTACGCGCGCACGGATGTGGTCGCAGCGCGCGTGCGTGCGGCGCTGGCCGAGGCGGCGACGACGTTCGTCGCGCGCGTCGTGCCGATGCTGCCGGCAGAGTTCGACGCGCCGATGCTGTGGCAGCGCGGTCTGCTGCTGAGCTACCGGGCCGAGCTGCGCGCCGAGCGTCCCGAGAGCGCGGCTTACGCCCTCTACGACGCCGCGCCCGCGTACTATGAGCGCCTCACGCGGGCCGCACTGACCCGGACACCGTTCGTCGCGACGATCATCGGCGCGACGGAGCCCGTGCGCTACCGCGTCCAGCTCCCGCCGGGATCTCGGCGACGCAGCCGTCTCGGGTGGGGGGGCCGGCGCGCGGTGGGCAAGATCCTGTCCGTCCTTCGATTGCTCAAGGGCCTGTTTACCTTCCGCGGGGGGCCGGACTACATCCTGTGGAAGATCCAGCGGCACTCCGGCGTCACGGTCGAGGTGACGCCGAGCGCGCGGCGCCATCCGCTGCTCGCCGCGTGGGCCATCGCGTGGCGACTCTACCGCCGCCGCGCGTTCAGATAGGGCGCTCGCGCATCAGCTGACGCACGCGTGCGACGGCGCGCTCGAGGTCGTCGGGCGCGCCGGCCCCCTCTCCTCGCGCCTCCACCACACGATGCACGCGCGTCAGGTCGCGCATGCGCTTGATCAACCCCAGCTCCACGAGACGATCCCAGAGCCGGCCGATCCAATCTTGTTGCCGGACCGTGCCCCGCACGCTCCGACGCGCCTGCCGCCGCTCGACCCATCGCTGCACGCGGCGCGTCGTCCGCCAGCGCCAGTCCGCCCGCTCGGGCAGCGGAAAGATCGAGACCGGCTTGCCGGTGGCGCAGGCTTCCGCGAGCATCGACGCACTGTCGCCGGTGACGATGAACCGGTCGGCGAGCGCCAGGTATGCGAGGTACGGGTTGTCCGGATCGTCGGGGCGCCAGCGGTGGAAGTGGCCGGGCCCGCGCGCGGCGACCGCCAGCGCTTCGGACGCGGGCGCGTGCACGCGGGGGCCGCACGTCACGAGCAGCGTGCCGCCGAGCGCGTGCGCGCAGTCGGCCGCCTCACGTCCCAGGCGCTCCGCGGTCCCCGGGTCGAGGACGTACGGGGGGCTGTCGCCGCCGACCAGCAGCGCCACGAGCGGCCGCGGGAGGGCCGCCAGCCGCGGCGTCCAGCGCACCCCGGCCTCGGCCAAGCGGGCGGCGTTCGAGCGGACGATCGGCAGCGCGTTGTGCAAGACGTTGGGCCGTTGCGGCAGCCCATACTGCGGCGTCGTGACGATCAGGTCGAAGCTGCCGAGCGGCGCCCACGGTCGCCCGATATGCACCAGCCGGCTCCGGCCGCCTGACTGCGTGCGGATCCAGCGCGCGACCGGCGCGCTGCGGCGGCCGGCGGCGATAACCAGATCGGGCCACGGCGCGTCGAGCGCCGCCGAGTGCCCGCGGTCCAGGCTGAGCAGCGAGGCGCCAAGCAGGAGGTTCCACAGCTTGTAGTTGCGGGTGAAGGTCAAGCGCTTGGCCTCGGCCGGCCAGCCGAGCGCCTCGGCCAGCCCGCGGATCTGCGCGTTGTCGCCCTCGCGCTCACCGAGGAGCGTCCACACACGGGGGGGCGCCCCGGCGTCGGCGTCGTCCGGTCGCGACCCGAAGGAGACGGTCTCCCAGCCGTGGATCAGCCGGCGGCGACGCACGTCGAGCCGCCAGGCCAGCTTGGGATGGCGGCCGCCAGCGGCCGCCATGACCCGGCGCCAGCGCGCGGTACCGGGCGGCAGCCGACGCGCGCCACCGACGTCCACGACGGCGAGGACCAGGCGCCGCGCGTGCGCGAACAGCTCGTCGACGACCCACGGGACGTCCTCGATGGGCAGCCGCTCCAGGAGATCCGTGGCAACGACGGCGTCCGCGGGGGCCTCGGGCCACGGCGCGCCGGAGGCCAGATCGAACGAAAGCACATCGACGGGGGCTGCGATCTCGGCGCCCGTCGGCGGCTCCCCGCCGACGCGACAGTGGAGCACCGATTGGATGCCGAGCCCCCGGGCGAGCCGGCTCAGCGTCTCGTCCACTGGCGCGGGCGTGCCGCCCCCGGCCGGCCGCGGTCCGCGGTGACGCGCCAGCGTCTCGGCGAGCCGCGCGCTCGGGCGCGTACGCGTGAAGATGCGATAGCCCTCCGCGTCAGCGGCCCGCTCCAGCTCGAGCCAGAGCTCGGCGAGGGGATGCGGGTGGTACGAGTACTGCGCGGGGAAGGGCTGCCAGGGCTGCAGGTGCAGGGTCGTGTAGTGGAGCACTCCCGACTGTCCGGCGACGTACTCCTGATCGCGAGCATTCCAGCCGGGTGCGAGCGCGCCCCAGCGCTCCGGCGTCGAGGCCGCCCGCCGGGTCAGCGTGTCCTTGTCCGTCCGCCGGGCCTCGCCAAGGTTCCATACCGGCGCCATGCCGGCGCAGTCGATCAGCATCACCGAGGTGTCCTCGGGGGAAATCGCGAGATAGCCGTGCGGACCCATGTCGAGGTCGAAGAGCAGGCCGGGGTCGGCAAGGTAGATCTGGTCGACGTCATTGTAGATGGCGCGGCCGTGGCGGCCGGCCAGCTCCGGAATGGCGAAGCGATAGTTCGTGAAGCCGGTACGCCAACCGCGCCGGTCGAATCCCGGCAGGTCGCGCAGCACGTGGATCTCGTAGACGCGCGCGGGATCGCGGACCCGCTCGATCGAGTAGACGAAGACGCGCTCGGCCCGCCACTGGCCGTCCTCGGTACCGAGAAAGATCCGTACCGGTGGCTTCGGGCTCGGGGCGTGCCCGGCACGAACCGGCAGCGATATGGTTTCGAGCGTCAGTTCTCAGTGGGGGCCCCGACATGGCCCCCACACCCCCAGCGCTCGGAAGCGCCCCGGCAAAGCCGTGGCGCTCCTCGATCGCGCCATTCGTTCATGATCTCTGCGTGGAGGGCCATGCCGGGGCCCCCACTCACACACGCGGCAGCGTGGCGAAGGCGCCGGCGATGCGCTCGATCTGCTCGGGCGTGTGGGCCGCGCCGACGCTGCACCGGAGCAGGCTGCCCCCGTTGGGCGCGGCCGGCGGCACGATCAGGTTGACGTAGACACCCTGCGCCAGCAATGCCCGCCAGCACGCCAGCCCCTCCTCCGGGGTCGCCATCATCACCGCCACGATGGGACTGGGCTCCGGGCCGAGCGCGAATCCCAGATCGCGCAGACGCTCATAGAGACCATGGGCGTTCTCCCACAGGCGCTTGCGCAGCTCGGGCCGGCCCTGCAGCAGACCGAGGGCCGCGCGGGCCGAGGCGACGATCGAGGGTGAGGGCGACGCGGTGAACAGGTACGGCCGGCTGGCATAGCGCAGGCTGTCGAGCTCGGGATGATCGCTCGCGCTGAAGCCGCCGATCGTGCCGAGGCTCTTGCTGAAGGTGCCGACCACGAAGTCGACCGCGTCCTCGACACCGGCCTCCTCGGCCAGGCCCCGGCCGTGCGCGCCGAGCACCCCGAACGAATGAGCCTCGTCCACGAGCAGCCAGGCCCCATAGCGGCGCTTGAGGGCGGCGATCGCCGCCAGCGGCGCCCGGTCGCCCAGCATGCTGTAGATACCCTCGACCACGATCAACGTCCGAGCCGTGCGCTCGCCCAGCCGCCGCAGCCGGATGTCGAGGTCCTCGGGGTTGTTGTGGCGGAAGCGGATGACCTCAGCGGTCCCCAGCCGGCAGCCGTCGTAGATGCTCGCGTGGCAATCGGCGTCGATGAGGATGACGTCGTCCCGGCCGGTCAGCGCCGACAGCATCCCGAGGTTGGCGATATAGCCGGTAGAGAAGACCATGGCGTCGCGCCGGCCGAAGAAGGCGGCCAGCTCACGCTCGAGCGCGGTGTGGGCCGCGAAGGTGCCGTTCGCCATCCGCGAGCCGGTCGTGCCGGTGCCCTCGTTGCGGAGCGCGGTGCACGCCGCCTCGATGCACACCGGATCAAACGTCAGGCCCAGGTAGTTGTTGGTCCCGGCCAGAATCGTGCGCCGGCCGTCCAGGATGCCCTCGGTGGTCGAGATCACCTTCTCGACCACGGTGCCAAAGGGCGAGACGCCGTCCTCGTTCAGGAGTGCCTGGCGGGCGGCGGCGATGGCGCGGAGATTGTCGAGCACGGCGTCAGCGCCGCTCGAGCAGGTGCTGGAGCTGCTGGGCGAGATCGCCGACCGTACGCACCTCAGCCAGCACGTTCAAGGGGATCGACATGTCGAACCGGCCTTCGGCCGCCAGCAAGACCTCCATCGCCTGGATCGAGTCCAGACCCACGTGGTTCAGGAGATCCGTCCCCTCCTCCAGCGCCCGGCCCTTCGCGTACGGCTCGAGAAGCTCGCAGGTCTGCGTCAGGATATCTCGGTACGTCGGCATGAGCCAACACCCTCTGGCTGGCGCTCGCTCGGCACCGGGCCACCGAGCGTCCGCCGGAGGCCTTCGTCCAGCCGGATCCGGGGACGCCAGCCCGTGGCGTCGGCGAGCGCGGTATTGTCGGCGATCCAATCGGGATGAAACATCTCCCGCACCTTACCCGGCGTCAGCATCGGCGCGCGCCCCCGCAGGCGCGCGGCGAGGACGTTCAGCCTGGACAGCCCGCGGAGCAGCCGGGCCGGCACGGACACGCGCATGACACCGCGGCCGCGGTAGCGCTCGGCGGCGGCGACCACGTCGTCCATCGCGTAGCCCGCCGGCTGGCCGTCGTCCAGCTCGAACACCCGGCCCGTCCCGCCCATGGAGACGAGCCGGGCCACGGCCTCGGCCAGATCGTCGACGTAGTTGAGCGAGAAGCGGCCGTGGGGCGATCCCACCATCGGGGCGATCCCGCGCGCCATCCAGCGCAGGAGCGGCAGCAGCTCCCGGTCACCGGGGCCATAGACGACCGGAGGCCGCAGCACGGTCCAGGCGGGCGCGGCGCGGAGCGCCTGCTCGCCGCCGCGCTTGCTTGCCGCGTAGGGGGATAACTCGGGATGGCGGGCGGCCAGCGACGAGAGGTGCACGATGGACGGCGACTGTCGCTCGGCGGCAATCGCGTGCGCCAGCCGCGCCACGCCATCCACGTTGACGGGATCGAAGTCGCGCGCCGAGGCACCCCGGACGGCGCCCGCGCAATGCACGATCGCCCGGGCGTCACGCACGAGGCGCCGAAGACTCTCGACGTCATCGAGCGCGCCCACGACCCGCTCGACGCCGGCCGGCAACAGCGTCACGTCCGAGGTCGATCGCACGAGCGCGCGCACCTTGAGGCCCGCCGACTCCAGACGCCGGACCAGTGTCCGGCCGATGAACCCGGTAGCTCCCGTCAGCGCAACCGTGGGGACCATGCTTCGGCCGGCGCCGCGCCCTCGAGGCGCTTGAGGAATCCCTCCCGGGCGCCGGCCCGCGACAGCTTACCCGACGACGTCCGCGGCAACGTGTGCGGCGGCACCAGCTCGATGAGGCAGCGAATCCCGAGCTCTTCGAGGATCGCCGTCTGCAGGCGCTCGACCAACGCCGCCCGCCGGGCGGGATCGGTGAGTCGGCACTGCACGACCATCGCCGCCATCTCCTCGCCGCCGGGTCCCGAGACGGAGAACGCCGCGGCGGCGCGGTCACTCACCTCGGCCTGCTGCACGGCGATGTGCTCGAGATCCTGGGGCCAGATATTTCGGCCGTTGAGGATCAAGAGATCTTTGCGGCGCCCGGTGATGACGAGACTGCCGTCGAGGTGGTAGCCCAGGTCACCGGTGTCGAGCCATCCCTCAGGGGACAGGACCTCCGCGGTCGCCGCAGGGTCGGCGAAGTACCCCGGGCTGACGCTGGGGCCGCGCACGAACACGGTGCCACAGCGGCGCTCGGGCAGGACTCGCCCTCCGTCGTCACGGACCTCGACCTCGAAGCCGGGCAGCGCGCGGCCGCAGTTGACGAAACGGCCGACCTCCGCGTCCCCCGGAGTGTCGTCGACCGGCAACGCGATCCGCGATTCGGCCAGTCGGCGTCGGTCGACCCGATCGACGCGGAGCCCGGTGTCGAGCGGCGACAAGCTGACCGCCAGCGAGCACTCGGCCATGCCGTAGCAGGCCATGAAGGCCCGGCGGTCAAAGCCGGCCGGGGCGAACTGATCGGCGAACTGCTCGAGGGCATCCGGCCGGATCATCTCGGCTCCAACGCCGGCCACTCGCCAGGAGCTCAGATCCAGCCGCTCGATGTCCTCCCGGCGGAGCCGCCGCGAGCAGAGCTCGTACCCGAAGGTCGGGCTGAAGGCGATCGTGCTGCGACTGGCCGAGATCAGCGTCAGCCACTGCAGGGGCCGCTTGGCGAACTCCGTGGGGCTCATGTAGTCCACGGACACCTGCGCGGCCATCGGCGCCAGCACGAACCCCACGAAGCCCATGTCGTGGTAGTAGGGCAACCACGACACGGCCCGGTCGCCGGCGCGGATCGCGAGGCCGTCCTTCAAGATCCCCAGGAGGTTGTTCATCAGCGCGGCCTGCGTCACCACCACACCCCGCACGAACTGGGTGGTCCCGGACGTGTACTGCAGGAACGCGGTGTCGGTCGGCCCCAGCGGCCGAAGCGCAGCGCCGCCCGCGGCGAGATCGTCGAAGGCCGCGGGTTCGCCGACGAAGCGCAGTGGCAGGCCCTCGGCCGCCTGCTGGAGATAGGGCAGCAGGTTCGGTGCTGCCATCGCAACCTCGGCGCCACAGTTCACCAGCATGTGACGCAGCTGCGCCACGTACGCGCGGTGGCTGCCGAGATGGAGCGACGCGGAGAGCGGTACGGGGACCAGCCCCGCGTACTGGCAGGCGAAGAAGAAGCGGATCGAGTCCGGATTCGTGTCCGCCAGAAATGCGGCGCGCGCCCCCGGTTCGAGGCCGAGGCCGGCCAGTCGCCGCGCCAGCTCGAGGGAGCGCGTGCGCAACTCGCTGTACGTCAGCGTCGCGTGATGCTCTCCGCGACCGCCGTAGAAGTTGTAGCCGGTGCAACCCTCCGCGGCGTAGTCGAGGGCGTCCGCCAGCGAGGCAAACCTGAGCTGCAGCGGGCGGGTGTTGTCGGTTGGCGTGGCGATCTTGTCCATCGACCCCTTTATCCTGTTCTGAGATTCGAGTACACCGCCGTCGCGACGGGCGTCTCGCCAACGATCGGCGTGATCCGTCCCTCGTGTACCCGGTACACGCGGTCCGCCGCCATCGCGAGGGCCGGTCGGTGCGAGACCGCGAGGATCGTAAGCTCCCCACGCAACGCTCGCAAGGTTTCGCAAATCTGAGCTTCACTGCCCACATCGAGCGCGCTGGTGGCCTCGTCGAGAATGAGAAGTCGCGGCCGGTGCACCAGGGCCCGGGCGATCGCCAGCCGCTGCCGCTGCCCGCCGGAGAGCCGGGCGCCCCGCTCCCCCACCAGCGTGCTCGGACCGTCCGGGGTGGCGACGACGAACTCCCAGGCGCCTGCCGCGCGGAGCGCCCGCTCGGCGTCCGCGGCCGTGAGGGCAGGATCTCCAAGCGTGACATTGCAGAAAATCGTGTCGTTCAGCAGCAACGTCTCCTGGGGGACGTAGCCGATCATCCGTCGCCAGGCCCGGCAGTCGAGCGTACCGAGCGCAACACCGTCGATCCAGATCTCACCGGCATCCGGGCGCAGGAGGGCCGTCAGCAAATCGACGAGGGTGGTCTTGCCAGCGCCGGACGGGCCCATGAGGGTCGTGAAGGAACCGGCCGCGATCGTCAGCGAGACGTTTTCGAGCACCGGGGCGTCCTCGTACGCGAAGCTGACCCGCTCCACGCGGATCGACTGCTCCAGGCGCGGCGCCACGCTGCCGAGGGGAGGTTCGCCTGCCGACTCAGCGTCGCGGATCATGTCGCGCAGGGCCCAGTAGGCGCTCTCGAACACCACCATCTGCTGGTGCAGCCGCTGCATCCGGCTGAGCTGGATCAGCAGCCGTCCCAGGACGAAGACGAGCACCGTCAGGGTCGCCAGGGGCAGGGCCAGCCGCGTCAGGGCAATGTAGAGGCCGACCGCGATCAGAACCGTGATGGCCGGCTCCTGGAACGCCTTGAGCGCTTCCTTGGTGATCACGTCGCGCTGCAGTGCTCGGTTGAGCTTGACCGTCTCCGTCCTCAGGAGCGCCTCCGCGCTCGACTCGCGGGCCATGGCCTTCAAGGCCTTCACCGACTGCAGCGTGTCTGCAAGATGCGTCAGCAGCGAACGCAGTAGCTCGGTCTGGCGCGCGCCGGCCCGCCGCGACGCCCGGACGAGGCGATGAACCGCCCACGTGAAGACCAGGCTTGCCAGCAGAGCCGTGAGCGCGGCCTGCCAGGAGACGAGGAAGGCGACGACCGCGTAGACGAGGGCCTGGACCCCGAGCGCGAGCAGCGAGGTGGCGCTCAGGTAGGCGGACGCGGCGCGGGCCGCCTCCGTCGCCACAGAGTTGGCGACCGCCCCCACCGGCTGGCGCGCGTAATACTCCCAGCGGGCGCCGAGCAACGCACGGACGAGAGCCAGTCGGAGGTCGGTCGCGACCTGGGCGACAGCGTACCCGGCCTGGCGGTTGGCCCAGAGCGTCAGGACGCTCTTGATCGTCGCAGCGACGACGATCAAGGTGAGCAGCGCGCCTGTCGACGCCTCGATACCGATGGCGTGCAGGCTCTGGACGACAATTCGCGCCATCCCGTTTCCGGCCGCACCACCACCGTGGCTACCATCCAGCGAGAAGCTGAGGAGAGGAAGAAGCGCCGTGAGGCCAAGCCCCTCGGCGAGGGCTCCGAGCAAGAGCGCCACCAGCACCAGGGCGCTGCGGCCAGGGTAGGCGCGAACGAAATCGCGGAGAAGACTCACGGCGCCATGACGTCAGTACCGCAGCTCGATCTTCAAGACTGTCTGCCCCGCTCCGACCTCGAAGGCCGCCTCACTATGGGTGGGAGCCCGCAGGAACGCCCGCGGGTTGTTCGACACGCCGAACCCCTCCGAGGGCAATCCGTTCCACGATCGGTCGAACTTCCCGTTTTCGTTCTCATCGTGAAACACGACCATCGCGTACACGCCCGGCCGCGGCGCCTCCAGGCACAACGTCACGGAGCCGGGCTGGGCCGGGACACGCTCGCGCCCAACCCTGGCCCCCTTCTTGAGAAACTCGTCCGGCTTGTCGCCGTACAGCACGGCCACAAGCACGCCCTTGCTGCTGCGAACACCTTGCACCTGGACCAGCACACTGTTGGCACCCTGCTCACAGGGCCGCGGAGCCTCGCTCCCGACGGGCAGAGCCCCGACCCCCAGCGCGACAGATACTGTAAAGATCCCCATCCACCATCGCAACTGCCTCACGAACTTCCGGCCTCCTGCGGCTCCGCTCGAGAGACGGCGCCTGGCAATCTAAGGACGCACCGAGCCCTCGGCCGTCCCATTATGCCCAGGATTCTCTAGCATGTTGAGTTTATTGTCGGAATCGACGGCCACCCCCCCTGGCCGACTGGCCCCCTGGGAGCGTCGTCGACGGCGGCGATGGCGGAGGGGAAGGCCGCCGTGACTGTTTGGCTCCTCGGACTGACGCATTCGCCGACACCACAGCCAGCCTCACGGTGTGTAGGAAGTGCCCGCCAAGCTTAGGGCTCGAGGGGGGGATTCTCGGTCGTCAGCGGGCGACGCCTGGCGGGGGCAAAGACCAGGGCGGCCGGAACTTCAGTTCTTCTTGAGCCGGACCTCTTCGAGCGGCGCGGACCACGGATAGGGGTTGATCATCATCAGGGCGGGCTCGGCCACGCGCGGTCCGATGCCGCTTGGCCAGATGTACTCGTAGATCGGCCCGTAGCGCACGCGCTCGTACACGAGGCGCTGGATCTGGTGCAAGAGCGCCTCGCGCTTCTTCCGATCCGTCTCGACGGCCTGCTGCTTGAACAGCGCGTCGATGTCGGGATACCCGCCGTAGGCCCAGGCGCCGTCGCTCGGGATCACCTCCGACAGCCGCGAGGCGGCGTTGCCGTAGAGGGCGCTGCTGCACACGCACACGCCCTTGGCCTTCTTCGACTGGATCAGCGCGAAGTAGGCGGCGCGCTCCATCGACCGCATCCGGATCCGGATGCCCACCGCCTGGAAGTAGTTGACGATGGCCTCGCCCAGGGAGAAGTAGGGCGGCAGCTGGTGCAGCTCGCCGGCGTCGAACCCGTTCGGATAGCCGGCCTCGGCCAGGAGCTTCTTGGCCCGGGCTGGATCGTACGGGTACGGCTCGAGCGGGAGCGCGAACTCGAAGCTGCGCGGCACGTGGTTGCCGGCCGGCTTGGACGCCCCCAGCGTCTCCGCCTCGCTCAGCGCCTGCCGGTCGATCGCGTAGTTGGCCGCCTGCCGGACGCGCTTGTCGGCCCACGGCGACTTCGGATCCCACTGGTCGAGGAAGTCGAGGAAGAAGGTGGCGATTCCGCCCGAGAAGGCGAGCTTCAGATTGGGATCGCGCTTGACCTCCTCGGCCTGCGGGACGTCGAGCAAGTAGGCCACGTCCACCTCGCCGCGCTTGAGCATGGCCATCCGCGTGGTGGATTCGATCACGCTCTTGAAGACCAGGCGCTTGACCGAGGGCATCTTGCGCCAGTAGCTCTCGTTGGCCTCCATCACCAGCTCGACGCCGGGATTGTTGCTGACGAACTTGTACGGGCCGAGGCCGATGGGATGCTTCTTGAAGCCGTCGTTGCCCACCTGCTCCACGTACTTCTTGGGGACGACCCAGCCCGCGCCGGTCACCATGGTGCCGTAGAAGGTCATGAAGTCCGGCCACGGCTCGTGCAGGACGAAGCGCACGCGGGTCGGTCCCACCACAACGACCTCGCGCACTTTCTCGTGCAGGACCTTCGAACCCTTGGCGCGGTGGAAGCTGAACTGCACGTCCTCGGCGGTGAAGGGGTCGCCGTTGTGGAACTTCAGCCCCTCGCGCAGCTTGAACTCGTACGTCTTCTGGTCCGCGCTGACGGTCCACGACTCGGCCAGGCTGGGGGCCATGAGATTGCCCGGCATCGGCTTGACCAGCGCGTCGTGCAGCGCGTACAGGACCCAGAACGGGGTGAGCTGCCCGGAGACCTCGGCGGGGTCGAACCACAGCGGCGACAGCGTGACGTAGAGCGCCCAGCGCATCTCGCCTTCGGGTTTTGCCTGGGCGGAGACCTCGTCCGAACGGGCGCCCGCGAGCAGGGCGCAGAGGAGCAGCACACCACCGAGGGTGAGGCTTCGTCGGCCGCGCATCGCTACGCTCCCTGAGGCTGGTCTAGTGCCCGCGGGCCTTGCGCCAGGTGAACCACACGGCGTGGCCGAGCGCAGAGAGCCACAGGATTGCGGTGGCCGGGCCCGACACGAAGAACCACGTGGCCCGATGGCCGGACGAGGTCGGCGCGAACGGAAACGCGAAGAGCAGGACGATGCCGAGCAACGCCTGGAAGGCCACGGCCCGCCCGATGATGCCCTCCGGCGGCTCGACACTTCGCCGACCGAGCCACGGGGACGCCAGCGCGACGAGGACCGTGATCAGAATCGCCGCCAGACCGGTCCACGTGATGATCGTATGCAACGACTCAGCCCTCCTGAACGAGTGCCGGGACGTATCTAGAGCAGCATACGCCCAGCGTCCATCGGAAGCCTAGTAGCTCTGCGGCGGCCAGGAGCCTATCGGGGTATCGAGGACCGCCACGGCTGCGTCGTGGCGCTGGACTGAGAGCACACCAGACGAGCCCCCGGCTTGGCCGGGGCGCTCTGAACGCTGGGGGGGTTTGCACGGAAACGATCCCGTTTCGTTCCGCCAGGCGGGGGCCGTGGTGCGTGCCCCGCACTACACGCAAAACCGAGAAGCGCCCCGGGTCCCCCTGGGCGTGACGAGCGCTGGGGTTTGGGGGCCATATCGGGGCCCCCATGTAAATAGCCGGGCCATCTCGGGGCCCCATGTAAATAGCCGGCCATATCGGGGCCCCCACGTAACTAAATCACAGGCAGCATCAGCCACGCTTGGTGCTGGCCGCCGGCGTGCAGCGTCACGTGGTTGTCGAAGATCGCCAGCGGTCGGGAATCGGGATCGGCGTGAGTCATGCCGCCGGTGCCGCGCGTGCCGTAGTGAAAGCTCTTGGCGAAGTCCGACAGCTCACCCTCGTACTCGTAGTCTCGCCCGCGCACGGTGAGGGCCACCCGCCAGCCCCGCGGCACGACGATCGATGTCGGCAGGATCTCGATGTCGCACTCGTAGACCTCGTCCGGCATGAGCAGCTCGGCGCGATCGTGCGGATGATACGGCTGCCAGGGCTTGCTCTTCTTCGGGTCGAGGCGGCGATGCGAGACGCGCAGCCAGCCGTTGGCGATGGGCGTGTTGGGGTCGGTCGATCCCATGAACGTCAGCTCCGTGCCCTGGGGATCGAACACCCGGACAACCAGGAACAGATCAGCGTCCCGGGTGGACGACGACACGAAGAGCTTGGCCACGATCGGGCCGGTGATCTCGGTCTCGCGGTCCAGCGTCAGCGAGAACGTCACGCCGGCGCCCATGGCCGCGTACTCCACCGTCCCGGGCGTGATCACCGGCGTGGGGCTGAGCGCCATCGTCGTGGGATCGAGGTAAAGCTTGGTCCAGCGGGTACGGGCCAGCGGCCACTCCTGCTCATGGCGGAGGGTGAAGGTTGCGTCGGGGTGGCGGATGTTGAGCGTCACCGGCGGCGTCCGATCCCAGCCGTTGTCGAGGCCCTTCAGGAAGAAATCGAAGAACTGCTTCTGGAGCGTGAGCCCGTAGCCGGACGAGAACAGCGCCCAGTGCGAGTCGCCGTGGACCTCGAGCCACTTCTGCTTCGAGGCCGTCTCGGTGAAGCCGTCGAAGTTGCCGCGGGGATGGATGCCCTGCCCGCCCCAGTTGGCGCAGGTCAGCAGCGGCACCGTGACCCGGGAGAGATCGGCGGAGCGCTCGCGGTGCCAGTCGTCGTCGAACGGGTGCTGCTTCAGCTCGTCGTACACGTTCAGCCGGTTCTTGGCCAGCTCCTCGTCGGACATGGTCACCGGGCCGGCCACCGACTCACCGGTATTGGGATTCTTCCTGGCCCTCGCGCCCATACCGAACTGGATGTTGACCACCTGGTGTCGGGCCCAGAGCTTCTGGAACTCGCTGAGGATGCCGCCGTGGTAGCCCGAGTCGCGATAGCGGTCGTTCTGACCTTCCCACGGGATGATCGCCGTGAGATGCGGGGGATGTAGGCCCGCCGCCCGCCACTGGTTGCTCGCGTAGTAGGAGATGCCCAGCATCCCGACCTTGCCGTTGCTCCACGGCTGGGTTCCCGCCCACTCGATGCACTGATAGATGTCCTGGATCTCGCGCGGGCTGTTGCAGTCCATGAGGCCGGGCGACCAGCCGGCGCCGCGGGAGTCCACGCGGATGACGACGTAGCCGTGCGGAATCCAGCGCTCGGGGTCGGTGACTTCCCAGTTCTGGTACTTGTTCGTGGAGCCCTCGAGGATCTCCGGGTGGTCCTCGACCATCCGGCGCCACTGGTGGGGATAGCCGTCCTGATAGGCGAGGCCCTTGGCGTACACCCCGTAGCTCAGGATCACCGGGTACTTGCCCTCGTGGATCGGCGCGAACAGATCGGCACGGAGGACGAGGCCGTCGTCCATCGGAATCGCCTGGTGCCAGGTGATCTTCATGCCGTCCCGGATCTCGGTGCGCGATACGACCTCGGGGAGCTGGGCCATCGGAGATCTCCTCGGCGAACCGGTTCGAGCGCGTCGCGGATCCTACCATCACGCCGTTCTTCTCGCGAGGAGGCGCGATGCCAAATCGCCCGCGCATCGCCTGATCCTTCGAGGCGATCAGTCGATCACGCGCTGAGCGCGGAAGAGCACCGGGCGCGGGATGGTGACACCGATCGCCCGCGCGGTCTTGAGGTTGATCACGAGATCGAACGAGGTCGGCTCTTCTACCGGCAGCTCGGCGGGGCGCGCGCCCTTGAGAATCTTGTCCACGTAGGTCGCCGAGCGCCGCGCCAGGTCGACGAAGCTCGGCCCGTAGGCCAGCAGCACGCCGGCATCGGCATAGTCGCTCACGCCCGTGGCGATCGGCACGCGCCGGGCCACCGCCAGCTCGGCGATCCGCCGGCGATGGGCGTTGAAGAGCGGGTCGCCCTGGACCAGCAGGGGCCGTCGAGGAGGGATGGAGGCGAAGACCCGCTCGAGATCCGCGAGAGAGCGTGCCTCGAGCAGATGGAGATCGACTCGGAGCGTACGGGCCGCGATCTGCGCCTCCCGTAGCTGAAGCGCCTGGTAGACCGGGTTGCCCGGATTCCACAGGACCGAGATGCGTGGTACGTCGGGAAAGGTCTCGCGCAACAGCTCTATCTGCTTGCCGACGATCTGGGTGAACGCGCCCGAGGTTCCCGTGACGTTGCCTCCCGGGCGGGCCAGGCTGGCCACCAGGCCGGCGCCGACGGGATCGGCCACACCGATCATGACGATGGGGATCGTGGCGGTGGCGTCACGAGCTGCCAGCGACGCCTGAGTCACAACCGCCACGATGACATCGCACTTGAGCCGAACGAGCTCGGTGGCAAGTGCGGGCAGCCGCTCAAAGCGACCTTCCACATAGCGCGATTCGAGGACGAGGTTCTGGCCCTCGGTATAGCCGTGCTCGCGAAGTCCCTCGATGAAGGCCGGGCGCATCGGATCGTTCGCGGCCGAGCTGGCCGAAAGGAAACCCACGCGGACGAGCCGGATGGCCGGCTGGGCGCCGGCGGCGAACGGCAGCGTGAGGATTGCGACGGCGACGACGAGGAGCGCGCGCCTCACGCGCTGTACAGGTGGCAAGCCACGAGGTGGCCGCTCGCCTCTTCGCGCAGCGTCGGTTCCACCTCGGCACACACCGGCATGGCGTGCGGACACCGCGGGTGGAAGCGGCAGCCCGGCGGCGGGTTGAACGCGCTCGGGACCTCGCCGCGCAGGATCACTTCTTCCCGCGTTTCGTCGGGATGCGCCGGGAGCGCGTTGTTCAGGAGGATCTGGGTGTAGGGGTGCAGCGGATGCGCGTAGAGCTCCTCGCTCGAGGCGGTCTCCACCAGCTTGCCCAGGTACATCACGCCGATCCGCGTGCTCACGTACTTCACCACCGCCAGGTCGTGGGCGATGAACAGGTAGCTCACGCCGA
>Ga0111539_10001333_pt1 | contig 32890 bp, 33 predicted proteins | sample RhiMethybrSRZTD1_FD_79667 | JGI IMG/M metagenome (GOLD analysis project Ga0111539, IMG submission 79667) | Populus rhizosphere microbial communities from Tennessee, USA - Rhizosphere MetaG P. TD hybrid SRZTD1 (version 2) (version 2) | ecosystem: Host-associated > Plants > Roots > Rhizosphere >...
GGTCGCGGTCGAGTCGGAACCGGCGATGGCCGGCGCGGTGCTGCCTTACGTCTCCGTGCCGATCGTGGTCGCCGTGCTGTACGGCCACCGGATCGAGGCGTTCGCGCTGGTGGCCTGCGCCGCTGGCGTGCTCACCGGCGCCGGTCTGACCGACGGGCTCGTCGGCGAGGCCGGCTACCTGCTCGCCTGCGCCCAGTGGATCGTGGTCGGCGCGCTCGCCGGCGGGGTGATCGGCTCCATGCGCCGGCGTATGCAGTCCCGGCGCGCGGCACCGCAGCCGTACGCGGAGGCCGCCCGGCTGCTCACCCAGCTGCGCAGCGTCGCCCGGCAGCTGCCCGGTGCCACGCTCGACCCGGGCGGGCTCGCCGAGCACCTGCTCGACGAGGTGCGCGCGGTCGTCCCGGTGCAGCGGGCCGCGGTGCTGTCGGCCAGCGGCGGCGGCCGGTTGGTGGTGCTCGCCCAGCACGGCTCCGAGCGGGTCGACTGGGAGACCGCCCTGGACGCCGACTCGGCCATCGCCGACGCGTGGGCCAGCCAGCAGCCGCAGACGTCGACCCGGTCGCAGAGCCGCTCGACGGTGCCGGCCGGCGTCGAGGTGTCGGCGCTCGTGGTGCCGCTGGTGGCCGGGGTGCGCACCATCGGGCTGGTCGCGATGGAGGCCGACAGCGCGGGCGTCTACCAGCAGGACGTCATCAAGCGGGTGGTCGACGTCGTCGGCCCGGCCGCGATCCGGCTGGAGGCGGCGCTGCTGTTCGACGAGGTGCGCACGCTCGCCACCACCGAGGAGCGGCAGCGGCTGGCCCGGGAGATCCACGACGGCGTCGCGCAGGAACTCGTCATGGTCGGCTACGGCATCGACAACACGCTCGCCGCCCTGCCCGACACGTCCGACGCGGAGGCCGCCGCCGAGGAACTGCGGGTGCTGCGCGCCGAGGTCACCCGGGTGATCACCGAACTGCGGCTGTCGCTGTTCGAACTGCGCAGCGAGGTGGACCGCTACGGCGGCCTCACGGCCGCGATCGCCGACTACGCCCGCACCATCGGCACGACCGGTGGGCTGCGGGTGCACTTCTCGTTGAACGAGTCGACGGCCCGGTTGCCGGCCGCCGTCGAGGCCGAACTGCTGCGGATCGCGCAGGAGGCCATCACCAACGCCCGCAAGCACGCGGGCGCGGAGAATCTGTGGGTCACGTGCGTCGTCGACCCGCCGTACGCGAACATCGAGGTATCCGACGACGGATCCGGTATTGGAGATTCACGCCCGGATGGGCGGTACGGTCTTGCGATCATGAAGGAACGAGCGGACCGTATCCGCGGGCGCCTGGAGATCAAGCCGCGAAATCCGACGGGTACGACGGTGGCCGTCGTGCTCGGTACGGCCAACCGACGCGGTAGCGTGTGAGGGCACGAAAGGGAGAGATCACCGCGCATGACCACTAACGCAGCACCACCGACGACACGCACGAAGGTGTTGCTCGTCGACGACCACGACCTGATCCGTCGCGGCCTACGGCACGCGTTCGAACGTGACAGGCAGTTCGAGGTCGTCGGGGAGGCCTCCACGGCAGCCGAAGCGATCCGCCTGGCCGGGGCGTTGCAGCCCGAGGTCGTCATCATGGACCTGCGCCTGCCCGACGGCAGCGGCCTCGAGGCCACCCGCGCGCTGCGCAAGAACAGCGCGACGATCGGCATCGTCGTGCTGACCATGTACGCGGGCGACGACCAGTTGTTCGGCGCGCTGGAGGCGGGCGCGAGCGCGTTCGTCCCGAAGACCGCGCCGGCCGACGAGGTGGTGGCGGCGGCCCGGCACGCGGCGTCGGCGCCCTCGGCGTTCACCGCGGCCGACCTCGCGGAGGCGATGAAGCGGCGGCTTGCCCCGCAGGGCCCGCAGCTGTCCCCGCGCGAGGGGCAGGTGCTCCGCCTGCTCGCCGACGGCATGAGCGTGGCCGGCATCGCCAAGCAGCTGTTCGTCTCCGAGTCCACGGCGAAGACGCACATCTCTAAGCTGTACGAGAAGCTCGGCGCCGCCAACCGCGCCCAAGCCCTGATGACGGCCCTTCGTTTGGGCCTGCTGGAGGCCCCCGACGCGCCCAAGTTCTAGCCTTTCGCGATCTTGGAAATCCGGGGCTCATTTTCGAGCCCCAGATTTCCAAGATCGCGGCTAGCGCAGTAGGTTGCCGAGGCGCTCGGCCTGGGTTTCCCAGCGCCAGTTCTCCTCTACCCAGGCGCGGCCGGCGGCGCCCATCCGGGCGGCCAGGTCGCGGTCCTGGAGCAGCCTCGTGAGCCGGTCGGCGATCGCGGCGACGTCGCGGCCGTCGACCACGTAGCCGGTCTCGCCCTCCTGGACGGCGTCCGGGGCGCCGCCCGAGTCGCCGGCGAGCACCGGCAGCCCGGTCGCGGACGCCTCCAGGTAGACGATGCCGAGGCCCTCGACGTCGAGGCCGCGGCGCCGGGTTCGGCACGGCATCGCGTAGACATCGCCGGCGGCGTAGTGGGCCGGCAGGTCGCCCCACGGCACCGAACCCGTGAACACCACGTGCTCCGCGACGCCCGCCGAGGCGGCCAGCCGGTGCAGGCGCTTGCGGTCCGGGCCGCCGCTGACGATCAGCAGGGCCGCGCCCGGCACCCTCCGCCGGATCGCCGGCAAGGCGCGGATCAGTGCATCCTGGCCCTTGCGCGGCACCAGGCGCGATACGCACACCACCACCGGACGGTCGGACAGGCCGTACCGCTTGCGCACCTCCTGCCCGTCGACGCACGGGTGGAACGTCTCGGTGTCGACCCCGGGCGTGAGCCGTTCCAGGTTCGGCAGCACCGGCGCAAGCCGGACCCGCTGGTACTCGCTCAGGTAGGTCGCCACGTCGACCCCTTTGCCGATGCGCTTGAGCATCGCCCGCGCCCCGGGCAGCGCCGCCCAGCCGACCTCGTGGCCGTGCGTCTGGGCGATTGCGCGCTCGACGCCGGCGCGGCGGCGCAGCCCGTCGGCGAGCAGGCCGAGCGGTGCGGCCGCGCCGAACCAGACGGTGTCGCAGTCGTGCGCGCGGGCCAGTTCCGCGGCGCGCCGGGCGATCCGGGGCGTCGGCAGCAGCACGCCGGTGGACTCGCGCACGACCTCGAACGGCTGCTCGGCGTCGAACTGCGCGTCCCCGCGCCAGGTGGACGCGTACACCACCAGCGAGTCGGCCGGCTGCCGGACGGCGAGCTTGTGCACGAACAGCTGGATGCCGCCCGGGCGCGGCGGGAAGTCGTTGGTGACCAGGAGGGTGCGTGGCATCGGCGCTCAGTGTGCCCGGGCCCAGGCCCGCGCCATCGCGATGCGCTGCACCGCGGACGGGTGCGACGCCGTGAGCGCCTGCTCGACCGGATTGGGGTCGGGATCGGCGAGGTTGACGGTCGCCAGCCTCGTCATCATCGACTCGTACGTGGCCGGATCTGCCGTCAGCGCCAAGGCGTGTGCGTCGGCGCGGGCCTCGACCTTCCGGGACAGGAACGCCTGGGCCGGGCCGAACACCAGCCCGGCGAGGGTCGCCACGGCCACCAGCAGCGCGATCGCCTTCGGCTCGGCTATCGACTCGACGCCGGCCCGGCGCAGCAGCCCCGTCCACGCCCCGAGCAGGAAGACCGCGCACACCGCGGCGGCCGCGGCGAGTGCGCTGACCAGGGCACCGGTGAGCACGTCGTCGGACTTGGCGTGGCTCAGCTCGTGCGCGACCACGCTGCGCACCTCTGCCTCGGACGCCTCGGTGAGCAGCGTGTCGTAGACGACGATGCGCCGGGTGGCCCCGTACCCGGACACGTAGGCGTTGACCGCCCGGGTACGCCGGGACGCGTCGGCGACCAGGACGTCCTTGACCGGGACGCCGTCGCGGGCGGCGAGCGCCATCAGGTCGGTGCGCAGCTGCCCCTGCTCCATCGGGGTGAACTTGTTGAACACCGGCTCGACGAGCACCGGGAACACGAACGTCAGCAGCAGCATCAGCACCGCCGCCCCGGCCGCGCCGACCGCCCACCACCAGCGCGGGAACAGCTTGGTGACGGCGAAGAAGCCGACCAGGGCCACCCCGCCGATGACGGCGCCGACGGCGAATCCCTTGAGCAGGTCGACGACCCAGGCGCCCCAGGTCTGGGTGGACAGCCCGTACTGGCGCAGCACGCTCTGCCGCCACGCCGCGAACGGCAGCGTCACCAGTTGGCCGACGAGCACGACCGCCAGGCCCCCGAGCAGCGCCTGTGCCAGCCAGTGCCCGCCGAACGGCCGGCCCACCAGCTCGACAAGGCGCGCGCCCAGCGGGGTAAGCCCCAGCACCAGCGCCACCACCAGCGCCACGACAAGAGCGCCGTAGGTGCCCGGCCGCAGCGCCGAGTGGAACGCCCGACCCTTCGCGACCGCGTCGGCCGGCAGGTCGCCGAGCGCGGCGAGCTGATCGGCCCGCGGCGCCGGCGCCGTTGACCACGGAACCCGGAGCACGAGCAGGACCGCGAGCGCGACCAGCAGCGCCGCCAGGGCGACCGAGGCCAGGAGCCGATGAGACATCGCGGCCATCCTATGGGTTCGATCGTGCGACCCCGCTCCGGCGCGGCCGGGCCCGAGCCGCGGCGCCGGCGCGGCCGGCTCAGGCCGCGGCGCGGCCGGCTCAGGCCGCGGCGCCACCCCGCGGCCGGACCAGGCGCAACGGCGGCGGCCCCTGCTCCGCCACCGGTGCATCCGGGCCTTCCAGCAGCGTCACTTCGAAGCCGGCGCGGGCCAGCGTCTCGATCGCCCACAGCTCATCGCGGTCGAGCAGTTCGACCTCGGGCGGCGGCTCGTACAGGGCCGCCACCAGGCAGCCGTCGCAACCGGAGCCCCGCCGGGGGCACTTCGTGCAGTCGACGAGCATCGCTCCTCCTCCGCGAATCGCCATCTGCCACGAACCTACGGGAGGGGTACGACAAAACTGAGTTTCGCCAGCCGGGCGCCGTGAACCGCCTGGTTCGCGGATCTTGGACGCTGGGTGTCCCTGGAGGGGCAACCAGCGTCCAAGATCTCGAGCGGGACGCTACCTACGTGCCCTATCGGGCAAGATCGCGGGGCCAAGATTGCGGAACTGAAAGCTATGTGCGGCCCAGCCTGCGGAGGAGCGAGGGTGAGCCCAGCGGGTAGGCGCCGTGCCGGCGCACACCGTCGGCCACCTCACGGTCGGAGGAGATGACCACCACCGGCCGGCCCGCCGGCTCCGCCCGCACGAGGCGCCTGATCAGGTCGTCGGCGGTCTCGCCCTTCTTCGAGAAGAGCACCCGCACGCCGCGCGGCGCCGGTGGCAGGCCGACGATCCGCTCGGCCCCGTCGAAGACGACGGTGACCTCGGCGCCAGTCTGCGCGGCGATGCCGCCCAGCCCGGTGATCAGCCGGCTGCGCTGCTGCTCCAGGGACAGCTCGCCGTACCCCGTCTTGGTGACGTTGTAGCCGTCGACGAGCATGTGCGCCTTCGGCATCCCGAGCAGATGGTCCAGCCGCACCGGGTCGTCGGCGTCCAGCGCGCGGGCCCGGGCCGGCATCACGCCCTCCGGACGGTCGGCGGCGGCGTCAGCCACGAAATCGGCCGGCAGCCGGTCGGTGGGCTCAAGAGCCAGCTCGCGGCGCAACCCGACGGCGGCCTGCCCGATCGTCTCGAGCAGCAGCCAGAGCCGGGCGTCGTCGACGGCGCGGGCCTCCTTGGCGCTCACCCGGGCCGCCCCGGCCTGCGACTCGGCCTCGGCGAGCCGGGCCTTGAGCCGCCGCAGCTCGGCGTCGTGGTCGGCGGCGGCGCGCGCCGCCCGTCCCTTCTCGGTGGCCAGCAGGTCGGCGGCCTTGCGCTCGCGCCCCTCCAGCTCGCGCACGGCGCGGGTCAGGCGCCGCACGTCGTCGCGCAGGCCGCCGGTCTCCTCCCGGAGCCGGCTGAGCTCGTCGCGCAGCTTCTCGGCCTCGGTGCGGGCGACGGTGCGGTCGTGCTCGGCCCGCGCGACCCGCTGCTCCAGCTCGCGGACGCGGGCGCCCTGCAGGGCGTGCTCGGTCTCGGTGCGCACGGCGTCGGTCGCGGTGGCGATCAGGTCGCGCCACGCGGCCGGCCGGCTGAGGTAGGCCAGCGCGGCGACCTCGGTGGGGTCGGCGGCGCCGGGCGGCGTCCCCTCGGCGACCGCTTCGCCGAGCTCGCCGGCGGCCGCGATCACCTGGGTGGCGACGCGCTGGCGCAGCAGCGCGTCGCTGGCCAGCTGCGCGGCGATGATCGGACCGCCGAGGCGGGCCCGGCGGTTCGGCGCGAACCGGGCGACGCGGCGCAGCGGCACCGGCAGCTCGTCGACGGGCATGCTGGTCAGCGCGGACGCGGCCAGCGTGACGACGCGCTGGCGAATCGCGTCGGGAAGGACGGGTTCCGTCTCGTCCTGGGCAGCCTCGACCGGGCCCTGCTCAGCAGGGCCGGCTGGGTCACCCGGCGACGACATACTCCCCAGTGTCGCACCGCGACCGCCCAGCCGTCCCGATCAAAACCTTCGCAGGCACACATAGAACTGTCGTACCCCTCGCATACCGTGCCGACGTGCAGCTCACCCTGGACGCGCTTTTCGACGATCCGCGCGCGGCGTCCCTTTTCGGCACCACGTTCATGGTGGTCGACCTGGAGACCACCGGCGGGGCGCCCAGCGGTGGCGGCATCACGGAGATCGGCGCGGTGAAGGTGCGCAGCGGGGAGGTGCTGGGCGAGTTCGCGACGCTGGTGCACCCGGCGGAGCGGCTGCCGCCGTTCATCACCGTGCTCACCGGAATCACCGAGGCCATGCTGCTGCCCGCCCCGAAGATCGAGGAGGTGCTGCCCGGTTTTCTCCAGTTTGCGGAGGGTGCGGTGTGGGTCGCGCACAACGCCCCGTACGACACCGGCTTCCTCAAGGCCGCCTGCGTGGAGCTCGGGTACCCGTGGCCGAAGCCGCTGGTCCTCGACACCGCCCAGCTCGCCCGGCGCACCCTGATCGCCGAGGAGGTGCCCAACCACCGGCTCGCCTCGCTCGCCCGGCACTTCCGGGTGCCCAACCAGCCGTGCCACCGGGCGCTTGCCGACGCGCGCGCCACCGTCGACGTGCTGCACGCCCTGATCGCCCGGCTCAGCGGGCACAAGGTGCACACGCTCGGTGACGCGCTGGAGTTCATCAAGGCCATCAGCCCGGAACAGCGGCGCAAGCGCCACCTCGCCCAGAACCTGCCCGACGCGCCCGGTGTGTACGTCTTCCGGGGCCGCCGCGACCGCGCGCTCTACGTCGGCACCAGCTCCTCGATCGCCACCCGCGTGCGCAGCTATTTCACCGCGGCCGAGAAGCGCGCCCGGATCAGCGAGATGCTGGCCGCCGCCGAGCGGGTCGAGGCGATCGAGTGCGCGCACTCGCTGGAGGCCGAGGTGCGCGAGCTGCGCCTGATCGCGGCGCACAAGCCGCCCTACAACCGGCGCTCGAAGTTCCCCGAGCGGGTGCTCTGGCTCAAGCTCACGGCCGAGGCTTACCCGCGCCTGTCGCTGGTGCGCCAGGTCGTCGACGACGGCGCCGCCTACCTGGGTCCGTTCGGATCGCGGCGGGCGGCGGAGCTGGCGGCGGCGGGCGTCTACGACGCCCTGCCGCTGCGCCAGTGCACCCACAAGCTGTCGGTCCGCAAGACGATGCCGGCCTGCGCGCTCGCTGAGCTGGGTAGATGCCCGGCGCCCTGCGAGCATTTGATTTCCCCCGACGAGTACGCGCGCCGGGCTGCCGAGCCGTTCCGCGCGGCGACGAGTGCCGACCCGGCGGAGGTGGTGGAGAGCCTGCTCGGGCGCATCGAGTTCCTCGCCGAGGGGCAGCGGTACGAAGACGCGGCGGCGGTGCGCTCGCGGCTCACCGCGTTCCTGCGGGTGGCCGTCAAGATGCAGCGGCTGGCCGGGTTCACCGCGCTGGTCGAGGTGGTGGCCGCGCGTCCGGGCGCGACGGGTGGCTGGGAGCTCGCCGTGGTGCGCCGGGGCCGGTTGGTCGCCGCCGGCGTCTCGCCGCCCGGCGAGCACCCGCGCCGCACGATCGACACGCTGCTCGCGACGGCCGAGACCGTGCTGCCCGGCCCCGGTCCGGTGCCGGCCGCGACGCCCGAGGAGGCGGAACGGATCCTGGCCTGGGTGGAGCGTCCGGAGACCCGGTTGGTGCGGGTCGAGTCCGGCGGGTCGGCCGGCTGGACGTCGCCCGCGCGGGGGGCCGGGCGGTGGCGGGCGCTGCTCGTGCGGGCCGAGGCGGCGGTCAGCTCGGGGCGTGTCGATCTCGAGGATGGGGGCCGGATGTACAGACGGTAACGGGCCCGTGAGCCCAAGCCGCGCGCTTTGCAGGTGGATGCCCGGTTAGCACCGGTTAGGGCATCCGACGTTCGCACATACGCAAATGACCGATCGGGCCCGCCGTCGGTTACTACTCTGGAAGGAATTGTTGCCCGTTTCCGAAGGCCGGCAGTGCCGGCGCGTGAGGAGGTGCCACCGGTGGACCCGGGAACCGCCCGCAACGGCTGGCGCCTCGACACCTCGGAGAGCCCGAACGGGCGCGCTGACCAGGCCGCACGGGCGACGGACGTGGCGATCGCCGTACCGGGACAAGCCGAGGAGGAGGCCTCCCCCGCCCAGGTAGGCCCGGCTCAGGCAGGCCCGGCCCAAGTAGGGCCGGCCCAGGCAGGGGCGACACCGGTAGCGCCGGGCGGGCCCAGGTCGGGGGATGCTCCCGCGGAGAGTGCGGCGGCGAGCGGTGTGGCGTCGGGCGGCGGTTCGGCGTCGGGGGTCGGCGGTGCGGTGACGGACGGCTTGGCGCCGGCCGGCGGCCCTGCGCCCGGCGGCGCCGGCGCGGCCGCAACCACCGGCACGGCCGCAACCACCGGCACGGGCGCAACCACCGGCGCGGCCGCAACCACCGACGCGGTCGCGGCTACCGACGCGCCCGGAGCCGCCGGCGGCCCGGGGCCGGCAGCGCCGCCCGCGGAGAACGGCACCGCGGTCACCCTCACCCGGCGGCTGCGCGCCCTGCTGCCCTGGCCGAGCACGAACGACCCGGTGGCCGTGCTGCTGCGCACGCACAAGAGCATCCATCCCGACGCGGACACCGGCGTCGTGCGGCGGGCCTACGAAACCGCCGAACGGATGCACCGCGGCCAACTGCGCAAGAGCGGCGACGCGTTCATCACGCACCCGGTGGCCGTGGCGGACATCCTCTCCGAGCTGGGCATGGACACGGTGACGCTGGTCGCCGCGATGCTGCACGACACGGTCGAGGACACGAGCTACTCGCTGGCCGCCCTCGAGAGCGACTTCGGCGCCGAGGTGGCGCTGATCGTCGACGGGCTCACCAAGTTCGACAAGCTGTTCTTCGGCGAGGCGGCCGAGGCCGAGACGCTGCGCAAGCTGATCATCGCCGCCGGCCGCGACGTGCGGGTGCTCGTGATCAAGCTGGCCGACCGGCTGCACAACATGCGCACGCTGGACGCCCGGTCGCGGCAGAGCCAGGAGCGTATCGCGAAGGCCACCCGCGACGTGCTCGTGCCGCTGTGCGACCGGCTCGGTATCCAGATCCTCAAGCGCGAACTCGAAGACTGCGTGCTCAAGGCGCTGAGCCCGAGCGGGCACGCCCTGATCGCCGAGTACCTCCAGCAGCGCCGGGGCTGGGCCGAATACCTGGATCGGGCGATCGCCGCGTTCAGCCACGAGCTGCGGGTCGGACGGGTCGACTGCAAGGTCACCTCGCGGCCGCGGCACCTGTACTCGATCTGGAAGGACACGGTCGCCGGGCGCTACTCCGAGCCACACGACCTGCCCCGGCTCGTGGTACTCGTCGACGGCGCCGACATGGACTGCTACGCGGCCCTCGGCGCGATCCACGGCAAGTGGCGGCCGGTCCCCGGCCGGTTCAAGGACTTCATCGCATCCCCGAAGAACAACCTCTACCGCTCCCTGCACACCACGGTCATCGGCCCGGACGGTCGCTCGGTGGAGGTGCTGATCCGCACCGCCGACATGCACCGCAGCGCCGAGTACGGCGTCGCCGTCAACTTCCGGTATCCGCAACCCGGCACCGGGTCCGGCACCGGCTTCGGCCCGGCGGCCCGCGCGGAGCAGCTCGAATGGCTGCAACGCCTGCTCGACTGGGAGAGCGCCGCCGCCGAGCCCGGGCAGTTCCTCGCGTCGCTGCGGTGCGACCTGTCCGAGTCGCAGATCATCGTGTTCACCTCCAGCGGGCGGCCGGTGCTGCTCCCCGCCGACGCGACGCCCGTCGACCTGGCGTACACGCTCAGCGCCGACACCGGGCACCGATGCATCGGTTCGCGGATCAACGGCCGGCTGGTGCCGCTGTCGTCGCCGCTGGCCGACGGCGACTCCGTCGAGATCATCACGCGCGGGGAAACCGGTGACGAGTCGACGCAGCCCGGCGGGCCGTCCGAGGAGTGGCTGAACTTCGTCAAAACGCCACACGCCCGCCTGCACATCAGCCGCTGGTTCGAGAAGCGCAGCGAGCCGGTGACCATCGCCAACAAGGTGAGGCTGGGCCGGGTGGCGGTCGGCCTGGCCCTGCGCCAGCACGGGCGCGGGCTGGCCAGCGACCTGCCGCTGGTGCGGCTGGCCACCCAGCTCGGCTTCCCCGACCTGGAGACGCTGCTGGTGGCCGTCGCCGATCACAAGGTGTCCGCGAACACCGTGGTGGACCGCTTGATCCAGGCCGTCGACCATTCACCGCAGTAATCCACTACGGTTCTCGGATGCCAGCAGACTCCCCGGCGCGGCGGACCGCGTCCGGCCCGGTGCACGCCGCGCGCAAGGCGTTCTACGGCGCCTTCTACCGGCTGCCCGGCCGGTGGCGGCGCCGGTTGGTGCGGCTGCTCAAGCGGCGCTTCACGGTCGGGGCGGTGATGCTCGTGCGCACCACCGACGGCAAGCTTCTCCTGCTGCGCCAGCCGCCCGGCAACGGCTGGTCGCTGCCGGCCGGCCTGATGGACCGCGGCGAGCGCCCGGAGCAGACGGCCGTGCGGGAACTGGGCGAGGAGACCGGCATCCGGCTGACCACCGACGACGTCGAGGCGGCGGTGCCGAACGCCGTGGTGCACTCGGAGGGCTGGATCGACTGCGTCTTCGTCGCGACGGTCGAGCCGGACACGGCCGTCGACGTCGACGGTGCGGAGGTCTACGAGGCCGTCTTCCACCCGGTCGACGCCCTGCCGCCGCTCACCGTCCCCACCGCCAAGCTGCTCGGCCACTACGGCATGGGGCCTTATGCGGCGTACCCGGAGACCCGAACATGAGTGACGTCTGTGCGGTGGTGCTGGCCGCGGGTGAGGGGCAGCGGCTGCGTCCGCTCACGGCGCAGATCCCGAAGGCGCTGTGCCCGGTGGGCAACGTGCCGCTGCTCGATCGGGCGATGGCCCGGGTGGCGGCCCTCGGGCTCGACTGCGCTGTCAATGCCTGCTACCTCGGCGAACAGGTGGTCGCCCACGTCGGCGGGCGGGCGCACGTCGCGGTCGAGCCGGGCGACCCCTGGGGGACGTCCGGCGGCCTGGCCCGGCTGCGCGACTGGATCGACGGCCGGGGCGTGCTGGTCGGCAACGCCGACGCCTACCTCGCCGACCCGGCGCGCGCGCCCGGCCCGGACATAGCGCACCTGCTGGCCGGCTGGGACGGCGAGACCGTGCGCATCCTCGGCGTGCCCGGTTCTACCGGCGGCCGGGAGTTCGGCGCGCACCGGTTCGCCGGGTTCTCACTGCTGCCCTGGACGGTCGTGCGCGACCTGCCGGTCGAGCGCGGCGAACTGGTCCGCACGGCGTGGCGGCCGGCGGAGCGGACCGGGCTGCTGGAGGTCGTCGAGTACCGGGGCGACTACCTGGACACCGGCACACCGGCGACGTACCTGGCCGCGAACCTGCACGCGGCCGGCGGTGGGAACCTGATCGACCCCACAGCGATCGTCAGCGCGCCGGTGGAGCGGGCGGTGATCGGCGCCGGGGCGGTCGTGGCCGGTCCGGTGACCGAAGCGGTGGTGTGGCCGGGCGGCCGGGTCGCGGCCGGCGAGCTGCTCCGCGACGCGATCCGGGCCCATGACGGTCTCACGGTGCCCGTAGCATGATTCCGACACCCGCCGGCGCCGCGATCTTGGACGTTTGTCGGTGCCCTGGCACCGACAAACGTCCAAGATTGCGAACAAGAGGAGTGCTTCGGTGATCACCGCCATAGTCCTGATCAACTGCGCCACCGACGCGATCCCCGAGGTGGCGGAGAGCCTCGCCAACCTCGACGGGGTGAGCGAGGTCTACTCGGTGGCCGGCAGCATCGATCTGATCGCAATCGTGCGGGTGGCCCAGTTCGACGCGATCGCCGAGGTGATCGCCGGCAGCATCTCGAAGACGCCGGGTGTGGTCAGCACCGACACGCACATCGCGTTCCGCGCGTACTCGAAGCACGACCTCGACGAGGCGTTCTCGATCGGCTTCCCCGACGCCGACTGAGCCGTCGGGGAAGCCGGTACTCCTCTAGAGCCAGCGGCCAAACCAGTCGAGGATCGCCTCGAATCTGGCCACCCGGTGCGAGGGCAGGCCCGAGCGGGACATCTCGTGGCCCTCACCGGGGAACAGCAGCATCTCCGCCTGCGCGCCGCGCAACCGCAGCGCCACGAACAGCCGCTGCGCCTGCTCCAGCGGACACCGCCAGTCCTGCTCCGAGTGGATGATCAGCATTGGTGCGGTGATCTTGTCGACGTGCGTGAGCGGGCTCTTCTCCGGCTCCGGCCCCCACAGGGCGCCCGGGAAGAACCAACCGATGTCCGACGAGCCGATGAAGCTGTCCGTCGCGTTGACGGCCCGCTCGGAGACGGCCGCCTTGAACCGGTCGGCGTGCTGCGCCGCGAGCCAGGTGGTCATGAACCCGCCGTGCGAGCCGCCGAGCACCCCGACGCGGGAGCCGTCCAGGTCGTCGGCCTTCAGCGCCTGGTCGAGCAGCGCCATCAGGTCGGCGCCGCACACATCGCCGACGTCGCCGATCACGGCGCGGCCGTGCGCCTGCCCGTACCCGGACGAGCCGCGCGGGTTGCCCATCACCACGGCGTACCCGGCCGCCGCGTAGACCTGGGCCTCGTCGAAGGCCCGCCAGCCGTACTGGGTGAACGGGCCGCCGTGGATCATCAGCAGCACCGGGTGCGGGCCGGCACCGTTTCCGGACGGCGGGCGGACCACCCAGCCGTGCACCGGATAGCCGTCCGCCGTCGCGCCGGTGACCTCCTCCATCGGCAGCGGCGAGATCGCGGTGTTCCATGACGACAGCCGCCGCTCCCCCGCGTACACCTCGCCCCACGAGGTCGCGTCGGTGATGGTCATCGCCAGCGTGCCACCGCGCCGCGCCGCCGCGACCACCTGGCGCTCCGTGCCGTGCGCCACCACCGACGGCTCGCCGCCGTCGTACGGGACGAGCAGCAACTCGACGCCGCCGCGCACCTCGTTGCCGAACAGCACACCGTCCTCGACGGGCTCGAGGACGCCGCTGGGATAGGCCAGCGAGTAGGGCTCCTCGTCGGTGATCCGGCGGGCCGGCGCGCTGCCGTCCGACGGGGCCGACCACAGGTAGTTGTTGCTGATCACCGGCCCGTCGGCGACGACCGCGGTGAAGCACACGGTCGAGCCGTCCGGGCTGAACCTCGGCTGGCCGGCCGACAGGGTGCCGTCGGTCAGCGCACGGATGCCGGAGCCGTCCTCGGCACACACCCAGATGTCCGCGACGAGATCGTCGTTCCAGGTCTCGTGCCGGGACGCCGAGAAGGTCAGCAGGCCGCCGGCCGGCGACCAGTCGACATCGGTGTGGTCGTACGGGCCGTCGGTGATCCTGGTCGGCTCGCCACCCTCGTCTTCGTTCACCCCGACGACGAAGACGTGCCGGGGCCGGTCGAGCAGGAAGCCGACGTCGTCGACCCGGTAGAACAGCTTGGCGATCCGGCGCGGCGGCTCCTGCCCGGCGTCGACGCCGTCCTTCGTGCCGTAGCGGCCCTCCTCCGGGACGCGGGCGGTGTAGGCCAGCCGGGTCGAGTCCGGGCTCCAGACGGGACCGCTCGCGCCGAGCTTCTCGTCGGTGAGCCTGCGGGGCTCGCCGCCGGCCGTCGGCATGACGTACACCTGCGGCTTGCCGACCTTGCCGTCGTCGCCGCGCACGGCGCGGACGAAGGCCAGCCACCGGCCGTCCGGGGAGAACGCGGGTGCGCCGTCGCGCCACCCGTGGGTCAGCTTGCGCGGCGGCGCCGAGCCGTCCGACGGCGCGATCCACAGGTCGCTGGCGTAGTCGTCCTCGTCGAGGTCGACGCGGGTGAGGGCGACGACGATCTGCGACCCGTCGGGGCTGATCGCCGGCCGTCCGGGGTGCCGGGGCTGGGCGATATCGGTGGGCTTCATCGTGTGAATCCGTTCATGAGCGCCAAGCTATCTGACTGTGGTGTCCCTACCCAGGGGTAACCTACGCTGCCGAGGTGGAACCGACAGTCGAGATGCTGGCCCGCCCGTCCGGCGACACCCTCGCGCTGCACCACTATCCGGACGCCGGTACCGGCCCGCCGGCGGTGATCCTGCCCGCGATGGGCGTGCCGGCCCGCTACTACAAGCCGTTCGCCGTCGAACTCGGCGCCGCCGGCTTCGCCGTCACCGCCGTCGACCTGCGCGGCAACGGCGCCAGCACGCCGAAGCCGGCCCGCGCCACCCGCTACGGCTACGCCGATCTCGTCGACGACGTCGGCGCGGTCCGCGAGGCACTGGAAAGCCGGCGGGCCGGGCGGCCGCTGCCGCTCGTCGGGCACTCCCTCGGCGGCCAGGTCGGGCTGATCCACGCCGCCACGGCGGATCCCGGCGTCGCCGGCGTCGTGCTGGTCGCGGTCGGGATCCCGTACTGGCGGGCGTATCCGGGGCGGCGCAGCGTCGGCATTCTCGGGATGACGCAGACGATCGGCGCGGCGTCCGCAGTGCTCGGGGTCTGGCCGGGCTGGGGTTTCGGCGGCCGCCAGGCCGGCCGGTTGATGACCGACTGGGCCCGCACCGCCCGCCGCGGCGGCTACGGCGCGGCCGACGACGCGGCACTGGCCCGGATGACCACACCGGTGCTGGCGGTGAGCGTCGAGGGCGACACGCTGGTGCCGGCGGCGGTCGTGGACTACACGGTCGGCAGGGTGCCCGCGGCGCCCGTCGAGCGCGTGCACTTAACCGCGGCGGACCTCGGCGCCCCGGTCGACCATTTCACGTGGACGCGCGCCAGCCGCCCGATCGTCGAGCGCATCCAGAAGTTCGCGACCGGCCATCCGCAGCTCCGCTGAGAGCGTGGAGTCCGGTGGCCCCTATGGCGACCACCGGACTCCAAGATCTCGAGGGCGGGGCCGGGCCGGGCGGGCTGTGGCTGGCTAGGGCTGGGCCGCCAGGGCCTGGGCGCGGGCGACCCAACGGTCGAGGGTCTTGGCCGCGGCGCCCGAGTCGATGGCGGCCGTTGCGCGTTCCATGCCGGCGCGCAGGGCGGCCGGCAGATCGTCGCCGAATCCGGTGCGGGCGGCCAGCGCCGCCGCCGCGTTCACCACCACGGCGTCGCGCACCGGGCCGGTCTCGCCGGCCAGCAGGCGGCGCACGACGTCGGCGTTGAAGGCGGCATCGGCCCCGCGCAGCGCGCCCAGCTCGGCGCGCGGGAGGCCGAGGTCGGCCGCGTCGATCACCGTCTCGGTGACGGTGCCGCCGCTGATCGCCCAGACCCGCGTCGGCGCGATCGTGGTGAACTCGTCGAGCCCGTCCTCGCCACGCACCAGCAGGACCGAGTCGCCGCGCCGGGCGAACACCTCGGCCATCACCGGCGCCATCCGCGGGTCGGAGCAGCCGATCGCGCCGGCCGTGGGCTGGGCCGGGTTGCACAGCGGGCCGAGGAAGTTGAAGAACGTCGGCACGCCCAGTTCGCGCCGGGGCACGCCGGCGTGGCGCAGGCCGGGGTGGAACCGCGGCGCGAAGCAGAACCCGATCCCGCACTCGACGACCGTCGTGGCCACCGCCTCCGGGCCGAGGTCGAGCGGGATGCCGAGCTGCTCCAGCACGTCGGCGGTGCCGCAGGACGACGACGCGGCGCGGTTTCCGTGCTTGACCACGGGCACCCCGGTGCCGGCCACCACCAGCGCCGCCATCGTGGAGATGTTGACGGTGTGCGCCCGGTCGCCGCCGGTGCCGACGATGTCGACGGCGCCGGTGCGCACCTCCTCGGGCAGCGTCACCCGGCTGGCGAACCCGAGCATCGACTCGACCAGCCCGACGATCTCGGTGGGCGTCTCGCCCTTGGCCCGCAGGGCGACGGCGAACGCGGCGATCTGCACGCCGGTCGCGTCGCCGGCCATGATCTCCCGCATCGCCCAGGCGGTGTCCGACGTGGAGAGTTCCTCCCCGCGCAGCAGCGCGGCGAGCAGGTTGGCCCAGGTGCGCTCGCCCATGGCGGCCCTTCTTCGATTGTCAGCGGTTGACCGGCAACCCGTCGGCGCGCTGGCGCAGCAGCATCGCGACGGTCTGCGCGGTGACGACGGGGTCGAGCGGGTGCATCAGCGTCGCGTCGGCGGCGGAGAACGCGGCCAGCCACCGGTCGGCCGCGCGGGCGATCACCACACAGGTGGGCGGGCTGTCTTCGATCTCGTCCTTGATCTGCCGGGCGATGCCCATGCCGCCGGCCGGCGACGCCTCGCCGTCGAGCACCAGCAGGTCGACGTCGTACTCGTCGATCAGGCGCACCGTCTGCTCGAAGGAGTCGCACTCCACGAACTCCACCTCGAGATCGCGCGCCGGGCGCGGGCCGATCGCCAGCCGCATCCGGTCGCGGACGCGGGGATCGTCGCTGTACAGCAGCACGGTGGACGCCATGGTTCTCCTTCGTCAGCTCGCGGGGATCGTACCCGCCGCCCGGGCGGCGCGGGCGCGCTCCTCCGCTTCCTCGCGGTCCAGCTGCCTGTCGATGCGGCGGGCCTCCCGCTCGGAGGCCTTCATCCACTGCCCGATCAGCACCGCGAGCATCGTGATGCTGACCGCCTCGCCGCCGGCCCACAGGATGCCGCCGGCGAGCTTCTGGTCCTCGAACGGGTCGGCCCAGGACAGGCCGAGCGACGGGTACCAGTCGCCGCCGAGCAGCGTCGTGCTCTGCATGATGGTGAGCCCCAGCACCGCGTGAAACGGCGTGCTCAGCACCATCAGCAGCGCCCGCGCCGGGTACGGCCAGCGGCCGGGCAACGGGTCGACGCCGATCAGCGGCCAGAAGAACAGGCACCCGACGGCGATGAAGTGCGCGTGGACGAGCTCGTGCACCCATTCGTGGCGCACGGTCAGCTCGTACAGGCCGGTGAAGTACAGGCTGAACGGGGTGAATACGAACAGCGCGTAGGCGACCAGCGGATGTGCCAGCACCCGGGCCACCCGGCTGTGCAGGACGGCGGTCAGTCCGTCGCGGGGTCGTTTCGGCAGCACGCGCAGCGCGAGGGTGACCGGCGCGCCGAGCGCGAGGAAGATCGGCGCGATCATCGACAGCACCATGTGCTGGATCATGTGGACGCTGAGCAGCGTGGTGTCGTAGCCCGCCACGCCGGTGAGCGTCACCGCAGCGATGCCGCCCAGGCCCGGACCCAGGAACGCGACACCGCGGCCGACCGGCCAGTGCAGGCCGCGCGCCCGCATGAGGTACCAGCCGTAGCAGTAGAGGGCGGCGGCGGCCAGCAGCCCCAGGGCGATCCAGGAGCCGGGCCGCAGGGCCAGCAGGGTCGCGGCGGACGGCGGCGCGAGCTCGCCGCCGTGCGCCAGCACGCTCGGTTCCATCCGTTCCAGATTAGGCCCGTTGGTGTGGATCGCGACGCGCGGGCCTTGACAACCGACGCGACATCCGGCCCCCGCGCAGCCAACCGATCACGCGGACGCAATAATGACGGCGTGACCACGGCTCCAGCCACCGCCAGGCAGATCCACTCGTTGACGCGGCCGAACATGGTGAGCGTCGGCACGATCGTCTGGCTCTCCAGCGAACTGATGTTCTTCGCGGCGCTGTTCGCGATGTTCTTCTCGATCCGAGCGGCGGCCCCCGACATGTGGGCCGAGCACTCCGAGGAACTGAACATCCCGTACGCGCTGTTCTTCACGGTCATCCTTGTGCTCTCGTCGATCACCTGCCAGATCGGGGTGTTCGCGGCGGAGCGGGGCGACGTGCACAGCCTGCGGCGCTGGTTCGCGCTGACGTTCGTGATGGGGCTGGTGTTCGTCCTCGGCCAGGCCAACGAGTACCGCAACCTGGTCACGCACGAGGGCGTCAAGATCAACGCGGACGGCTTCGGCTCGATGTTCTACCTGACCACCGGGTTCCACGGGTTGCACGTCACCGGCGGTCTGATCGCGTTCATCTTCTACATGATCCGCACGACGATGGGCCGCTTCACCCCGGCGCAGGCCACCGCCGCCATCGTCGTCTCGTACTACTGGCACTTCGTCGACATCGTGTGGATCGCCCTGTTCTTCATGATCTACATCCTCCCGTTCCTGTCGTGACGCGTCACGTTTCGCATCCGTTGCTCGTCTCCAGGACGAGGTCCCATGCCAAGGTGAGGTTATGAGCTGGAAACTGGGTCGGCGCCGGCGCGATGACACCGCCGGCGACCCCGTACCGGCGTTCCGCCGGCCACCCGGGCGGCTGCGGCGACGGCTGGGTGCCACCGTGCGCCTGCTCGCGGCGCTGACCATCGTCGGCGGCCTCTACACCGCGGCGGCGCCCGGCATCACCCGGGCCGACGACACCCCGCCGCTGTCCACGGCGGCGCAGCAGGGCAAGGAGCTGTACGAGACCACCTGCATCACCTGCCACGGGCAGAACGGCCAGGGCGTGCCGGGGCGCGGGCCGAGCCTGATCGGCGCCGGGTCCGCGGCGGTGGAGTTCCAGGTCGGTACCGGGCGCATGCCGTTGGCGCAGCAGGAGGCGCAGGCCGAGAAGAAGGTTCCGCTCTACAACTGGGACCAGGCCCGCCAGATCGGCGCCTACATCCAGGCGCTCGGCGGCGGCCCGCAGATCCCCGAGGGCGACCTGGCCGACCGCAGCGACGCGGCCGTCGCCCGCGGCGGCCAGATCTTCCGGGTCAACTGCGCCGCGTGCCACGGGTACGGCCTCGGCGGCGGTGCGCTGTCGTCCGGCAAATACGCGCCGTCGCTGGAGCAGACCACGCCGCGGGAGATCTACGGCGCGCTGCTCACCGGCCCACAGAACATGCCGGTCTTCGGTGACAGCCAGCTCACGCCGGACGAGAAGCGCGCGCTGATCGGCTACATCCAGGCGCTGCAGAGCGACAAGACCGACGCCGGCGGGCTCGGCATGTCCCGGATCGGTCCGGTGCCGGAAGCACTAGTGATCTTCCTGGTGGGAATGGTGGCGCTGGTGTTCGCGACGCTGTGGATTGCGGGGAAGTCGTGACTGTCGAGACCAAGAAGAAGGACCCGCTGGAAGAGCCGCGGGAGGCGCCGAAGTTCGACCTCGACGATCCCGAGCTGACCCGGTTCGACCTGGTCCGCGAGGGTGCCCGCCGGGACGGCGTGGAGATCGTGCACTACGCGCCCCGGTTCCCGGTGGCCGGCACCCGGGCCGAGAAGCGCATCGAGCGCACGATCGCGTTCTTCTTCCTGCTCGCCGGTGCGGCCGCCACGGCGTTCGTGGTGTTCTTCGTCGCGTGGCCGTGGGAGTACGGCGACGACAGCGCGCTGACCAAGTACTACACGCCGCTGCTCGGCCTCACCCTCGGCATCGCGCTGCTGTCCATCGGCGTGGCGGTGATCATCTACGCCAAGAAGCTGCTGCCCGAGGAGGTGGCGGTCCAGGACCGGCACGACGGTGCGTCGCCCGACGACGAGCGGGCCATGACCGGCGCGACCCTGGTCAACATGGCGGTCGACGAGATCGGCGTGCACCGGCGTCCGCTGCTCAAGGGCGCGATCGCGCTGGGCCTTCTGCCGGTCGCCGCGGTGCCGGTGGTGGCCCTCGGCGGCCTGATCAACGATCCGCACGACGAGGACCAGTTCCACAAGACCGGCTTCGCGCCCGGCGAGAACGGCGAGAAGATCCGGCTGATCCGCGAGAACGAGACGCCGATCCGGCCCGAGGAGATCAGCGTCGGCGGGCAGATCACCGTGTTCCCCGGCATCCCGAATGGGACGACGAACGAGCACGCCGACTCGCCGACGCTACTGATCCACCTGCGCCAGCAGGACGCCGACGAGCTGCGCCGCAACCTCACCCACGTCCCCGTCAACCTGGGCGCCATGTACGGCAACTACGTGGCCTACTCGAAGATCTGCACCCACGCCGGCTGCCCCGCCAGCCTGTACGAGCAGCAGACGAACCGCCTGCTCTGCCCGTGCCACCAGTCCCAGTTCCAGATCACCGACAACGCCCGGCCAGTGTTCGGCCCGGCCACCCGGCGGCTGCCAATGTTGCCGCTCGATGTGGACGACGAGGGGTTCCTTGTGGCGAAATCGGATTACCGGGTACCGATCGGCCCCGGCTTCTGGGAGCGCGCGTGATCGAGCGAAGCGAGATCACCATTAGGCACAGGCTCCGATCCGCTTGCGGATCGGGGCCACGGCCCTACCTCGCGGAGCGAGGCAGGGCCGTGAGTAGCAACCGCGACCCGCAGCGGGTGGAGTGGAGCGAGCGATGAGGAAGCGCAAGTTCGACATCTCGCAGCTACCGGCGAAGACCGCCAGCGAGATCGACGACCGCCTGCAAGTGGCGACGCCGTTGCGTCGATTGCTGAACAAGGTCTTCCCCGACCACTGGTCCTTCCTGCTGGGCGAGATCGCGCTGTACTCGTTCGTCGTGCTGCTGCTCACCGGCACGTACCTGGCGCTGTTCTTCGACCCGTCGCTGGAAGAGGTCGTCTACGACGGCGCCTACACGCCGCTGCGCGGCATCGAGATGTCGCGCGCGTACGAGTCGGCGCTGCACCTGTCGTTCGAGGTGCGCGGCGGTTTGGTGATGCGCCAGATGCACCACTGGGCGGCGCTGCTGTTCATGGCGGCGATCGTGGTGCACATGTTCCGGGTGTTCTTCACCGGCGCGTTCCGCAAGCCGCGCGAGCTGAACTGGATCATCGGCTCGCTGCTGTTCTGGATCGGCTTCCTCGCCGGCTTCACCGGCTACTCACTGCCCGACGACGCGCTGTCCGGCACCGGCCTGCGGATCGCGAACGCGATCATCCTGTCGATCCCGGTCATCGGCTCCTGGGCGGCCAATGCGGTGTTCGGGGGCGAGTTCCCCGGCCACACGTTCATGAGCATCTTCTACATCGGGCACGTGCTGTTGATCCCCGCCATCCTGGTGACGCTGGTAACCGTGCACATGTTCCTGCTGGTCAAACAGAAGCACACCCAGTGGCCCGGCCCGGGTCGCACCGACCACAACGTGGTCGGCGTGCGGATGTTCCCCGGCTTCGCGGCCAAGGCCGGCGGCTTCTTCATGCTGGTGTTCGCGGTGATAGCACTGCTCGCGGGCCTGTTCCAGATCAACCCGGTCTGGGTGTTCGGCCCGTACGAGGCGGCGGTGGTCTCCTCGGGCAGCCAACCGGACTGGTACGTCATGTTCCTCGACGGGTCGACCCGTCTGATGCCGCCGTGGGAGCTCCGGATGCTGGGCCACACGGTCCCACCGCTGTTCTTCCCGACCGTGGTACTGCCCGGCCTCCTGACGATGTTGCCGTTGTTCTACCCGTTCATCGAGGCCCGGTTCATGAAGGACAAGCAGGCCCATCACCTGCTGCAGCGGCCGCGTGACGTGCCCACGCGCACCGGCCTCGGTGCGATGGCGGTGTCGTTCTACGTCGTGCTGACGCTGTCCGGCGCCAACGACGTCATCGCCGACAAGTTCCACATCAGCCTGAACGCGATGACCTGGGCCGGCCGCATCGGATTGCTGGTGGTACCGCCGCTGGCGTACTACGCGGCGTACCGCATCGCCTTGGCGTTGCAGCAGCACGACAGGGAGGTGCTGGCGCACGGCGTCGAGACCGGCATCATCAGGCGCCTGCCGGACGGCGGCTTCGTGGAGATCCACCAGCCGCTGGCGGCCGCCGACAACGGACACCACCCGCACCTGGAGTACGCGGGCGCGCCGGTGCCGAAGAAGATGAACCGGCTGGGGGCGCTGCTGCCGACGGTGCGCGGGTTCTTCTACCCGATCGAGAAGGCGGCGCCGCCGAAGCGTCTGGGCAGCGCGCCCAGCGAGGCCCCAGTCAGCCCCGCCCCCACGCGCGAGGAAATCGGTTCCGGCAGCCGGTAGGTCCAGCTCTTTGGCGATCTTGGAAATCTGGGGCTCTTTCCCGAGCCCCAGATTTCCAAGATCGCCTTATTTGTGGCCGTACCTCGGCCGCGGGCCGCGCCGTTGAGACGGGCGTGATGGCTGGCAGCAACCGCAAGCGATCGGCGGCGATCATCCTCGCCGCGGCGCTCATCATCCCGCTGTTCATCGGCGCCACCCGGCTCGTCGGTTGGGGCGCCGACGACTCCCCGACGGCCGGCGGCCCCGAGGACGCGCAGGCGCTGCGCGACGTCTCCGCACTGCTCCAGGACAGCGAGGAGCTCACCTACACCGCCGTCTACCTCACCGGTACCGGCATGACCGTCACGGCGGTCCAGGACTCGCCTCAGCGGGCCTACCGCAGCACTGCGGCGTTCTACGCGGTCAGCCCGGCCGACACCGTCCTGTGCCGCACCCCGAGCGGCGAGCGGCCCACCTGTAACCGTGCCCCCGGCCGAGACGGCATCCCGCTGACCGAGGCCCGCGGCCTCGCCGACGTGCTGGCCACCGACTTCATCGCGCCCGAGCTCGTGGGCGCTTACCTCAGCCGCCTCGCGGCCCGCGTGCCGGGCAAGGTCAACCGCTTCGACCGCGAGGTCGCGGGGCTGCCGACCACGTGCATCGAGATCATGAAGACGGTGGTGGCGTGCGCGACCGCCGACGGTGTGCTGGCCCACTTCGAGTCCCCCGACGGCAGGCTCACGCTGACCGGGTACCAGCCGACCGTCGCCGCACAGGCGTTCGACCTCCCGGCGGGCGCCGCCGTGACCGACCTCGGCTGAGACACGCCGCACCAGCCTCCCCCGCTCCGGCGGCCACCCGTGGGACCGTCGAGTTGACGGAGGTGCGAGTCGTGTTCATGATCAACCTGCCCTGTGCGGTCTGCGGCGAGATCCGCGAGTTCGAACAGCCGCCGTGCTTCGACCTGCACGAACCGGTCTGCCCCGAGTGGGCCTGCACCACCTGCGGAAACGCGGTGCTGATCGAGCCGCCGTTGCGGCTGCTCGTCCCCGGCCAGCGGCATGCGCCGCTGCCCCGGCAACGGCAGCGCCGGCTGGCGGCGTAGCCGTACGGCGCACCGCGCCGACTGTTCATCGATCTACGTCTGTACTCGAGCGGTCACTCACCGGAACAATGGCTGGACAGCGCCCCCACCAGGGCCCGGCCGAACCGAGGTGACCCCATGAGACGCCGCCTTGCCGTTCTCCTCGCCGCTCCCGTCCTCGGCCTACTGGCCATCGCAGCCGTCGCCACCCCGGCGGCCGCGGCCACCGCCGAGGAGAAGCTCGCCGTGATGGGTCAGTTCACCCAGACCAGCAGCGGCAGCTACAACGCCTGGAACGCCGCCCGCCAGAACCAGGCGGCGTGGGCGTCCTACCAGTTCGACTGGTCGACCGACTACTGCTCCGCGAGCCCGGACCAGCCGCTCGGCTTCGACTTCCGACTCTCCTGTTACCGGCACGACTGGGGCTACCGCAACTACAAGGCGATGAGCCAGTTCCCGGCCAACAAGTCCCGCCTCGACGACGCGCTCTACCAGGACCTGAAGCGCAAGTGCGCCACCTACAACTCGATCGTGCGGCCGGCCTGCAACTCGCTGGCCTGGACGTACTACCAGGCGGTCCGGGAGTTCGGCAGCCTCGCCGCCGTGCAGCAGGCCGACATCAACAGGGCCGCCGACATGAAGGCGCGGGCCGAGGCCCGGGCCGCCGGCACCACCTGACCGGCCGAAACGACGAGGGCTCCCGACGGCGGGAGCCCTCGTGTGCGTTTCGGGCCCTACTCGGGAACGCGGCGCGAGCCGGTGTAGTACTCGAACAGCAGGCCGCCCGTCGCGATGATGACCGCGATCAGGCCGACCGCGATCAGCCAGATCTGCATGTACACAATGCCCAGACCGGCGGTGAACGCCGACGCCGCCAGCCCGAACGGGTAGTAGCTGCCCGGGCTGAAGAACCCGAGGTCGCCGGCGCCCTCGTCGATCTCGGCGTCCGGCCGGTCTTCCGGACGCGCATCGATGCGCCGCGACACCACCAGGAAGAACCCGGCACACATGGCCGTGAGCAGGCCGACGAGGATCAGCCCGACGGTGCCCACCCATTCGACGACGTGCGGGTTGCTGTCATACCAGGTCCACCACGCGTACAGGGGCGCGACCACGAAGCAGAACAACGTGATGAGGCCGAACAGCCGCCACTCGCTCTTCATCGCACTACCCCTGCTTGTCCTGCTGCTCGGGCTCCCGCTGGAACGGACTGGTCGTCGTGGCGTACGGCGCCTGGCCGATCGCCTGCAGCGCCTCCGGCGTGCTACGGCCCTGCTCGCGCAGCGTGAGGTACTGCTCGAAGTCGGCCGGGCTCACGACGCGCATCTCGAAGTTCATCATCGAGTGGTAGGCGCCGCAGAGTTCGGCGCAGCGGCCGACGAACGCGCCCTCGCGGTCGATCGTCACCTGGAAGCTGTTCTCCAGCACCGGCTTGCCCTCGCGCTCGCCGGGGAACACGTCGCGCTTGAACAGCATCTCGGGCACCCAGAACGAGTGCACGACGTCCTGCGAGTGCTCGCGGAACTCGATCCGCTTGCCGGTGGGCACCACCAGCACGGGCACGTAGTCGCTGGCGCCGATCGTGGTGATCGGCTGGCCGGCGGGGCCGCTCACGTCGGCGCCGTCGACGCTGGTGTGCTGGAACTTCCAGTTCCACTTGAAGGCGATGACGTCGACCACCACGTCGGGATTCGGCGTCTTGTGGTTGACGTAGGTCTGTGCGACCGCCGTGTAGTAGAAGAGCACCGAGACGACCAGGAACGGCACGAAGGTGTAGAGGAACTCCAGCGGCATGTTGAACCGCGTCTGCGGCGGCAGTTCCTCGCTGCGCTTGCGGTAGCGCACGATGCACCAGAAGATCAGGCCCCACACGAACACGCCGACGACCAGCGCCGCGATGCAGGAACCGATCCACAGCTCGTACATTCGCCGGCCCTGGGGCGTGATGCCCTTGAACCAGCCGAAGCCGTGGACAGCTTCGTCGAACGAGCATCCGGACAGCGCCAGCGCGGCGGCGAAGCCGAGGCTGGCAAGACCAGCCAGGCGCCACCCGCGTTTCCTTGCCACCACCTGAGCTCCTGCCTAGGACGGCAAACTACCGATCACAGCGCAGATTACTCGACGTTGCCGGCGCATCAGGCCGTGGGGGTCATACCGGTCGGGAGGTACGGGGTGAGGGCGGACGCCGCCCGCCCACACCGCCCTCGAGAGAGCCGTACCAGAGCGCCGAGACGTACGGTTGGGTGTCGTGAACGGGTATTTGGACGCTGCCACGGCCGCACCACTGCATCCCGTCGCGCGCCAGGCGTTGCAGGCGGCGCTCGACGGCGGCTGGGCCGATCCGGGCCGGCTGTACCCCGTCGCGCGGCAGGCCCGCCAGTTGCTCGACGCCGCCCGGGAGGCGCTCGCCGAGGCGCTCGGCACGCGTCCCGATGAGCTGCATTTCACCGCCGGCGGCACCGAGGCGGCCCGGCTGGCGATCGACGGCGTGCGGGCCGTCCGGCCGGGCGTCGTGGTGCACTCCGCCGTCGAGCACTCCGCCGTGATCAAGTCCGCCGGGGACGCCGCTCAGGTCGTCGGGGTGGATCGGACCGGACGGGTCGACGAGGACGCGTTCGCGGCGGCCGTGCGCACGACGGGCACCGCCGTGGCGGCGCTGCAGAGCGCGAACCACGAGGTGGGCACCGTGCAGCCGGTCGCCGCGGTGGCGGCCGCGTGCCGCGACGCGGGAGTGCCGCTGTACGTCGACGCCGCGCAGTCCGTCGCGTGGGGGCCGGTGCCGGCGGGATGGTCGCTGCTGTCGGCCAGCGCGCGCAAGTGGGGCGGCCCGGCGGGCGTCGGTGTGCTCGCGGTGCGCAAGGGCGTGCGCTGGGAGGACCCGCGGCCGGCTGCCCCGCCCGTGAACATCCCGCTGGTCGTGGCCGCGGCCGCCGCGCTGCGTGCGGTGGTCGCGGAGGCGGCGGCCGAGTCCGCGCGGCTGCGCGCGCTCGTCGACCGGGTCCGCGCGGCCGTTGCGGCCACCGTCCCCGACGTGGAGGTGGTCGGCGACCCGGATGAACGGCTGCCGCACATCGCGACGTTCTCCTGCCTGTACGTCGACGGGGAGGCGCTGCTGCACGGGCTGGCGCGCGAGGGGTTCGCGGTGTCGTCGGGGTCGGCGTGCACGTCGGACACGCTGCGGCCCTCGCACGTGTTGGCCGCGATGGGGGTGCTGACGCACGGGAACGTGCGGGTGTCGCTGCACCGCGAGACGTCTTCCGCGGACGTGGACCGGTTCCTGGCGGTGCTGCCGTCAGTGGTGGCCCAGGTGCGCGCCGAGGCCGGGGTGGTCGGGCTGTGACCTCGTTGGACTGTCGGGGCAAGCGGTGCCCGCTGCCGGTGATCGCGCTGGCCCGGGCGGTGCCGTCGGTGCAGGTGGGCGACGTGGTGCGGGTGGTGGCCGACGATCCCGCTGCCGCTGTTGACATTCCGGCGTGGTGCCGGATGCGCGGGCACGAGCTGACCGCCACCGGCACCGAGGACGACGGAGCCCCCTGGTACGACGTTCGCCGCCTGACCTGAGCCCACCCCCTCTCCGCGATCTTGGAGTCCCGCGGCCCCTATGGCGGCCACGGGACTCCAAGATCTCCCGAGAGCGGGCCTACGCGGTGCGGCGGGTGCGGGCCCGCGCGAGCAGGAGGTAGACCTCGCAGCCCAGGCAGAGGCCGAACGCGGCGTTGAGGAACGCGGCCGCGAGCCCCAGCGCCGTCGCGGTCACCCCGACGGCGGTGGCGCCACTCAGGTACCCGACAGTGGCCACCGCCAGGAACACGAACCCGACCCGCTGGGCGAACCGCACCGGCGCCGGATCCTCGAGCTCCGCCGGCGGGCCGAGCCGCGGCTGCACCAGCCAGCGGTACAGCAGCGCGTACGGCTGGCGCCGGACGTCGTACGAGCCGACCGCGAACGCCAGCGTCTGGGCCAGCGCGAGCCAACCGCTGCCGGTGACCAGCACCAGCACCAGCACGACGGCCGTCACCCCGGCCGCGAAGCGGGGGCCGCGCGGGTCGAGTGGACGCATGTCGGCCGCCATCAGCAGCACACCGCCGACCGGGTGGCCGCCACCAGGTCGTCGCGACGTGGGACGCCGGTCGCCCGCCAGACGGGTGCGCCCTCGGCGTCGAGGACGAACAGCGTCGGGGCCCGCCACACGTTCAGCTCGCGGGCCCGGTCCGGCTCCACCGTCGCGTCGATCTCCTGGAACTCGACGCCCGGTACGGCGGCCGCGACCGACTCCGAGACCGCGCGCACGGCATGGCAGTTACCGCAGGTAGGAGTCGTGAACAGCAGCAGAGTGGCGCCGCCGGAACCCGCCGGCACGGCCCGGGCAACGGGCCGCAACCGGCCCTGCCGCCGCTGCCAGACCACGCCCGCGACGGTGGCGGCCGCCAGCACGGCGACCGCCACGATCCATCCGCTGTTCCACCCGAGTCCCACCGAGATCAACGCTAGGCCGCCCGGCCGGCGCGGACCAGCTTTTCCTACAATGTGAGTAGGAAAAGCGTCACGGCAGGAACGGGCGCACCTCGTCGGCGGCCGCGTCGCCGTACGACTCGGCCAGCCGCTTGCCGAACTCGTCGCTGCGCAGCGTGTACTCCTGGGTGCCGACGGTCTCCAGGACCAGCGTCGCCAGCAGCGCACCCACCTGGGCCGAGCGCTCCAGCGACAGCCCCCACGACACCCCGGCGAAGAAGCCGGCCCGGAAGCCGTCGCCGACGCCGGTCGGGTCGTACGCCTGGATCTCGCGGGCGACCGGCACCTCGATCGGCGCGGCAAGGTCCCGGCCGACGATGTGCACACCCTTCTTGCCCAGCGTGGTCACCTGCACGCCGACCAGACCGAGGATCTCCTCCTGGCCAAGGCCCGTCTTGGACTGCAGCAGGTCGCGCTCGTAGTCGTTCGTGATCAGGTACGACGCGCCCTCGATGAGGTTGCGGACCTCCGGGCCGGACATGCGGGCCAGCTGCTGCGACGGGTCGGCCACGAACGGGTAGCCGAGCTGGCGGCACTCTTCGGTGTGCCGGGTCATCGCCATGGGGTCGTTGGGGCTGATCAGCACCAGGTCGAGGCCGCCGAGGCGGTCCGCCGTCGGCGCCAGCTCGATGTTGCGGGCCTCGGACATCGCCCCGGCGTAGAACGACGCGATCTGGCACAGGTCGTCGTCGGTGGTGCAGACGAACCGGGCCGTGTGCGCGACCTCGCTCTCGTACACCGACTCGCAGTCCACGCCGTGCCGCTCGAGCCAGGCCCGGTAGTCGGCGAAGTCGGTGCCGACGGCGCCGACGAGGGTCGCCTGGACGCCGAGCTGGGCCAGGCCGAAGCAGATGTTCGGGCCGATGCCGCCGCGCCGCACCACGAGGTCGTCGACCAGGAACGACAGCGACACCTTGTGTAGCTGGTCCGGCAGCAGCTGCTCGGCGAACCGACCGGGGAAGTGCATCAGGTGGTCGGTGGCGATGGAGCCGGTGACGGCGATCTTCATAGGGGAACCCCAGGTGGACGGAGGACGAACAGCGGACTCATACCGATCTGTGCGTCAGAGTACCCACCCGCGGTTGGCGCGCCACGGGCCCGCCTTTCACCGGTGGCGAAAGCGGGCCCGTGGGAGTGGAGCTGCTAGTGGAACGAGTCGCCGCAGGCGCAGGAGCCCGTGGCGTTCGGGTTGTCGATCGTGAAGCCCTGTGCGTCGATCCGGTCGGCGAAGTCGATCGTCGCGCCGGAGAGGTACGGGACGCTCATCCGGTCGACCACGACCTCGAACCCGTCGTAGCCGGCGACCTTGTCACCGTCGAGCGAGCGGTCGTCGAAGAAGAGCTGGTACCGCAGGCCGGAGCAGCCACCCGGCTGCACCGCGACGCGGAGCCGCAGGTCGTCACGGCCCTCCTGCTCGAGCAGGGCCTTGACCTTGACGGCGGCAACGTCGGTGAGGGTCACGCCGGTGGCGTTCTCCGCCTTGACGCCTGCCTCGACGGGCTCAGTGTGCGAAGCGGTCACGATGTCTGTGCTCCTCGGCGCTGGTTTGCAAGGGTCCGTCTGTGGCCAACGCGGCCGATACGGACGGCATTCCCCGATTCTCTCACGCTATTCACGCGATCCCCACGTGCGATCCCACACGCCTCACCTGGACCACGACCGCGCCAGCCGCTCCCCCAGCTTGCGCAGCCCCTCGGCCGGCCGGGCCATCGCGGCATCGACGCCGCCCAACTCGTCGATGAGGGCGTGTGCCTCGGTGACGCCAGCGGCGGCCGCCTCGCGGCGCCCGGCGCTCACCCGGCCGGCCACCACCACGCACGGCAGGCCGCGGTCGCGGGCCGCCCCGGCCACCCCGGACACCACCTTGCCGCGCAGCGACTGGTGGTCGAACGACCCCTCGCCCGTGATCACCAGGTCGGCGTCGTCGAGGGCGGCATCGAGGCCCACCGCGTCGCGGACCAGGCCGACGCCCGACACCACCTCGCCGCCGAGCGCGATCAGCGCGGCGCCCAGGCCGCCGGCGGCGCCGGCGCCGGGGCGCGCCGCGAGGTCCGCCGGGCATCCCTCAAGATCTTTTTCCAGGACGCGGGCGAAGCGTTCGAGCGCGGCGTCCAGCCGCATGACGTCTTCCCTGCTGGCCCCCTTCTGCGGGCCGAACACCGCGCTCGCGCCGTGCAACCCGGTCAGCGGGTTGTCCACGTCGGTCGCGGCGACCAGCGTGACCCCGGCGCGCACCCGGGGCGGGCCGGTCAGTCCGGCGCAGCCGATGAGCGCCGCCCCGCCGTACGGCAGCGCGAAGCCGGCCTCGTCGACGGGCGCGGCGTCGAGGGCGGCCAGCATCCCGGCGCCGCAGTCGTTGGTGGCCGAGCCGCCCAGCCCGATCACCACCCGACGGGCGCCGGACTCGACGGCGGCGAACAGCATCAGCCCGAGGCCGTATGAGGTGGCGCGGTTGGGGTCGCGCTCCCCCGCGTCGAGTAGATGCAGGCCGCAGGCCTGCGCGCTTTCCAGATACGCGGTGTCGCCGGCGAGCAGGAACTCCGCCGGTACCCGGCGGCCGAGCGGGTCGACCACCGGCACCGGGACGCGCGTACCGGGTATCGCGGCCGCCAGCACGTCGACGAAGCCGGGCCCACCGTCGGCCAGCGGCAGCACCACCACCTCGTCGCGCGGGGCGGCCGCCAGCCAGCCCGCCTCGACGGCGGCGGCGGCCTCGACGGCGGACAGCGTGCCGGCGAACTTGTCCGGACAGATGACAACCCGCATGGTGCGGAGTCTGCCAGCTCACAGTGCTCGCGGCCGGTACGGGCCGAACCGTCGTGGGATCATTACGGCCGTGACCTGGACTGAGCCGTCGTCGACCGCCACCGCCCTGCTCCTGCTCGGCCGGGGCAGCGACCCGTCGAGCGAGAAGGGCGTCGACTGCCCCGGCGAGCTGCCGGCGCCCAGCGACCCCGACCTCGTCGCCCGGGCCGCCGCCGCGAAGGCCGCGCTCGGCGACCGCCTCTTCGTGCTCGGGCACCACTACCAGCGCGACGAGGTGATCCAGTTCGCCGACGTCACCGGCGATTCGTTCAAGCTGGCCCGCGACGCCGCCGCCCGCCCGCAGGCCGAGTACATCGTCTTCTGCGGCGTGCACTTCATGGCCGAGTCGGCCGACATCCTCACCGCACCCGAGCAGCGGGTGATCCTGCCCGACCTCGCGGCCGGCTGCTCGATGGCCGACATGGCGGTGCTCGGGCAGGTGGAGAAGGCCTGGGACCGGCTCGGTGAGCTCGGTCTGGCCGACGGCACCGTGCCGATCACGTACATGAATTCGTCGGCCGACATCAAGGGCTTCGTGGGGCGAAGTGGCGGCACCGTGTGCACGTCGTCGAACGCCGAACGGGCGCTGCGTTGGGCCTTCGAGCGCGGCGAGCGGGTGATCTTCCTGCCCGACCAGCACCTCGGCCGGAACACCGCGGTGCTGCAGCTCGGGCTGAGCCTCGAGGACTGCGTGCTCTACGACCCGCACAAGCCGCACGGTGGCCTCACGCCGGAGCAGCTGACGAGCGCGAAGGTGATCCTCTGGCGCGGGCACTGTTCCGTGCACGGCCGGTTCAGCCTCGACAGCGTGCGCGAGGTGCGCGAGCGCGTTCCGGGCGTCAACGTGCTGGTGCACCCCGAGTGCAAGCACGAGGTGGTGCTGGCCGCCGACCACGTCGGGTCGACGGAGTACATCATCCGGACCATCGAGGCGGCCCCCGCCGGCAGCAAGTGGGCCATCGGCACGGAGCTGAACCTGGTGCGCCGGCTGGGCAATGCCCACCCGGACAAGCAGATCATGTTCCTCGACCGCACCGTCTGCTACTGCTCGACGATGAACCGCATCGACCTGCCCCACCTGGTGTGGGCGCTGGAGGAACTGGTCGCCGGCCGGGTCGTCAACGAGATCACCGTCGACGCCGACACGGCGCACCACGCGCGGGTCGCGTTGGCCCAGATGCTGGCACTGCCGTAGACCCGTAACGCTACGCAGTCGGGCGACTCCCTCACGGCTTCGTGCCAGGTCACCGTTGTGGCCGGTTCGCAGGTCAGGGTCTTGTGGTTATGCTGCGCGGGCAACTCGAACCGAACGGTGTACACGTACCGATTCATATTGCTACCGAGCGTTACCAATTCTCTCCGGGTGGAGGCCACGTTGACCAGCGACGTCCTCGTCGTGCACGGCGGTGCGCCGTTGCACGGACAGATCCGCGTGCGCGGTGCCAAGAACCTCGTCTCCAAGGCGATGGTGGCCGCGCTGCTCGGTGACACGCCGAGCCGGCTCTACGACGTGCCGGCCATCCGCGACGTCGAGATCGTGCGCGGCCTGCTCGAACTGCACGGCGTGCGGGTCACCGACGGCGCCGAGACCGGCGAGCTCGTCTTCGACCCGGCCAACGTGGAGCGCGCCAACGTCGACGAGATCAACGTGCACGCCGGGTCCAGCCGGATCCCGATCCTGTTCTGCGGCCCGCTGCTGCACAAGCTCGGCCACGCGTTCATCCCCGACCTGGGCGGCTGCAACATCGGCGGCCGGCCGATCGACTTCCACCTGCAGGCGCTGCGCGAGATGGGCGCCGTCGTCGACAAGACCGCCGGCGGCCTGGACATCACCGCGCCGAACGGCCTGCAGGGCACCAAGTTCGAGCTGCCGTACCCGAGCGTCGGCGCCACCGAGCAGGTGCTGCTGGCGGCGGTGCGGGCGCAGGGCGTCACCGAACTGCGCAACGCGGCCGTCGAGCCGGAGATCATGGACCTGATCGCGATCCTGCAGAAGATGGGCGCGATCATCACGGTCCACACCGACCGGGTCATCGAGATCGAGGGCGTCGACAAGCTGCGCGGCTACAGCCACCGCCCGATCCCCGACCGCATCGAGGCCGCGAGCTGGGCGGCGGCGGCGCTGGCCACCGGCGGCGACGTGTACGTGCGGGGCGCCCGCCAGGCCGACATGATGACGTTCCTGAACCTGTAC
>Ga0111539_10001334_pt1 | contig 32883 bp, 29 predicted proteins | sample RhiMethybrSRZTD1_FD_79667 | JGI IMG/M metagenome (GOLD analysis project Ga0111539, IMG submission 79667) | Populus rhizosphere microbial communities from Tennessee, USA - Rhizosphere MetaG P. TD hybrid SRZTD1 (version 2) (version 2) | ecosystem: Host-associated > Plants > Roots > Rhizosphere >...
AGCCGCCCGTGGGTATTGTGCAGGATAGGATCCGAGTTCTTGACCCACGCCCGGACGCCTGTCATCGCGGCACTGACGCGAGGAGCGAAGAGACAGTTGTGATTGTCGACGATCAGCCCTCCGTCCGCCTTGTTGCCACGACTGACGCCCTCGATCATGACGACGCTGCCGGCCACGCCTGCCGTTGAATCGACGACGAGCGCCTGCTGCTCCTTGGTCTCGCCGCAGACGTCGCGGTTTTTCGCGACGCGGAGGGGCTCGAGGCGCGGAGGCGCTCCCACGAACTTCACGGTGCCCGTGAGCTCGCCGCCGTCCGTGACCACGACCTCCTCGTACGCGGCCGCCGAGGACGACACGAGCCCCATCGCGAGCACGAGACCGGCCACGAGCATCCGCTTCATCTGATCGCTCACTCAGCGCTTGGTGGTGACGCCGATCCTGGGGCAGAGGGCGGTCACCGGGCACTGCGAGCAGCGTGGTGAGATGGGAACGCAGATGTTCTGCCCGAAGGAGACGAGCAGGTCGTTGTAGCCGATCCAGTAACGCCGCGGCAGCTTCCCGCGCAGCGCCGTCTCGGTCTCCTCGGGGTTCTTCGTCTTCACGTAGCCCAGGCGGTTCGAGATACGGTGCACGTGCGTGTCCACGCAGATGCCGGGCTTGTTGAAGCCCATCGTGACGACCAGGTTCGCGGTCTTGCGTCCGACGCCGTTGAGCGTCAGGAGCTCGTCGATCGTGTCGGGCACGCGGCCTTCGAATCGCTCGATCAGGTCGCGACAGATCCCGAGAATGACTCGCGCCTTCGTGCGATAGAAGCCGACCGGATAGATCAGGCGCTCGATGCGGCGAGGCGTCAGCTTCAGCATGTCGGCCGGCGTCGCGGCGACCGCGAACAGCCGGTCCGAGGCCGGCCCGGTCGTCGTGTCCTGCGTGCGCAGGGACAGGATGCAGGCGATCAGGATGCGGAACGGATCGCGATCGCGGTCCGCCAGGATCGTGAGCGCAGTCGGATTCCACCCGGGCGCCGTGCCGCGCAGCCGCCGGATCACCTGACCGATCGCTACGGGCGATCTTTGATCGACTCGAGCAGCTTTCGAGCGCGTGGCGCGTCCTTCACGACCCAGTCGGCGACGATGGACGGGTTGGTTTCGTTCACGACCCGCGTGAGCTCGCGGCGCGCGTCGGCATACCGCGCGTCGTCGACGTAGACCTGCGCCAGCTCGACACGGGCGTTGGTGAATCGCGGGTCGACCTCGAGCGCCTTCTTGAAATGCTCCTCGGCCTTCACGCGGTCGCCGCCGGCGAAGCCCGGCACCTTCAAGAGCACGTTGCCGGCCAGGATGTGCGCGCGGACCGAGCGCGGGTCGAGCTCGAACAGGATGCGGAGCTCCTCACGAATGGTCGGCAGGAGGAAGAGCGATCGGAGCACGCCCTTCGTCTCGCCCCAGCGCCCGGTGTTGATCGCGTACCAGAGATGGGCGTCGTGGGTCTTGGGCCCGAGCTCGACCGCGCGCTTGCCGATCTCGCGGCCCCGGTCGTACGCGGCCAGCTTCGCCTCTTGTGTCGTGGCGCGGACGTCGCCGATCAAGAAGTGGACGTACGAGAGCATCGCCATCGTCTCGACCTTCGGGTCCTTGGCCAGCGCGGTCTCGAGGAGATCGCGCGCACGGTCGAGTCCGGCCGGATCCTCGTGATAGCGTGCGACGAGGGCGCGAGCCGCATCGACCGGGGTCTGGGCCCACGCCGCCGCGGCAACTGCCACGACGACCGCGACGACGGCCATACGGCAGGCTCGCATCGCCGCGCACTCTACCGTCGCGCGTGAGGCGCGTCAATCTTGACTCCCTCGGATGGCTCGGCGATCCTCCGATCCGTGATCGCGATCGGCGTGCAAACGTGGGGCACCGACGTCGTCGCGCTGCCACGCTACTGGCGTCGAGCCGACGAGCTGGGCTACGCCCGCATCACCTACGGCGACGGCCTCTGGGGGTGGACCCACGACGGCTGGACGATGCTGGGCGCGCTGGCCAGCGTCACGCGCCGGGCCCGGCTCGGCCCGGCCGTAACGTACTGCTTCGATCCGTCGTCTCATCACCCGTCATGGCTCGCCAAGCGCGCGGTGACCGTCGACCATCTCTCGGGCGGCCGGCTCGATCTGAGGCTCGCCGTCGGCGCCGAGGACGCGTCGACGGCGACGGCGTGGCGAAGCCACGCGATCCACTATCCGGACGCGGCCACCCGTGTCGCGCTGGCCGCTGAGACGATCGACATCCTCGAGAAGCTCTGGACCGGCGACGCGATCGACCACGACGGCCGCTTCTATACGCTGCGCGGCGCACGTCTGGTCCCCCAGCCCCTCCAGAAGCCCGGGCCGCCGGTCTGGCTCGCCGCCATGGGCCCCGGGGCGCTCGCCGTCGCGGCGCGGGCCGCCGGGTGGGAGGCGTCCTACGTGACGCCCACCGCGTTCCGCGAGCGCTGGCAGCGCCTGCACTCCGCCCTCGAGGCGGCCGGCCGGCCGTGGTGGGACTATCGCCGCTCGGTCGAAGCCGACGTCGTGCTGGGACTGACCGACGCCGAGGCCGACGAGGCGCTCGCCGCGTTCTGCGCCGCGCGCGGGATCGACGCGCGCGATCCGCTCGTGTCTTCAGCACTCATCGGCACGCCCGATATCGTACGCGCGAGGGTCGCGGAATACGCCGCGGCGGGCGCGACCGATCTGATGCTCGGATTCGCCGATTTCCCGTCCACCCGCATGACCGAGCTCTTCGCGGAGCGCGTGCTCGCTGTCGGGTAGCCGCGACGCGTGTGACTCGCCCGGCTCGCCGCCGCGAGGACTCCGTGCCATCGACGACACGCGGTCGCCGCGTGCGACTTCCGACCGCAGCTCGAATCGACCAGGGAGGATCGAATGACCATTGTGCGCATCTCGCTGCTCGCGCTCGTTTTCGTCTCGAGCCTGGCCGTCACGGCGCTCGCGCAGACGGCGCCCGTTCCTCCCACCCAGCGCGTGGTGGGGCGGGTGCTCACGCTCGACGACGCGATCGCCATCGCGCTCGAGGCCCAGCCGACGATCCAGGCGACCCTCTACGACTACGCGGCCGCGCGGGCCCGAGTCCGTGAGGCGTTCTCGCCGCTGCTCCCGCAGCTGTCAGGCTCGGCGGCGGCCACGCGAAGCAAGAGCAGCGTGCTGCCGAACTCGGCGACCAGCGGCGGCCGCACCGTGGTCACGGTCAGCCGACAGCCGGCCGACACGTTCCTGGCGCAGGTTCAGCTCTCCCAGCTCCTCTTCGACTTCGGCAAGACGATGGCCGCCACGCAGGTGGCCCGGAAGCTCGCGGAAGTGTCGGCCGAAGGCGTCGAGCTGCAGCGCCAGCTGATCGCGCTCACGGTGAAGGAGGCGTACACGAACATCCTCCTGGCCCAGCGTCTGATCCGCGTGCAGGAGCAGGCGGTGGAGCGCGCCGAGCTCAACCTGTCTTCCGCGAAAGGCTTCTACGACGTGGGCACCCAGCCGCTGTCCACGGTCGTCCGCGCCGAGGTCGACGTGGCCAACGCGAAGGTGGACCTGATCAACGCGCGCAACGCGCTCAGGACCGCCCGGGTCGCGCTCAACACGGCGCTGGCGATCGACGCCAGCACGGAGACGGAGATCCAGGACAACCTCGAATACCAACCCACCACGCTCGACCGAGCCGCCCTCAGGGCCGAGGCACTCAGGCAGAGCCCCGAATATCGGCAGGCGCGGCTGCAGAGCGCTGCCGCCCAGGCCGGCGTGCAGCAAGCTTCGCGGAACTTCCTGCCCAACATCACCGGCACCGGCGCCTACGGGGGAAGCCAGCTCGAGCTGAATCCCAACTGGTCGCTCGGCCTCCAGTTCAGCTGGAACATCTTCGACGGCGGTAACCTGATCGCGGCGTACGACGAGGCCAAGGCCAACCTCGGCGCCGCGAGCGCCCGGGTGAAGGTCGCCGAGCTCACCTTGATCCAGAATCTGGAGCAGGCCGAGATCGCGGTCGAGGCGGCGCAGCAGCGCATCGAGGCGGCGCGGGTGCTCATCGCGTCCTCGCAGGAGAACTTCCGGCTGGCCCAGGGACGCTTCGACGTCGGCGTGGGCACGATCCTAGAGATCACCGACGCGCAGCTCGCGCTGACCCAGGCCCAGAATACCGAGGCGCAGGCGCTGGCCGACTACCGCATCGCGCTCGCCCAGCTCGACCGAGCCGCCGGGCGCCGGTAGTGCGAGGTGTGCATATGGTGGCAGTGCGCGCTGCGGGCCGTCGCGGGGCTGGGGACCCGCCGGCCGAGGCGCGCATAAGAAAAGAGGGTGGATGGATATCCTGAGAACGCTCACGGTGATCTGCGTCTCCGGCTGGCTCGCAATCAGCGCGTTCTTCTCGTTCGCGGTCGCGCCGCTCGCCTTCAGGACGATCGACCGCGGCGTCGCCGGTCAGCTGGTCGCGGCGGTGCTCCCGCGCTACTACGACTCGGGCGTGGTCCTCTGCGCCGTCGCGCTGACCGCTTCCATGATCCTCGCGGTCTCGGGTCGCAGACCGCGCTGGCGCGCGCTCGTCGGGCTCGCGCTCTGCGGCGCGATGGTCGGCCTCTTGCTCTGGGCCTCGGTCGTGCTGTTACCGCGCGCGGAGGCCGCGCGGCGCGGGCGCGACGACAGCACGTTCGCCCTCGCGCATCGCAGCTCGGTCCAGCTGAACGGCCTCACGATGCTCGCGGGTGTGGCCGTGCTGCTGCTCGAGACGTTCAGCCGACCGGCGAGGCGTGACCACTGAGCTCGAGCACCGTGCGGACGCGATCGGCGACCGCCGAGGGCGGCTCGTAGGCGATCGACTCGCAGGCCGCCAGGAGAAGCCACGCCAGCGTATCGGGTGTCAGTACGGGGGTTGCCGGCGGCTTCGGCGAGCGGGCGATGGTCTCCTCCAGGCTCAGACGGAGCTGCTCGCGAGCCCAGCTGAGCGCCAGCGACGCGGTCTTCTCCTGGCGGCTCTTGATCCACGCCGCGAAGAGCTCCCGCGGTAATTCGGCGCTCGCCTCGGCGAACGCGCCGGCGAGCGCGGGGAGCGCCTTGTCGAGCGGGGAGCCGGCGAGATCCTTCGCGAGTGAGAGCAAGAGCGCCTCGGCCCGGGTCGGCTGCGGGGTCACGATGCGGATTCGACGCTTCGCGACCGGGCGAGGCTTCGTACGCCGACTGCGGCGCTGCTGGCTCTTTTTCGGTTTCGGTCGAGCCTTCCGTGGCCGGGCCTTCTTCGGCCGACTTTTCTTCTGGCGCCGGCGGGCGCGAGCCATGGCTTCCCCAAAATAGCAGGAGCCGCTCGGAGGACCGCATTCTGCGAGCGCCGCGCGCGGCGCCGGACTATTCGTAGCGCAGCGCTTCGATCGGGTCCAGACGCGAGGCCTTGCGCGCGGGATAGAAGCCGAAAAAGATCCCGATGGCCGCGGCGAAGCCGAAGGCGAGCACGATCGACTCCGGGGCGACCAGCGTGCGCCACTCGGCGAAGTAGCTGATCGCCTCGGAGCCGGCGATCCCCAGCGCGATGCCCATGATGCCGCCGATCAGCGAGAGCGTGACCGCCTCGATCAGGAACTGCAGCAGGATGTGACGCCGGCGGGCTCCCACCGCCATGCGCAGGCCGATCTCGCGCGTGCGCTCGGTGACCGAGACCAGCATGATGTTCATGATCCCGATGCCGCCGACCAGCAGGGACACCGAGGCGATCGCCGCGAGCAGATACGTCATCACGCGCGACGACTCCTCTTGCGTCTGGAGGATCTCGGACAGGTTCCGGAGCCAGAAGTCGTCGTCCTGGAACGGCTGCAGGCGATGGCGCTGGCGCAGGAGCGCGCGGATCTGATCCTCGGCCTCGGTCATGTCCTCGCCGGGGCGGACCTTGATCGAGATCGAGTTGACGGCCCGCGCATTGGCCTGGCTCACGCCGAGCACCTTCTTCTTCGCGGTCGAGAGCGGGACCAGGATGATGTCGTCCTGATCCTGTCCCCAGGAATTCTGTCCCTTGCGCGAAAGCACGCCGATCACCGTGAACGGGACCTTCTTGATCCGGATGATCTGGCCCAGCGGATCGGCCTCACCGAAGAGGTTCAGCGCGGTCGTCTGGCCGAGCAGCGCGACCTTGGTCGCCCCGTCGACGTCCTCCTGGATCACCGCTCGGCCCTCGTCGACGGGCCAGTCGCGCGCCTCGAAGTACGAGGGCGTCACGCCCTGGACCTGCGTGGCCCAGTTGAGGTTGCCGTAGACGATCTGTGCGCTGCCGCGCACCGACCCGGCTGCGGCTTGCACGCTCGGCACCTCGCGGGCGATGGCCAGGGCATCCTCTTCGGAGATCGTCAGCTGGCTGCCCATGCCGAGCCGGACGCCGGCCGCGTTCGTGCTGCCGGACAGCACGATGATCAGGTTCGAGCCGAGACTCTGGATCTGCTCGGCCACGCGCGCCTGGGCGCCCGAGCCGACGCCGACCATCGCGATCACGGCGCTGACGCCGATGATGATGCCGAGCATGGTCAAGGCGCTCCTCAGCTTGTTGACCCTGAGGGCCCGACCGGCGATGCGGACGCTCTGCCAGACGCTCACGCCGCGTCCTCGTCCTCGCGGGGCAGGGACGTGAGCGCCGCCGCGGCGTCGACCGGCTCGGCCACGCGCTCGTCGGCTCTCAACCGGCCGTCGCGGAAGATCAGGTGGCGGCTCGCGTACGTCGCGATGTCCGGCTCGTGCGTCACCAGGACGATCGTGAGGCCGGCGCGATTGAGGCCCTGCAGGAGGGCCAGCACCTCGACGCTCGTGCGCGTGTCGAGGTTCCCGGTGGGCTCGTCGGCCAGGATCATCGCGGGATCGTTGACGAGCGCACGGGCGATCGCGACCCGCTGCTGCTGGCCGCCCGAGAGCTGGCTCGGATGATGGCCCGCGCGGTCGGCCAGCCCCACCGACGCGAGTCGCTGCTCTGCCCGGGTCCGACGCTCCCGTGCCGACACCGCGCCGTAGAGCAGGGGGAGCTCGACGTTCTCGAGCGCCGTCGTGCGGGGCAGCAGATTGAACTGCTGGAAGACGAAGCCGATCTTGGTGTTGCGGATCTGCGCGAGGTCGTCGGCCGAGAGGCCCGCGACGTCCTGACCGTCGAGCACATAGCGGCCCGCGCTCGGCGTGTCGAGGCAGCCCAGCAGGTTCATGAAGGTGGACTTGCCCGAGCCCGACGGCCCCATGACCGCGACGAACTCACCCTGCTCGATCGTCACGGACACGCCGCGGAGCGCGTGCACGGTGTGCGGGCCCAGGTGGTAGTCCTTCGTCAACCCGTCGGTGACGACGATGGGCTCGGCCACGGCTAGAGCCTCAGACGCGGCGCGCCTTGCTGGGGCTGGGCGCCACGACCCGTCCCGCCCGCGGAGCCGACGATGATGTCCTGCCCCTCGCGCAGCTCGCCGCGCAGCACTTCCGTGGCGGCGCCATCGCTCAACCCCAGAGTGAGCGAGATCACCGAGGGCTTTCCGTCGGGCCCGATGATCCAGACGCGGCCCGCCGAGCCGCGGCGCGCCTCGCCGGCGGACGCGGCCATCTCGTCGTAGCGCGTCTTCTGCTCGTCGGTGAGGATCTCGCGGATGCGCGCCCGCTGCGCCTCACGGATCTTCTGCGCTTTCGAGCGGCGCTCGGCCTCGGCCAGATCCCGCAGGCCGCGGAACTGCTCGCGGCCCTCTTGCAAGATCGGCTCGAGCTTCTTCTGCTGGTCGTCGGTCAGGTTGAGCCCCTTCACGAGCCGCTCGCGGATCTGCTCGACTGAGGGAGGCCCACCGCTCCCGCCGGAGCCGCCGCTCCCGGCGGCCTGTCCGCCCGCGCCTGGCCCCGTGGGTGTCGGCGCCTCGACACCAGCCGGCCTGAACCGGAGCGCCGCATTTGGCACCTTGAGCACGTTCGGCTTCTGGGCCACGACCAGCTTCACGTTGGCCGTCATTCCCGGCATGAGCTTTCCCGACGGGTTGTCGACGCCGACGATGACCGTGTACGTCACGACGTTCTGGACGACCTGGGGCGCCTTGCGGATCTGGGTGACGATCCCGTTGAACGTCTCGCCCGGAAACGCGTCGACCGTGAACGTCGCGCGATCTTCCAGCTTGAGACGGCCGATGTCGGCCTCGTCCACGCTGGTCTCGACCTGCATCTTCGTCAGGTCCTGAGCGATCGTGAAGAGGACCGGCGCCTGCAGACTCGCCGCGACGGTCTGTCCGACGTCGACCTGGCGCGAGACGACCACGCCGTTCACCGGGGCGAGGATCGTCGTGTGATCGAGGTCGACCTGCGCCTGCCGGAGTGCGGCGTTCTTCTGCTCGACCTGCGCCTTCGCGGAGACCAGCATCGCCTGGGTGACGCGAAGCTGGGCCGTCGCCGACTGGATCGCGGACTCGAGAGCCTGGTCGTGCGCCTTGGCCGCCTCGACCTGCGCGATGGCGGAGTCGTGCCCTGCCTGCGAGGAATCGAGGTCGCTCCGCGCGATGAGCTTGCGGGCGAACAGCTCGGTCTTACGGTCGAAGTCGCGCTTGGTGTCGACGACGGCCACCTGGGCCTTCGCGGTCTGCGCCTTCGACTCCGCGAACGCCGCCCTCGCGTTCTTGACGTCGGCGCGCGCGCGCTCGACCTGGGCCTCCTGGTTCAGCACGGTCGCCCGGGACGAATCGAGATCGGCCTTGGCCTGGTTGACCTTGGCCAGGAAGATGTCCGGGTCGATCCGCGCGATGACCTGGTTCTTCTTCACGACCGAGTTGAAGTCGACCGCCAGCTCTTTGATCTGCCCGGACACCTGGCTGCCGACCTGCACGGTGATGACCGCGTTCAGGTTGCCGGTGGCCGACACCGCGGCGGTGAGGGGACCCCGCTCGACCTTGGCCAGACGGTACTTGGGCACGTTGCCGCGGCTCTGGGCGTAGAAGTAGCCCCAGACCGCGCCTCCCACCAGCATTGCGACGACGACGAGGGGAACGACCCGCTTCATCAAGGTGTTAGACGCAGACGGGCGCGAACCGTTTCCTCGGCTTCAACGACGGCCGACGGCACGATCCAGCCTCGCGAGCGCGATCCGGTAATCGGCCAGAGCCTGGCTTTCGGTGTTCTGGGCCTGGGTCAGCGCCAGCTGGGCGTCGGTGAGCTCGAGGATCGTCCCCACGCCCGCATCGAACCGCCCCTGGGCCAGCCGGAAATTCTCCTGGGCCGAGGCCACGAGCGTCTGCGCCGCCTGGATGCGTTCCTGCGCTTCCTCCACCGCGATCTCCGCCTGCTCGACGTTCTGGATGACGTCGAGCTCCGTGGACTTCACACGGGCCTTGGCGCTCTCGAGGTTCGCCTTGGCTTCATTGTAACGAGCGATCCGGTTGCCGCCGTCGAACAGCGACCAGTTCAGGGCCAGGCCGACCGACCAGTTTTCGTTGAGCTGGGACTGCGAGCCGCCGTACGCGCCACTCCCGGTGACGTCCGGAAAGAAGTTCCGGAAGGTCTGTCGCTCGGTGGCCTCGGCGGCGGACTGCCGCAGCTTGGATTGCCGATACTCCGGGCGCTGGCTGAGCGCGTCGGCGCGGAGCTGTCGCCGGTCGAGCGTGACCGGTTGATAGATCAGGTTGTCGACGATCTGGGTTGGCGCATCGACGTCGATCGCCATCGCGATGTTCAGCGCGACGATCGCCGTGCGGAGAGCGTTGCGCGCCCGGATCAGGTCGACCCTGGCGTTCGCCACGTCGACCTCGGCGCGCGCGACGTCCGACTTGGGACGCGTGCCGACGTCGAAGAAACCCTTCGCCGATCTCAGGTTCAGCTCGGCGCGCTCGACGGCCTGCTCCTGCACGCGGATCAGTCGCTGACTGAAGAGCGTGTTCGTGTACGCCTCCTTCACGGTCAGCGAGATCAGCTGGCGCTGCAATTCGACGTCCTCGACCGCGACCTCCGCGAGCTTTCGCGCCGCGTCCGTCGCGGCCAGCGCCTTGCCGAAGTCGAAGAGGAGCTGAGAGAACTGCACCTGCGCGATGAAGGAGTCGCTGAGCTGCCTGCTGGTGAGCGAGGTGGCGAAGACGCCGGACTGCCGATTGACGGCGTCGACGCTCCTGCCGGTTGATGTGGTTCGGGCGTCCCAGGCCTCGCTTCGGCTCGCGCTCACCAGCCCGCTGATCTGAGGCAGAAGAGGAGAAAAGGCCTGGTTCACTCGATAGCGCGCCGCAGCATAGTCAGAGAGAGTCGCCTGGATTCGCGGCTGCGCTTCGAGCGCGATCGCGACGCATTCCTCGAGCGTCAGCACGCGCCCGGCAACCTGGGTCGAGGGGGGCGCGGGAGTCGGCGACGGCGGCGATGGCGGCGGCGCTTGCGCGCTCGCTGTGCCGGTAAAAGCTACGAAAACGAAGACGACGACCGCCGCCATCGAGGTGACCACACGGGGGCTGGACATAGGCCTAGGAGAATAACACGCTGGATTGTTGGCCCTGAGAGGAGGTTGCGCGTCATGGCGGTGGACAATCGGTGGATGGGCGGTGGATACCTTTTTTCTTGACGTACGCTAGATTCAGCGTGCTAGTCTGCCGCTTACCACAAGATATAGTGAACTGAAGGCCTGTAGCGCGCTTCGATTGACCAATTTGAGGAGGAGGCGCTGACCATGCTGTCTGAGACTCGCCCAGCCAAAGTCGGGACGTGGACCGAGCCTGCCTTACGGGTTCTGCGGGAGCGCTATCTCACGAGGCAGGGGGGCGAGGTCGTCGAAACCCCCGAAGAGATGTGCTGGCGGGTGGCGCTCACGATCGCGCGCGGTGAGGCGCGCTACGGGCGCAGCGACGCCGCGGTGCGGGAGATCGCCGAGGCGTTCTACGACATGATGATCGAGGGCAGCTTCCTGCCGAACTCGCCGACGCTCATGAACGCCGGCAAGGGCAACGGCCTTCAGTACTCGGCGTGCTACGTCCTGCCGGTCGGCGACTCGATGGAAGAGATCTTCGACTCGGTCAAGGCCGCGGCCATCATCCACAAGTCGGGCGGCGGCACCGGGTTCGCGTTCTCGCGGCTGCGCCCCAAGGACGACATCGTCGCGTCGACGGGCGGCCGCGCCTCGGGGCCCGTGTCGTTCCTGAAGGTCTTCAACAGCGCCACCGAGGCCGTCAAGCAGGGCGGCACGCGGCGCGGCGCGAACATGGGCATCTTGCGAGTCGATCACCCGGACGTCCTCGAGTTCATCGACTGCAAGCTCGACGGCGGCATCACCAACTTCAACATCTCCGTCGCGGTGACCGACCGCTTCATGGACGCGTTGGCTGCCGGCGCCGAATACGACCTGATCAATCCGCACACCGGCGCCGTGACGGGCCGGCTTCTCGCGAAGGAAGTCTTCGACCGGATGGTCCGTGCCGCGTGGCGGACAGGCGATCCCGGCATGGTCTTCATCGACCGGATCAACGCGAGCCCGGCCAACCCGACGCCGGCGATCGGCACCGTCGAGGCGACGAATCCGTGCGGTGAGCAGCCGCTCCTGCCCAACGAGGCGTGCAACCTGGGCTCGCTCAACGTTTCGAAGTTCGCCCGCAAGAACGACGTCGGCGAGTGGTCGATCGACTGGGACGAGATGGAGCGCGTGGTGCGCCTGGCGGTGCGGTTCCTCGACGACGTCATCGAGATGAACCCCTATCCGCTGCCGGTGATCGACGAGACCGTCAAGGCCAACCGGCGCATCGGTCTGGGCATCATGGGCTGGGCCGACCTCCTGTTCACGATGGGCATTCCGTACGACTCGCAGGACGCGATCAAGCTCGCCGATCGGCTGATGGCCTTCGTGAAGGACAAGTCCCACGATCAGTCGGGGAAGCTGGCCGACGAGCGCGGCACGTTCACGAACTGGGACCGGTCGATCTACCGGAGCGAGCGCCCGATGCGCAACTCGACGGTCACGACGATCGCGCCGACCGGAACGATCTCGATGATCGCCGGCTGCTCGTCGGGCGTGGAGCCGATCTTCGCGCTGGCCTTCGAGCATCGCGTGAAGCAGCCGGACGGCGAGCGCGTGCTGACGTTCGTGAACGAGACGTTCGAGCGGATCGCGAAGGAGCAGGGGTTCTACTCGGACGCGCTCATGCAGGAGATCGCCAAGCGCGGCTCGCTGCACGGCATTCCCGGTGTCCCCGAGCGCGCCGAGAAGATCTTCAAGACCTCGCATGACATCGGCTTCGAGTGGCACGTGCGCCATCAGGCCGCGTTCCAGCGCTCCACCGACAACGGCGTGTCGAAGACGATCAACTTGCCGAACAGCGCCACCGAGGAAGACGTCGCGCGGGCGTACCGGCTGGCGTGGGAGCTCGGGTGCCTGGGCATCACGGTGTTCCGCGACGGCTGCAAGGGTGAGCAGGTGCTGAACATCGGCGTCGGGGCCAAGAAGGAAAAGAGTCCGGCTGTCGCGCCGACCGGTCAGGCCATCATCAAGCCGCGGCCGCGGAGCCTGAAGGGCTCGACCTATCGGACCCAGACACCGATCGGGACCGCGTGGATCACGATCACCGAGAATGACGAGCACGAGCCCTTCGAGGTCTTCGTGCAGGTCGGCAAGGGCGGCTCGGACACGATGGCCGTGGCCGAGTCCCTGGGACGGCTGATTTCGCTCATCCTCAGGCTGCCTTCGCCGCTGTCGGCTCAGCGCCGGCTCGAGGAGGTCATCAGCCAGCTCAAGCACATCGGCGGCGGCCAGCCCACCGGCTTCGGCCCCGACAAGATTCTCTCGCTGCCGGACGCGCTCTCGCGCACCCTGGCCGAGCACATCGGCGAGGTGAAGCCGTCGGCCCAGGCGCCGCTGCCGGCGGGCGTGGCGCGCAAGCAGATCGGCGACCTCTGCAAGGAGTGCGGCCAGGCGACGTTCGTCTACGAGGAAGGCTGCAAGAAGTGCCTCTCGTGCGGCTTCAACGAGTGCTGAGCTTCCGTCACGACGGAGGGGCCGGTCGCCGACCCCTCCGTCGGCCGTTGCTTGCCGTACGCACCGGGAGATGATCACGCCGATCTCCCGGTGCTAGACTGCCGCCGTGTTCTCCGGCGGGACCTACGAGGAAGTCGGGCGCTGGCTGTGGAACTTTCTGACCGCGCACGCCAAGCGCGTCGATCCGCGCGTCGAGGCCGAGCTCGACACCGAAGGCGAGCGTGAAGGAAAGTCGTACGCCGCGCGGCTCCGGTTCAGTCGCCAGCTCGGCCCGCTGATCGAATTCCAGTTCCGCGACGTCGCCGACAACCGGGGCAGCCTTGCGTGGTGCGCGGCCCTCGCGGAGCGCGTCAAGGGCCTCGCCCGCGAGTTCGTCGCAACGCAAGGGGTCGCCGACGTCCGGACGCCCTAGCTTCCCGCGCTGGATCCGGGCGGGGGACCTCAACGGGTTCCTCGGCCTCGCCCTCGACAACGTCACGCAGCTCGTCATCCTCTCCTCGCTCTTGATCGGCGTCTTCAAGTTCCCGGCGGACCTGGTGCTCGGTCGCATGGTGCCCGGGACGGCGCTGGGCGTGCTCGTCGGCGATCTCGCCTACACGTGGCTCGCGGTGCGGCTCATGCGAAAGACCGGACGAGCCGACGTCACGGCCATGCCGTTCGGGATCGACACGCCGACGTTGTTCGCGATGGTGTTCGGCGTGCTCGGCCCGGTGATGCTGGCGACCGGCGACCCGGTGCTCGCGTGGCAAGTGGGGATGGCGGCGACGATCGCGATCGGGCTCGCGAAGCTCGCGCTGGCCTTCGCGGGCGACTGGGCCCGCCGCGTGGTGCCGCGCGCGGCGCTGCTCGGATCGATCGCTGGTGTCTCGATCCTCCTGATCGCCTTTCTCCCGATGCTCAAGATCCTCCGCGACCCGCTGATCGGCCTGGTCGCACTGGTGCTGCTGCTGCTGGCCCTGGTGGGCCGCGTTCGGATGCCGCTCGGACTCCCCGGCGCGTTCGTCGCCGTGCTCGTGGGTACCGCGATCTTCTGGGGCCGGGCGTGGCTCGGCCTGGGGCCGCACGGCACGATCGCGTTGAGCCCGCTCGGCTTGTCGCTGCCGTGGCCAACGCTCGGCTGGCTCGAGGCGCTGCCGGCGACCTTGCCGTATCTATCGATCGCGCTCCCGTTCGCGCTCCTGACGATCGTCGGCGGCATCGACAACACCGAGAGTGCCGCCGCCGCGGGCGACGAGTACCGCGCCCGCGACATTTTGCTGACCGAGGCCGCGGCGACGGTGCTCGCCGGCTGCTGCGGAGGTGTCGTGCAGAACACGCCCTACATCGGCCATCCGGCCTACAAGGCGATGGGCGCGAGCGCGGGCTACACGCTGGCCACCGGCGTCGTGATCGGCGCCGGCGCCGCGACCGGCGCGCTCTCGCTCCTGGTCGCGGTGCTGCCCGAGGCCGCCATCGCGCCCATCCTCGTCTTCATCGGGCTCGAGATCACGGCGCAGGGCTTCCTGGCCACGCCCCCGCGCTACGGGGCCGCGGTCGCGCTGACGTTCGTCCCGGTCGCCGCCGCGGTGGTGCTGATCGAGGCGGGCAGCCTGCTCGCGGCCCTCGGCATGACCCCCGCGGCGCTCTCCGGGGACGCCGCGCTCGGCTATCAGGCCCTCGTCGTCCTCGGCAATGGGTTCATCCTGACGGCGGTCCTCTGGGGCTGGGCGCTGGCCGCGATCGTGGATCACCGATTGGTGGTCGCCGGCCTCGTCTTCGCGGTCGCGAGCGTCGCTTCACTGTTCGGGGTCATCCATTCGCCCCTCGCGACCGGCGCGCTCTTCTGGCCGTGGGCGCCGCCGTCGGCGATGCCGGGCCAGCTCGCCGGCGCGTACGGCGTCCTGGCCGCGATCTGCTGGCTCGCGGCGACACGAAATAGGCGAATAACCGCTTGACCTCTTTCGTCCCACGAGTGTTAAATGAGTTCGCGTTTTTGTGAACATGGTCACGATCGTACGAGAGGAGGCTTCATGAGGGCGTTCGAGAAGTCTCTGGGCATCGCCGTCGCCGCAATCACGCTGCTCGTCTCGGCCGGCGCGGCGGTGGTGTCGGCGCAGGGCCCCTGGGTTGCGCCGGCAGACGCGAAGGCCACGAAGAATCCGGTAAAGGGCGTTGGCAACGCGAAGAAATCGGTCGAGACGAACTGCGTCTCGTGCCACGGGCCCTCGGGTAAGGGCGACGGTCCAGCGGCCGCGGCGCTGCCGCCCCCGAAGCCCGCGAACTGGACCTCTGAGGCCGTTCAGAAGCAGACGGACGGCGAGATCTTCTGGAAGATCTCGAACGGCCGCGGCGCCATGCCGCCGTGGAAGCACCTCCCGGACAACGAGCGCTGGGAGATCGTGAACTACATTCGCACGTTGAAGGGGAAGTAACCGACCCCGCTCGAATGTCGCGACGCCCCGCCGGCGGCCCCGGCGGGGCGTCTTTGCTTTCGGCCATGAGGCTCGGCGCGATCGACGTCGGCAGCAACACGGTGCGGCTGCTCGTCGCCGACGCGGTCGACCGCGCGACATGGCGCATCGCCGACCAGGATCAGACGATCACGCGGCTCGGCGAGGGCCTCGCCCGCACGCGGAGGCTTGGTGAGGCGCCGATGGCGCGAACCCTCGGAGCCGTGAGCGACTACGTCCAGCGAGCGACTCGTCTCGGCGCCGGCGACATCCGGATCGTGGCGACCAGCGCCGTTCGAGAAGCGGAGAACGGCCGAGCCTTCGCGGACGCAGTCGAGCACGCCACGGGCCGGCCCGTCGATATCGTCAGCGGCGAGGAAGAGGCCCGCCTCACGGTCCGCGGTGTGCGGTACGGGCTCGGTCCGCTGCCGGGGCTTGTGCTCACCTTCGACATCGGCGGCGGCAGCACCGAATACGTGCTGTCCGAGGGCGACGCGATCCGCTCGATGGTGAGCCTGCGCCTGGGCGTCGTGCCGCTCACCGAGAAGTTTCCGTTTCTCGGCGTCGTCGACGACGCCGGCTACGCCGAGCTTCTAGCCGAGGTGCGTGGCCGCTTGGCCGCCGAGCTACCCGGCGCGATCCGCGGAGCTTCCGTGGCGCACCTGGTCGGGACGGCCGGCACCGTGACGGCGCTGGCCGCGCTCGATCTCGGACTCGTCCAATACGATCCAGGACGTGTGAACGGCTACGTTCTGCGCCGCGGCGCCGTCGAGCGCCTTCTCGCCCGCCTGTGCGCGCTCACGGTCGAGCAGCGTGCGGTGCTGCCGTGTCTCGAGCGAGGACGGGCCGACCTGATCATTCCGGGCACGGCGATCGTGATGGCGACCTTCGATCAGATCGGCGTCGACCAGCTGCGAGTCAGCGAATACGGGTTGCGTGAAGGCGTCCTGGTGGACGCGCTCGAGGCCTACCACGGATCTCGGCCGGGCACTGCTCCTTAAGCTCTCGACGCGTCGGCGGATCGGCGATGCGATGGACCGCCTGCCGACGGCCCGCCGGTTCGTGCGCCGCTTCGTCGCGGGCCCGGCGCTCGAGGACGCGCTGACGGTCGCCGAGCGCCTGAACGCCGCGGGCATCGATGCCGCGATCACCCACCTGGGCGAGAACGTCGCCACGGCGGCGGACGCCGAGCGGGCCGCCGGCGCGTACCTCGAAGTGCTCGACGAGATCGCGCGAAGGCACCTGCGCGCGGTGCCGTCGCTGAAGCTGACCCACCTCGGGCTCGACCTCGGCGACGCGGTCTGCCACGCGAACCTCGAGCGGGTGGCGGCCAAGGGCCTCGCGACACGGACGCTCGTCTGGGTCGACATGGAGTCGTCGGCCTACACGGACCGTACCCTGGAGCTGTACTACCGCCTGCACGCGAGCTACACGAACCTGGCGTGCGTGGTTCAGTCGTACCTGCGGCGCACCGGGCAGGACATCGAACGCCTGATCGAGCACGGCGCCACCGTGCGCCTGTGCAAGGGGGCCTACCGCGAGCCGCCGGACATCGCGTACCCCGACAAGCGCGACGTGGACGCGAGCTACGCTCGGGGAATCGAGCGGCTCTTGTCTCACGACGCGATGGCCCGCGGCGCCTACCCGGGCTTTGCCACCCACGACGAGCAGCTGATCGCCCTGGCGCGGCAGACGGCCGCGAAGGCCGGAATCGGCGCCGACCGGTTCGAGCTCCAGATGCTGTACGGGATCCGCCACGACCTGCACGCCCCGCTGCGGGCCGCGGGACTCACGCTCCGGGTGCTCGTGCCTTACGGGGAGGACTGGTACGGCTACTTCATGCGGCGGCTGGCCGAGCGGCCGGCCAACGTGGGCTTCTTCCTCCGGCAGCTCTTCCGGGCGTGAGGTCGAGATTTGACACCCCGGGACGCGCCGACTAGACTAACTCGGTAAGTATGGATGAAATTGCGGTATTAGTGCTCAACTACACCTTTGAGCCGCTGCATTTCACCAACGCCCGCCGCGCGATCACGCTGCTCCTGGCCGGCAAGGCGGAAGCGGTCGAAGCCTCGCCCCGCGTCGTGCGCTCTCCCTCGGTCACGTTCGCGCTCCCGGCGGTCATTCGGCTGGCGATGTACATCCGCAAGCCGTTTCTCGACCGGGTGGCGTTCAACAAGAAGAACATCCTGCGGCGCGACGGCTACACCTGCCAGTACTGCAATCGCCGCGGCGAGCGGCTCACCGTCGACCACGTGGTGCCGCGCTCGCGCGGGGGCGAGACGAGCTGGGTCAACGTGGTCGCGGCCTGTCTGCGCTGCAATCTGAGGAAGGGCAACCGCCTCGCCGACGAGGTCGGCATGCGACTGATCCGGGAGCCGGTGCATCCCAAGTTCGTGTTCTCGACGCACATGCTCCGGCATCCGCACGCGCACTCGCTGCTGGATTCGTGGCGAAAATACCTTCTCGCGGTTCCGACGCCGTCCTGAAGTAGCTCGACGCCGTGTTCCGGTTGTCCTCAGAGTATTCGCCGCGCGGCGACCAGCCGCAGGCCATCGCGGCCCTGACGGGATTCGTGCGCGACGATCAGCGCCACATGGTCCTGCGCGGCGTGACCGGCTCGGGTAAGACCTACTCGATCGCCAACGTCGTGGCGACCGTCGACCGGCCGACCCTGGTGATCTCGCCGAACAAGACCCTGGCCGCGCAGCTCTTCAGCGAGTTCCGGGCCTTCTTCCCGACGAACGCGGTCGAGTACTTCGTGTCGTACTACGACTACTACCAGCCCGAGGCCTACATCCCGCAGTCCGACACCTACATCGAGAAGGACGCGCTCATCAACGACGAGATCGACCGGATGCGGCACTCGGCGACCAAGTCGCTTCTGGAGCGCCGCGACGTGCTGGTGGTCGCCTCGGTCTCGTGCATCTACGGCATCGGCAAGCCCGACACGTACCAGGGGCTCCACCTCGAGCTGGGCGAGGGCGAGCGGATCGATCGCGACGAGATCATCCGGCGCCTGATCGCCGTCCAGTACGAGCGCAACGACTACGACTTCCACCGCGGGACCTTCCGGGTGCGCGGCGACGTGGTCGAGGTCTTCCCGGCCAACGAGGAATCGATCGGGCTCCGGATCGAGCTCTTCGGCGACGTCATCGACGCGATCTCGCGGATCGACCCGCTACGGGGCGCCGTGGTCGAGCGAATCGACCGGGTCCACATCTATCCGGCCAGCCACTACGTCACCGAGGCCTCGCAGCTCGCGCGCGCGTTCGAGACCATCCAGGAGGAGCTCGGCGAGCGGCTGGCCTTCCTGCGCCAGAAGAACCGGCTGCTCGAGGCGCAGCGGCTCGAGCAGCGGACGCTCTTCGACATCGAGATGCTCCGCGAGCTCGGCTTCTGCCACGGGATCGAGAACTACTCGCGCCATCTGACCGGCCACAAGCCCGGCGAGGCGCCGCCGACCCTGATCGACTATCTGCCGAAGGACGCGCTGATCATCATCGACGAGAGCCACGTCGCGGTCCCGCAGATCCGCGGTATGTACTACGGCGACCGCTCGCGCAAGGAGGCGCTGGTCGAGTACGGCTTCCGGCTCCCCTCGGCGTTCGACAACCGTCCGCTCACGTTCGACGAGTTCACCCGGCGCACGGGCCAGACCATCTACGTGTCGGCGACGCCGAGCGCGTACGAGCTGAATCTCGCGGGCGACGCGCTCGCCGAGCAGGTGATCCGGCCGACCGGCCTGACCGACCCGCGGATCACCGTGCGGCCGGCGAAGGACCAGGTCGACGACCTGCTGGCCGAGCTGCGGGCGCGCGCCGACCGCGACGAGCGCGTCCTGGTGACGACCCTGACCAAGCGGATGGCCGAGGATCTCACCGAGTACTATCAGCAGCTCGGGCTGCGGGTGCGCTATCTGCACTCTGACATCGACACGCTCGACCGGGTCGCGGTCATTCGCGATCTGCGTCTGGGCAAGTTCGACGGCCTGATCGGGATCAACCTCCTGCGCGAGGGGCTCGACATCCCGGAGGTGTCGCTGGTGGCGATCCTCGACGCGGACAAAGAGGGCTATCTGCGCTCGGGGACCTCGTTGATCCAGACGTCCGGGCGCGCCGCGCGCAACGTCAACGGCGAAGTCATTATGTACGCCGATCACGTGACCGAGTCGATGGCGGTGACGATCCAGGAAACCGAGCGCCGGCGCGAGCTGCAGCGCGCCTACAACGACGCGCACGGCATCACGCCGGAGTCGATCAAGTCGTCGATCCGCGAGCTGCTCCAGACGGTCTACGAGCGCGACTACTACACGGTGCCGGTGGAGGAGTCGAGCGCCGAGACGTTCGAGTCGCCGGCGGCGCTGCAGGCGCGCATCGCCGAGCTCGAGACGCGCATGAAGGAAGCGGCCAAGCGTCTGGACTTCGAGCAGGCGGCCGAGCTACGCGACCGTTTGAAGGCCCTGCGCAAGCAACAGATCAAATAGGCCTGCTAGTAATCTAGATTCATGGACCTCGACGAGAAGATCGCCCGGGTGCCGGACCGGCCGGGGGTCTACGTCTACCGGGACGGCAAGCAGCAAGTCCTCTACGTCGGCAAGGCCGCGTCGCTGCGCAATCGCGTCCGCTCGTACTTCCAGGAGGCGCGGCCGCGCGACCCGAAGACCGACGCGCTCGTGCGCCAGATCCGCGATCTGGAGTACATCGTCACGGACAACGAGCTCGAGGCGCTGATGCTCGAGGCCAATCTGGTGCGCCGCCACCGGCCTCGCTACAACATCATCCTGCGCGACGACAAGCACTATCCGTTCTTGAAGCTCACGACGAACGAAGAGTTCCCCCGTCTGGTGGTCGCCCGCAAGGTCGCGCGCGACGGCGCGCGCTATTACGGGCCGTTCTATCCGGCGACCGCGATGCGCGAGACGCTCAGGCTCACCCGGCAGCTCTTCCCGCTGCGCACCTGCTCGATCACGATCGACGGCAAGCTCGAGCGGCCGTGCATCCAGTACGCGATCCATCGCTGCAACGCGCCGTGCACGGGCTGGGAGACGCGCGAGGGCTACGCGAGAACCGTGGAGGACGTCGCGCACTTCCTGGAGGGGCGCGACGAGGAGCTGGCCCGGCGGCTCACCAAGGAGATGGAAGAGGCCGCGGCCGAGCTGAAGTTCGAGCGCGCGACGGTGCTGCGCGACCAGATCCAGTCGCTCAACAAGGTCCGCGAGCGGCAGAAGATCATCTCGACGGACGACGTGGACCAGGACGTCATCGGCGTCGTGCGCCAGGGCAGCGACGCGTGCGTCGAGCTCTTCTTCGTGCGCAAGGGCCGACTGGTAGGCCAGGAGCCGTTCTTCTTCGACAAGGTCGCCGGCTGGAGCGACGGCGAGATCCTCTCGGCGTTCGTGCGGCAGTTCTACGGCAAGGCGGTGACACCGGCGCCGGAGCTCCTCTTGTCGGAGGAGCTGCCCGAGGCGGAGCTCACGACGGAGTGGCTCTCGACCCTGGTCGAACGGCGCGTGCAGGTGCTGGCGCCGCAGCGCGGGAGCAAGCGGCAGTTCGTCGCGATGGCCGAGGCCAACGCGGCCATCGCGCTCCAGAACCGGCTGCTCTCCCGCGACAACCGCCAGCAGCTGGTGCTCGAGGAGCTTCAGCGCGCGCTCGATCTGCCGGGGCTGCCCAATCGCATCGAGGGCTATGACATCTCGAACATCCAGGGCACGGAGCAGGTCGGCTCGATGGTCGTCTGGGAAAACGGCGACATGAAGAAGGACGACTACAAGCGCTTCCGCATCCGCACCGTCGCCGGCGCCGACGACTTCGCGTCCATGGCCGAAGTGCTGAGCCGCCGATTCGGCAAGGCGCTCGAGCAGGGAAGCGTGCTGCCGGACCTGGTGCTGATCGATGGCGGGCGCGGCCAGCTCAACGCGGCGCTCAAGGTCTTACAGGACCTGGGTCTCGACTACATCCCGGCGGTCGGCCTCGCGAAGCAGGCCGAAGAGGTCTATCAGCCCGAACGGCTGCACCCGCTCGTGCTCGACCCGACCTCGCCCGCGCTGCACACCTTGCAGCGGATCAGGGACGAGGCCCATCGCTTCGCGATCACGTACCACAAGAAGCTCCGGACCAAACGGACGATCCAGTCGGTGCTCGACACGATCCCGGGGATCGGGCCGTCGATCCGCACGAGCCTCTTGAAGACGCTCGGCTCGGCGCGCCGGGTGCGGGAGGCGTCAGTCGCGGAGCTGGCGGCCGTGCCGAAGGTCACTCCGAAGCTCGCGCAACGCATCTTCGACCACTTCCATCCGCCCGCGGAGACGCCAGCCCCCGCAGAGATGGAACCGGACCGCGGGACCGACTGTTACAATGGCCGGAGCCAACCGGGCTCAGGGGGAGGTGACAGCACATGAGAAAGCTCATGGCAGTCACGGCTGTTGCAGTCACGCTGGCGTTCACGGCGGGCGGCGCATTCGCCAGCTCGTGCCCGAAGGTCATCAAGGAGGGCCGGGAAGCGGCCGCGAAGATGAAGGCCGACGATCCCAAGGTGAAGGCGGCCGTCGCCAAGCTCGACGAGGCGCAGAAGCTGCACGACGGCGGCAAGCACGCCGAGTCGCTCAAGCTGGCCAACGAAGCCAACGCCGACCTCAAGAAGTAGCTGAGCTCGCCGAGCGTGACGCGGCCCGACCGCGCGGCCGCGTCACGCCGGAATTCCCGGGCACGCGAAAAGTCCCGCAAAGTCCCCCAGCGAGGTGTCACGATGCGAGTCGCGCTTGGATCCGCGCTCCTGCTGTTGCTGACGCTCACCGCGTCCGCCTCCTCGGCGTCGATGTGCCCCGTTCTCATCAAGCAGGGGCGCGACGCCGCGTCCACGCTGAACCAGAACGATCCGAACGTGAAGAACGCGCTGGCCAAGCTGGACCGGGCCGCCGCGCTCCACAAGGACGGCAAGCACGTCGACTCGATGCGCGAGGCCAACGAGGCGCTCGGCATGCTCGGGGTGAAGAAGTAGCCGTCGCGACGCAGGCCTTCGGGCCGCGTCATGTTCTTGCCGCTGCAGGCTAAGTATGTTAAAAATCTAGCCTAATTATGTCGACCGATCGCTATCCGTTCCGTGAGATCGAAGCGAAGTGGCAGGGGATCTGGGAGGAGACCAAGCAGTTCCAGGTCCACGAAGATCCGAAACGGCCCAAGTTCTACTGCCTCGAGATGTTTCCGTATCCGTCGGGCCGGATCCACATGGGACACGTGCGCGTCTATGCGATCGGCGATCTCCTGGCCCGTTACAAGTGGATGCGCGGCTACAACGTGTTGCATCCGATGGGCTGGGACGCGTTCGGGCTTCCCGCCGAGAACGCCGCCATCGAGCACGGCGTCCATCCGGTCATCTGGACCTACGAGAACATCGACTACATGCGCTCGCAGCTCAAGCGCATGGGGATCTCCTACGACTGGGACCGCGAGGTCGCGACCTGCGATCCGAGCTACTACAAGTGGGAGCAGCTGATCTTCATCAAGATGCTCGAGCGCGGGCTCGCGTATCGCAAGCGCTCGACGGTGAACTGGTGCCCGTCCTGCCAGACCGTCCTCGCGAACGAGCAGGTGGAGGACGGCCGCTGCTGGCGCTGCGGCTCCGAGGTGACGCCGCGCGACATCGACGCGTGGTTCTTCAAGATCACGGCCTACGCCGAGGAGCTGCTCGAGTGGTGCGATCGTCTGCCCGGCTGGCCCGAGCGCGTGCTCACGATGCAGCGCAACTGGATCGGCAAGAGCGAGGGCGCCGAGTTCGACCTGAAAGTTGACGGCCGCCCGGATCTCTCGATCCGGGTCTTCACGACGCGGCCCGACACCGTCTTCGGCATGACGTACGCGGTGCTCGCCCCCGAGCATCCGCTCGTCGACCAGATCGTGCGCGACGGAGCCGAGCGTGAATCGGTCGCGCGGTTCCGCGCCGAGGTCTCCCGACAGTCCGAGATCGAGCGGACGGCGGCGGATCGGCCCAAGCGCGGGCTTCGCCTCGGGGCGAAGGTCGTCAACCCGTTCAACAACCAGCCGGTCCCGCTTTTCATCGCCGACTACGTCCTGATGGGCTACGGAACGGGCGCGATCATGGCCGTCCCCGGCGAGGACGAGCGCGACTGGGAGTTTGCCGAGCAGCACGGGCTGCCGATCATCGAGACGGTCAAGCGCCCGGACGGCTGGACCGGCAAGGCCTACACGGGTGACGGCGTCAAGGTCAACTCGGGCTTTCTCGACGGCCTCCCGATGACCGAGGCCAAGCGCCGCGCGACCGACTGGCTCGTCTCGCGCGGTCTCGGGACCGCGAAGGTGAACTATCGCCTCCGCGATTGGGGCATCAGCCGCCAGCGCTACTGGGGCGCGCCGATCCCGGTGCTCTACTGCGAGAAGGACGGGATGGTGCCGGAGGCCGAGAAGAATCTTCCGGTGGCGCTGCCGCGGGACGTCCAGCTCTCCGGCAAGGGCGGCTCGCCGCTCGCCAGCGTCGCGAGCTTCGTGAACGCCACCTGTCCCAAGTGCGGCGGGCCGGCCAAGCGCGAGACCGACACGATGGACACGTTCGTCGAGTCCTCGTGGTACTTCCTCCGCTACTGCTCGCCGCGCTACGACACCGGGATGTTCGAGGAGAACGCGGCGGCGTACTGGATGCCGGTCGACCAGTACATCGGCGGGATCGAGCACGCGGTGCTGCATCTCCTGTACGCGCGGTTCTACACGAAGGTGCTCCGCGATCTCGGGCTCACGAAGATCGACGAGCCGTTCATGGCGCTCCTGAGCCAGGGCATGGTCATCAAGGACGGCGCCAAGATGTCGAAGTCGAAGGGCAACGTGGTCTCCGACGACTACGTGCGTGAGAAGTACGGGGCCGACACGGGACGCCTCTTCGAGCTCTTCGCGGCGCCGCCCGAGAAAGACCTGGAGTGGAACGATCAGGGGATCGAGGGCGCCTCGCGCTTCCTCAACCGCGTCTGGCGCTTCGTGATCGCGCATCTGGACGAGATCAAGGCCGCGCCCGACAAGGTTCCGTCGTCGCTCAGCGAGCCGGGGCGGGCGTTCCGGCGCACGATCCACGAGACGATTCAGCGGGTCACGGAGGACATCGAGCGCGAGTTCCACTTCAACACCGCCATCGCCGCGATCATGGAGCTCGTCAACGCGCTGCAGACCTTCGAGAGCGCCAACGCCGACGGCGGCCCTGCCGCTTCTGAACGCGCCGCGCTGATTCGCGAGGCGATCGAGACCACGCTGCACCTGCTCGGCCCGTTCTGCCCGCACGTGACCGAGGAGCTGTGGTCTCAGCTCGGGCATCGCGAGAGCCTCTTCAAGCAGCGCTGGCCCGTCGCTGACCCGGCGGCCCTCCAGAAGACGGAGGTCACGGTGGTCGTCCAGGTCGACGGCAAGGTGCGCGGCCGACTCGTTGTCGACGTCGATGCCGCCGAAGATCGCGTACGCCAGCTGGCGCTCGGCGACGACAAGGTGCGGCCATGGGTCGAGCGGCGGCGCGTGGAGAAGGTGGTCGTCGTTCCGAATCGCCTCGTCAACATCGTGACGCGCGCGTGACCGGCCGGGGCCGCGCGCGCGCGCTCGGCCTCGCGCTGCTGGCCGTCGCTCTCGCGAGCTGTGGCTATTCGTTTCGCGGCAACCTTCCCGATCGCATCCAGACGGTGGCCGTGCCGGTCTTCACGAACAAGACCGCGGCGCCGGCGGTCGAGAACTTCCTCACCAGCGCGGTCGTCGAGGCCTTCGCCACCAACGGCCGGCTCCGCGTTGTCTCGCCCGAGCAGGCCGACGCGATCCTCGACGGCGAAGTGATCGGCTACAGCGTGCAGTCCATCGCCTTCGACAACCAGGCCAACGTGCGTCAGTACCGACTGGTCGTGACGATGAATCTCCGCCTACGCGACGTGAAGCGCAGCGCGATCCTCTTCGAGGAGCAGAGCCTCCGGGAGAAGGCCGACTTCCAGGTGCTCGGCGCGGTGTCGCAGACCATCTCGAACGAGGAAGCCGCGGTGCGCTCGGCCGCGATCGAGATCGCCCGTTCGATCGTCAGCCTGACCATCGATAGATTTTGATCCGGGCACGAGGGTTGTCTCTCCGCCAAGCCGGGCCGAACAACGCCGACCGCCTGCTCGGGCGAGCGGAGCCACACGCGCCTACAGCAGGCCACCCTCGCCGGTTGCGGCCAAAAAGTACTCGATAAATGGACTACGCGACGTTCATCAAGCAGGCCGAGCGCGGCGAGCCGCCGGCGCTCGTGCTGCTCCACGGCGGTGACGTCCAGCTCCTCGACGATGCGCTCGACGCCGCGACCCGCGGGCTCTTTCCCGATCGCGCGCTGGCAGCGTGGGGCCGCGAGGTCTTCGACGGGCGCGAGTCGAACGCGGACGAGATCGTGCGTGCGGCCGCGACGATGCCGCTCGGCGTCGACCGCCGCCTGGTGGCGGTGCGGCGCCCGCAGGCGCTCAACGCGAAAGGCGTAGAGGCCCTCGGCGGCTACGCGAAAAGCCCGAACCCGGCGACGTGTCTCTTGCTCCTTGCCGACGAGCCGCTGCGCGCTTCGCGGGAGCGCCGTAACGACCACTGGCTGATGGGCGCCGTCCCCGCGGCGGCGATCGTGGAGCTGCCCACGCGCGGCGCGCGCGACCTGGCGGGCTGGGTGCGCCAGCGCGCGGCGCTCGAAGGGCTCACGATCACCGACGAGGCGGCACGGCTCCTGGTCCAGCTGACGGGCGAGGACACCGCCACGCTTCTCGGTGAGGCGCGCAAGGCCGCGCTCGCCGGCGGGCCCGACAACAAGAACGTCGGCGTCAAGGACGTGGGCGCGATCGTGGGCGAGCAGCGGCTCGACGACCTCTTCGACTTGACGCGGGCCGTGGAGCGGCGCGACCGCGCTGGCGCGCTCAAGATGCTCGATCGGCTTCTCGCCACCGAGGACGCGATGCTGCTGTTGACGGTCCTCGCGCGCGACGTGAGGACCGCGTGGACCGCGGTCGGGATGCGGCGGCGCGGCCGGTCGGTCGACGAGATCGCACGGGCGCTGCGGCGACCGCCGCAGGTGATCGAGACGCTGAGCTCCACGGGCGGCTCGGAGACGCGTCTGGCGTGGAAGCTCCGTCGGTGCTGGGAAGCCGAGCGCCGGCTCAAGAGCAGTGGAGAGCCGCGAGCCGAGATGGTCGCGCTGGTGGCCGACCTGTGCGCGGAGAGGTGATCGGCCGCGCGCTGCTCCTCGCCCTGCTCCTGGGCGTCGCCACTCCCGCAGTCGCAAAGGCCGCGGACCGCTGCGCCGAGTGCGTGACGGCCGGCGCGGCGTCCATGACCGTGCACGTGCCGGCGGGCACGCCGCTCGCGGGCTACGGCGCCGCGAAGCGCCGGCTTCTATTTCCCGACGTCCTGGGCCGGTACGCGCACGCGTTCTGGTTCAAGCCGTCGGTGGGCCAGCGTGATCCGATCACGGCGAAGGCGCTGGTGCTGGCGACGCCGGCAGCCCGGCTGGCGTGGGTGACGCTCGATCTCATCGGGGTCGACGGCGCCTTCGTGCGAGCCATCCAGGATCGGCTGGCTCGGTCAGGCGTTCCAGCGACCACGCTCATCGTCTCGGCCTCGCACACGCACTCGGGTCCCGGGGCCTTCATGGATTCGGGGCTGATGGGGTTCGTCGCGGTGGACCGGCTCGATCCGGCAGTCAGGGACGCGCTCGTCGAGGGCGCCGCGTCCGCCGTTCAGCAGGCCGACCGCGCGCGGGGCCCGGCGCTGGCCGGAGCCGCGAGCATCACCGCGGCCGGCCTGACGGCAAGCCGGCTCGGAAAGCCGCTCGACTCCGAGATCGTCGTCCTGAAGCTCACCACGCCGGCCGGTGCGCCGCTCGCGCTGGTGTGGAATTTCGCGATCCACGGGACGATGCTGTCGGCCAGGAATCTAAGACTCTCGGGAGACGTGACCGGTCTTGTTTCGGCCCGGCTCGAGCAGAAGCTCGGCGTTCCGACGCTGTTCGTCAACGGCGCGGTTGGCGACGTGAGCCCGGCGCGTCACGGTGAAGCCGCGATGGTGGACACGGCCACCGCACTGGCGTCGGCGGTGGAGGTGGGCTGGGCGCAGGCGCGTCCGGCGCCGGTCGCCGCGCTGCGAATCGCCGAGCGCAGAGTGGCGATGCCCGCCGCGGCCGTGTCGCTTCAACGCTGCCTGGGAAGCTGGATCCCGGCGTTCTTCGTCGTCCCGGTCGGCTCTGCAATGCCGCGCGAGGCCTCGCTGGTCGCGGCGGCCCTCGGCGACACGGCGTGGGTGACGATCCCCGGCGAGCTGCAGACGTCGTTCGGACAGGCGATCAAGCGCGAGGGGCGCGCCGGGTTCGCGTCGGTCTTCGTCGCGGGAGTTTCCAACGATTATCTCGGCTACTTCACGACTCGTGAGGACGCGCGGGGAGCCAAATACGTGGCCTGCGCGACGGTCTACGGGCCGGGAGCCGGTGCGTGTCTGACGGATGCCGCGATCGAGCTCGTGCGCGGATTACGGGGGGAGACGGCGCGCGCCGTCTCGCGCTGCGATTCATGAGAAGGCGCCGGGTTCGCGCCGCTCGGGCCGAGACGCGTCCTTCGACCGATCCGGGGAGCTACTTCGCCGCGGCGAGCCGCCGCGCGAGCGCGGACTTCTTGCGCGCGGCCGTATTGCGGTGGACCACACCCTTGGTGACGGCCTTGTCGAGCGTGCGAATGGCGTCGAGAATCGCGGCTGGGCGGGTGGCGCCCTCGGCGGAGCGCGCGGTCTTGATCGCGCCGCGAATCTTCGACCGCATCGCCCGGTTGCGCAGGCGGCGGCGCTCGGCTTGCCGTATCCGCTTCATTGCCGACTTCGTGTTCGCCAAATGACGGCTCCTCGTCGATCGAGTCGATATGTAATCCGCGCTGCATCATGCCCGAGGGGCCGAGGAATTTCAAGGTGAGCGCGAGCGAGGGACAGGTCGTCCGGGCGCTCGGCGGCATCGCCAGCGCGACCCTGCTGAGCCGGGTGCTGGGATTCGTGCGCGACGCGGTCGTGGCGCGAGCGTTCGGCGCCGGTCCGATCACGGACGCGTTCTTCGTCGCCTTCCGCATCCCCAACATCCTGCGACGCCTCCTGGCCGAGGGCGCCTTGTCCACGGCGATGATCCCGGTCTTCACCGACTATGTGGCCCGCGACGACCACCCGGCGCTCCATCGCATGCTCCGCGCCGTGCTCGGCTTGTCGATCCTGTCTCTGACCGTCACGACCGTGCTGGGGATCGTGTTCACGCCCTACATCCTGGAGGTGATCGCCCCGGGGTTCATGGACGACCCGGGCCAGGCGTCGCTGGCGGTGACCCTGACCCGGATCATGTTTCCGTACCTGGTGCTGGTCGGGCTCGCCGCGGTGGCCACCGGCATCCTCAACTCGCGCGGGCGATTCTTCGCCGGCGCGATCGGTCCGGCGGTGCTGAACGTCGGCATGATCGCCGCGGTGCTCCTGCTGGCGCGCTACGTCGAGCCGCCGATCGTCTCGCTGGCGATCGGCGTGCTGGCGGGCGGGCTCGGGCAGCTCTTGGTGCAGATCCCGAGCCTGTCGGCCACGGGGCTCCTGGTGGCGCCCTCCGGCGAGCTGCGTCATCCGGCGATCGCCCGTATCACGCGGCTCTTGCTGCCGGCGGTCTTCGGGCTGGCCGCCGTGCAGCTGATGGTGTTCGTCAATACCTTGCTGGCGTCGCTCCTACCGCTGGGCTCGATCTCGTATCTCTACTACGCCGATCGCGTCATGGAGTTCCCGCTGGGCGTCTTCGGGATCGCGCTCGCCTCGGCGTCCCTGCCGGTGATGTCGCGCCACGCCGCCGCGCGGGACAACCGCGGGCTCGCCGACACGTTGAGCTTCGCGCTGCGGCTCGCCCTCTACGTGTCGCTGCCGGCGACCGTCGGGCTCGTCGTGCTCCGCACGCCGATCGTGCGCGTGTTGTTCCAGCGCGGCCGGTTCGGCCCGCCCGAGACCGTGGCGACCGCCGAAGCGCTGGCGTGGTATGCGATCGGCCTCGCCGGCTTCGCCGGCTCGCGCATCGTCGCCCAGATGTTCTATGCGCGCGCCGAAGCCGCGACGGCGGTGCGGTGGGGCATCGTGTCGATCGCCGCCAACGTCGTGGCCGCGCTCGCGCTGATGGGGCCACTGGGCCACGCCGGCCTCGCGGGCGCCGCGTCCGTCGGCGCGTACGTGAACCTCGCGTCGCTCCTGATCATCGCGCGCCAGCGCCTGGGCCGGCTCGGCGGGCGCGCAATCGTCGGCGGCGCGCTTCGCACCGTGCTCGCGACGGTGCCGCTGGCGGCAGTCTGCTGGCTCTCGCTCGCGCTCTGGCCCGCGCGGCCATCGTTCGTGATCGACGTGATGTGGCTCGGCGCCACGATCGCCGTCGGCGCCGGCGTGTTCTGGGCCGCCAGCGCGGCCCTCGGCATCTCCGAGCGCGCCGCGCTCCTGCGTCTCATTCGTCGTCGTCGCGATCGCGACGACGACGCGTGACGCACCCTTCTCGCACGTCGAGGGCTGTGATAGAATCCGACGTGGTCACTCTATGACCGACGTGGTCGTCGAGTATCTCGGCGCCCTTCAGGCAGAACGTGGGGCCTCCCGAAATACTCTCAGCGCCTACCGCCGCGATCTCAGCGACTTCACCCAGTTCCTCGACACTCAGCATCGCAGTCTGCGCCGGGCCGAGCCCGAGGACATCCTCGGCTACATCGAGCGCCTGCGCACGCGCGGGCTGCGTCCGTCCAGCGTGGCCCGCCGGCTCTCCGCGCTGCGCGGTCTCTACAAGCACCTGGTCCGCGAGGGCGGGCTGCGCCGCGATCCCACCGAGAACCTCGAGGCGCCGCGCCGCGCGCGCTCGCTGCCGCGCACGCTCTCGCGCGAGGTCGTCGCCGCGCTCGTCGAGTCGCCGGATCTCAACGAGCCCCGCGGCGTGCGCGACCGCGCGATGCTCGAGCTCTTGTACGCCACCGGCATGCGCGCGTCGGAGTGTCTGGGGCTCACGCTCGACGACGTCAATCTGAGCGCCGGCTACGTCGTCTGTACCGGCAAGGGGCGCAAGCAGCGTCTGGTGCCCGTCGGCGGTGAAGCCGCGCAGTGGGTGAGCCGCTACCTGCGCGACATCCGGCCGCGCTACACGCGCGTGCGCGACAGCGGCCGTCTGTTCGTGAACCCGCGCGGGGGCCGGCTCTCGCGGCAATCCCTGTGGACGATCGTGCGGCGCGCCGCCGCGCGCGCCGGTCTGCGTCAGCGGATCTCGCCGCACGTGCTCCGGCACTCGTTCGCGAGCCATCTGCTCGAGGGGGGCGCCGACCTGCGCTCGATCCAGGCGATGCTCGGGCACGCCGACATCGCGACGACCCAGATCTACACGCACCTGCCGTCGTCGACGCTCCTGGCGATGTACCGGCGGTTCCACCCGCGGGCGTGATGATGGCCAAGCGCGCGCACGTGTATCCGCAAGTCAGCCTGGCGGCGAGTGATCTCGTCGACGTCGCGATCGCAACGGCGCCGGCTCGTGCTGGCGTGTCCGAGGCGCTCGCGATCGCGCGCAAGCGCAACGCCGGTGTGATCGCGGCCGGTGGGTCCTGGGTGCTGCGCGACGACCTGGTCCGCGGCGTCGCGCTCGGCCTCGGCGCGCTCCGCGCGGCGCAGATCGCCCGCGCGCTGCCGGTCGTCGACGCCGGCGCGGGCGAGTCGCACGTGCGCCGTCAACTCGCGACGGGCGCGCCCCTCGTGATCGTTCGCGGTGCGCGTGGTGCGATCGGCGCCGTCAGCGGCCGCCTGGTCGGCGGTCGTCTGCCCGAGGCCTCGGCGGCCGGGCGTGTCGGCCGCGCGCTGCCGGCGTCGGTCCGCGAGCTCCTCGTCGCAGTCGGGCGCATCGCCGAGGAGCAGGACGGCCGCGCGTATCTCGTCGGGGGACTCGTGCGCGATGTGTGGCGCGGGGCCACGCTCGCCGGTCGCGATCTCGACATCGTCGTCGAGGGCGATGGCCCTGTGCTCGCGCGGCGTCTGGGAGCCGAGCTCGGCGGCTCGGTCGTCGAGCACCGGCGATTCCTGACGGCCTCGGTCGAGGCACCCGCGTTCGGACGCATCGACGTGGCCACGGCGCGGTCGGAGCGCTACGAGTCGCCGGGGGCGCTGCCTCGTGTGCTGCCCGCGGGTATCGCCGACGATCTGCGGCGCCGCGACTTCACCGTCAATGCGCTGGCGATCGAGCTCTCCTCCGGCCAGTTCGGTCTGATCGATCCGTTCGGCGGACGGGCCGACCTCGCCCGCCGGCGGCTCTCCGTGCTGCATCCGCTCTCGTATGTCGAGGACCCGACCCGGATCTTTCGCGCGGCGCGCTACGGGGCGCGGCTCGGGCTCTCGCCGGACCTAGCGACCCGACGCGCTCAGACGCTCGCCCTTCGCCTCGTTCCGTATTCGGCGCTCTCGGGCCAGCGCATCGCCGCCGAGATCGCACTGATCCTGAGCGAATCCGAAGCCGGCACCATCCTCCTCCGGCTCGGACGCTCCGGCGCCTTCCGTCTGCTCGACGCGGGCTACCGGTTCACGGCGGCGGGCGGCCGCCGGCTCGCCGCCGTGCCGGACGCGCTCGCGTGGGCCCGCGGCCGCGGGCTCGACGTCGACGGGGTCGGGCTCGTGGCGCTCGCCCTCGCCGAGTCGCGTTCGTCCGCCGCCTCCACGCTCGCGAGCCGGCTCGGGTTCGCGGGCGGGCCGCTGGCCGGCCTCGAGCGCGCGCACGCCGCCACGGCCGCGCTCGCGGCGCGGTTGGCCGCGGCGCCCACCCCGAGCGCCCGCGCGCGCGAGCTCCGCGGCTCGGCGCCGGTCGAGCTCGCCTGGCTCTGGCTGACGGGCAACCGCGAGGTGCGCGCGACGATCGATTGGTTCGTCGGGCTCGAGCCCCGCGTGGCGTCCCTCAGCGGCGACGATGTCGTCGCGCTCGGTGTCCCGCGCGGTCCCGCGGTCGCGCGCGTCCTGGCGGAGCTCAGAGACGGACGGCTCGACGGCACGCTCTCGAGCCGTGAGCTGGAAGAGGCGCACGTCCAACAATGGATCCTGAAAGGAGGATGAGTTGGCCCCGAAATACATCTTCGTGACCGGCGGCGTCGTGTCGTCACTCGGCAAGGGTCTGGCGGCGGCCTCGATCGGGGCGCTGCTGGAAGCACGCGGCTTTCGCGTGACGCTGCAGAAGATGGATCCGTACATCAACGTAGACGCGGGGACCATGAGTCCGTATCAGCACGGCGAGGTCTTCGTGACCGACGACGGCGGCGAGACCGATCTGGACCTCGGGCACTACGAGCGATTCACGTCGAGCCGGGTAACCCGCGATCACAACGTGACGACCGGCAAGGTGTACTACTCGGTGATCCAGAAGGAGCGCCGGGGCGACTACCTCGGGCGGACGGTCCAGGTGATTCCGCACATCACCGACGAGATCAAGGCGTCCATCCGAAAGGTCTCCCGCGACACCGACGTGGTGATCGTCGA
>Ga0111539_10001335_pt1 | contig 32846 bp, 22 predicted proteins | sample RhiMethybrSRZTD1_FD_79667 | JGI IMG/M metagenome (GOLD analysis project Ga0111539, IMG submission 79667) | Populus rhizosphere microbial communities from Tennessee, USA - Rhizosphere MetaG P. TD hybrid SRZTD1 (version 2) (version 2) | ecosystem: Host-associated > Plants > Roots > Rhizosphere >...
CTGGAGCAGCTCGAACTCGGGATGATGATCGTGATCGTCCACCGTGCCATGCACGCGCTGTTTCGCAAGGCCAGCCGCTCTCCGCTTCAGGAACGCATAAGTGCCACCCAGCATCGCCCCGACCGCCATCACGGCCGGCGGAACCGCATGGAGCGCCGTCGCGGAATACGCCGGGTAGGCCTTTTCGCCCACCTCCGGAAATCCCAGCTTGTCAAACGGTACCGCCGACAGGTAGAGCACCGTCGTGCCGCCCGCTTCCTTCTCGCCGTAGATGCGATCGACGTACTTGTCAGGCTTCGCGGCGATGCGCTTCCGCGCCTCCTGAAGCATGTCCTCGCGGTCCCCGTACCGTAGCGCGTCAGCCGGGCACGCCTTCACGCACGCCGGTACCTGGATCGTGTCCTGGAACTGCTGGCTCTCGACTGCGGTCAACGCGAGCCCGTTCCGGGCGGCGGGTGCCGGCTGATCGCAGCGATCGGCGCAGTGCGTACACTTGTGAATCTTCGGCGCGAGCGAATTCCAGTCGGCCGAAGGGACACCCCAGGGGCACGCCCACATGCAGTAGCGGCAGCCGATGCACTGACTCTCCTCGTACACCACCGGCCCATCCGGCCGCACCTCGAGCGCGGTCGTCGGGCAGGAGGAGACGCACGCCGGCTCGAGGCAGTGCAGGCAGCGCCACATCGTCGAAGCCAGATACAGGCCGCCGGGCGCTCTTTCGTCGGGAATCTCCTGCGTCCTGATCAGGGTCAGCGTCTTGGCGCTCAGGACCGCCGGGTTCTGAAACCCCAGGTCAGGCTCGAAGACCGTCTGCTCTCCGTCTTTGTCGTTCCACTGCTTGCAGGCGACCTGGCAGGCGCGGCAGCCGATGCACTTCGTGATGTCGACGAGCGTCGTCCGTTTCTTAATCGGAGCGGCGTTTGCCACTTGGATCATGTGGCTCTCCCCCGTGGCGTGACCGGAACGACGATCCGATCGTGCGCCTTGACCACGTTGACCAGGCACGCTTTCGTTTCCTGCGTCCCCGCCACCGGATCGACCGCGTCGATCGTGAGGTGGTTGACGCTCGGACCGGTGGACAGGCCCTTGAACCCCCAGCAGTACGGCATCCAGACGATGGTGACGTCGCGTCCGTCGATCTTGAGTGTCTGCAGCCTCGGCGTGACCATCGCCTTCACGACGAGCTCGCCGCGCGCCGACGAGACCTTGACCGAGTCGCCCGATTTCACGGACAGCGTTTTCGCGAGTGCTTCCGGCATCTCAATCGTCGGCTCGGGCACGAGCTCGTTGAGCCAGGGGACGTTCCGCGTTGTCGAACCGGCACACCAGTGTTCGGCGACCGTTGACGTCATCAGGACGTACGGGAAGTCGCGGGCGTTGCCGATCGGCTGCCGTCCCGGATCGCGTGGGTACTTCAAGGTCGGGTTGTGGCGCACCTTGGGGTGCAGCAGGTTTTCGACCGGACTCTCGACCGGCTCGTACATTTCGGGCAGCGGTCCGTCCTTCGGGACGTAGCTCCAGTCGCGCGGCATGCCGGGCGTGTGCGGATCGGGATCGCTGTAGACGGCGGCGAACAGCCGGCCCACTCCCTCGGCGTTCATGTGAAATGCACGGCTGCCGTTCGGCGTATCGGGACCCTCGGTCGGATACATGACGTCCGGCACGTCGTACCCGGTCCAGCGTTTCGCCGCCTCGTCCCACCACACAATCGGTTTGGAACCCGGGTACGGCTTGCCATGACGATCGCAAGAGGCCCGGTTGTAGAGAACCCTCTTGTTGTTCGGCCACGTCCAGGCGAAGTTCGGGTGCAGACCGAGGTTCCCGGGATCGGTCCGGGAATCACGGCGCTTCGCGAGGTTCTCGCCGTTGCTGAACACGCCCGCATAGATCCAGCAGCCCGCGGAGCTCGAGCCGTCGGCGTGCAGGATGTCGGCCACACCGCTGACGAGCGTGCCAGCCTTGAGATCCGTGCCGGCGATGTCGTGGACCACGCGGCCGTTGATCTCGCGCAGGACGTCTTCTGGCGTCGTATAAGTCCATGACGCTTTCTTGATGATTTCGTCCTTCGGCTCTGCCGAGTCCTTCACCAGCTCCCGGACTCGCCGGAAAACGAGATCGACGATCTCCCCATCCGGCTTGGCCTGTCCTGGCGGCTTCACTGTCTGGTATCGCCACTGGACCATGGCGCCCGAGTTGGTCACGCTGCCCTGCTTCTCCATGAAGAAGGCCGCTGGCAGCATGAGAACCTCGGTGGCGATCGTTTTCGGATCGACACCCGGCTGCTGCCAGAACGCGGCGGTCTCGGTCTCCCAGAGCTCCTGGACGACCAGCAACTCCAGTTTGCCCATCGCGTCGAAGAGACGCGACAGGTTGGGCATCGTCACCGCAGGATTCTGGCCGACGATCCACAGCATCTTCATCGTGCCCGCCAGCGCGGCGTCGAAGATGCCGAACGTGCCGTGATCCTTCGCCGGGTCCCGTTTCGGGAGCCAGCCGTAGCAAAACTCGTTTTCCGGAGTCGCGGCGTCGCCGTAGAACGCTTTCAGCGTGTTGACGAGAAGCGGCCGGCGCGCGGTGCCATGCTTCTTCGCCCATGCCGCCAGCGTCGGCTCGCTGTTGACTGGATAGTCGAGATATCCCGGGATGTAGTTGTTGAGGACGCCCATGTCGCAGGCGCCCTGGACGTTCGGTTCGCCCCGCAGCGCGTTGACCCCGCCGCCCGGCTTGCCGACGTTGCCGAGCAGGAGCTGCAGGATCGTGAAGGCGCGGATGCCCTGGACGCCGGTCGTGTGCTGCGTCATCCCCAGCGCATAGAGGATGGTCCCCGGGCGATTCTTCGCCATCGTCTCGGCGATCTGCTGAATCTGCGCGGCCGGGATGCCGGTGATGCGCTCGCCCACGTCCAGCGTGTACCGCGAGAAGAACGTCCGGAGCCGCGCGAAGATGCAGCGCGGATCATCCAGGGTGCTGGCGACCCGCGGCCGGCCCGTGCCGTCGAGCTGATATCCCCAGCTCGTGGTGTCGTAGGCGTGCTTTTCCTCGTCGTAGCCGCTGAAGACGCCATCCTTGAAGTCGAACCCGGCATCTCCAATGAAGAGCGCGTTCGTGTGGGTGATCACGTAGTCCTCGTCGTACAGCTTGTTGACGAGGATGTGATTGATCATCGCGTTGAGGAACGCGGCGTCGGCGCCGGGACGAATGCGCGCGAACATGTCGGCCGCGCCCGACGTGCGCGAGAACCGGGGATCGACGTGGATGATGATCGCGCCGTCCTCCTGGGCCTTGCGGATCCACTTGAAGGCCATGGGATGGTTCTCGGCCACGTTGCTGCCTTCGACCAGGATCGTCTTGCAATGCTGGAGATCGGACCAGTGGTTGGTCATTGCGCCCCTGCCGAACGAAGCCCCCAGACCGGGGACAGTGGGGCTATGTCAAAGCCGGGCCTGGTGCTCGACGTACACGGTGCCGAGCAGCCGTGCCGCCTTCTGAAAGAGGTAACACTCCTCGTTGGTGTTCTGGGCGCCCCCCATGAACGCGAAAGCGTCGGTTCGGTTGACGGGAACGTCCGCGCCCCCGACCTGCTCGGTTGCAATCCACCTCGTGTCGCGCACGGTCTTGATCTTTCGCGCGATCCGATCGACGGCATCGTCCCAGGTGATGTCCACCCACCGATCGCTTCCCGCCGCGCGATACTTCGGCACCTGCAACCGCTGCGGCGACGCGTGCGTCGGGAACATCGACATGCCCTTGACGCAGAGCGAGCCCCGGTTGACGACGTGGTCGTAGTCGCCTTCCAGGGCGATCAGCTTGCCGTCGCGGACGGCGGCCACCATGCCGCAGCCGCACGAGCAGAAGTTACAGGACGTCGTGAACTCGCTGACGTTCGAGAGCTTCAGCTCTCGGGCCGCAGCCTGGACGGCGGGGACATCGAGGACTCCCCCAAGCGCGAGCCCCGCGCCGCCACCGACGGCGAGCTTCAGCCAACCTCTCCGGCTGATGCCGCTCTGGATCGGATTCGCCGGGTCGCCAACGCCACTTTGACCGGGTGTGGAGTTCATGGTGTGGACCACGCCATTTCGGAGAACGCCACCACATGCCGTGGCGGCGGCGCACCGCTCCAGGCACGCCTGGGCGGCGCGTTTCAGCAGAACTAATGTGATTTCCTCGGAGAGCCCGGATTTCACCTGCCGCCGGTGGTCGGGCGTCGCTCCTTCCCAGTCGGGCATTCAAGCTGCGCGCCCACAGCCACGCTTTGCGCGATGAGCGCGTTCGGCGCCGGAACAGGAACGGAGGCGCGTGATGATCGTTCGGGGCACCCGTTCGGCAGTAATACTTGTGACATTTCTTACAGTCGGCGGTCTCACACTCGTCCCGAGTGTCACGTGCGCGCAGCCAGCCTACGTGGGGCGGAATCCCTCGCTGGAGGACCTGAAACGACAGCTGTCGGCGCTCGAGCGCGACACGGCGGGTCAGATCGCTGCCATCAGGCAGCAGATTGCGGCGCTCGAATCGGCGGCTCCCGGTCCTGCGGCTGCCTCTGTCCAGACGGCGGCGCCTGTTCCACCGGCCCAGGAGACGTTTGCCCGGGATCGCGAGACGGTGGCGCGCGTCGACAATGCGCCGCTCGATCCGGCACTCCAGGGTTTCGTGCCCATCCCCGGCACGCTGGCGCGGGTGAAGATCGACGGCTACGCCAAACTGGACACCATCGTCGATAGCAGGCCCGCCGGCAATCCAGATCGGTTCATTCCGAGCACGATCCCGGTGGGATTGACCGACGCGCAGGAAACTCCGAGCACGACTCTGCACATACGACAGACGCGGCTCAATCTCGACTTTCGCAGTCCGACCAGTATCGGCTCGGATCTCCGCACCTTCGCCGAGATCGATTTCTTCGGCCCGGATGCGCCGTTCGACCCGCGCGTTCGACATTTCTACGGTCAGCTCGCGAACTTCCTCGTCGGCCAGACCTGGACGACGTTCACCGACCCGGATGCGTTCCCGGACTCGCTCGACGACGACGGCTCGAGTGTCGCGATCAAGCTCCGGCAGGCGCAGGTCCGCTACACGCAGCGCCTGAAGTCCGGTCAAAGCCTGGCCTTCGCAATCGAGCGCCCGCTGGTCGAATCGCGGCAGATCACTGAGACCGGCGCCTCGTACAGTCCTGTCCCGGACGTCGTCGTTCGTTACAGGTTCGACGCCAGCCGCGGACACGTCCAGGCGGGTTCTCTGTTCCGGACGCTGGGGTATCGCATCGCCGAGCGGAACACGACGACGCTCGGCGTGGGCGGTAACGTGGCGGGCTCGTGGAAGGCTACGTGGGGTGACACGGTGATGGGATACGCCGCGTTCGGACGCGGCATCGCCCGATACGTCGAGAACCTCGCCGGCAGCAATTCAGATCTCGACTTGAACGACGCGGGCACCGACGTGGCTGCCTTGCCCGCGTTCGGCGCGTACGCCGCCTACACGCGTGTCTGGCCGAAGCGACTTCGCTCGACAGGCGTCTTCGGCTACACGCGCATCAACACGACGGAATCGCAGCTGGCCGGAGCCTTCTTCGACTCCCACTACGGGCTGGCCAATCTGCTTTGGAATCCGGCAGGCTCGCTCGACCTCGGCATCGAGTACCTGTTCGGAACTCATGCGGTCAAGGACGGCAAGAGCGCGCAGGTCAGCCGCATTCAGTTCTCCGCGAAATATGACTTCTTCCGCAAACGTCCGCTCACGCCCTGACGGCCGAACACTGTCAATTTTGCCGGGTGTCCCTGACAGATCCGCCAGTGTCCGGCCGTCGCCAGGGGAGCTAGGGTTACGCGACGGTCAGCCCTGGGCGCCACAGTGATCCTGCTGCGGGAGACGGGATAGAGTTACCCGTATGAAGGGCACGCGGGTCCTGCTGGCCGACGACCACACGTTGCTGCTGGGCGCTTTCGAGAAACTGCTGTCGGATGAATGCGAGGTCGTCGGACAGGTGTCCGACGGCCGGGCCCTGGTGGCGGCAGCCGAGCAGCTCAAGCCGGACGTGATCGTCCTCGACATCTCGATGCCGCTCCTGAACGGCGTCGAGGCGGCACGTCAGATCAAGCAGAAGCTGAAAACCGTGAAGCTGGTGTTCCTGACGATGAACGAGGACGCCGATCTCGCAGCTGAAGCCTTCCGCGCCGGGGCGTCCGCGTACCTCCTGAAACGCTCGGCCACCTCCGAACTACCGTTGGCCATCCGTGAGGTAATGCAGGGACGGTCGTATGTGACGCCGCTTGTAACCGAAGGGCTGGTGGAGTCACTTTTGCAGCCGGAGCCGCGCAAACCGGCACACGAGCTTACACCGCGACAACGCGAAGTGCTGCAGTTACTCGCTGAGGGACGTTCGATGAAGGAAGTGGCCAGCGTCCTGAACCTGACGCCGCGAACGGTCGCTTTCCACAAGTACCGAATGATGGACGAGTTGAAGGTCAAGTCGACCGCGGAGCTCGTTCAATATGCCGTCAAACACCACATCGTCTGATCCGGCTCGGGTCCTCATCGTTGACGACAACGAGGAAATGCTCGCGCGGGCGGCCGCGGTGCTGAAGTCAGGCTGTATCGTCGTCGGGACGGTGAAAGACGGGCCGGCAGCGCTGAAAGCCGCAGGCACCCTGCGGCCGGATGTCATCGTGCTCGACATCGGCATGGCCGGAATGAATGGCTTCGAGGTCGCAAGCCGTCTCCGCGATTCCGGGTCAGCGGCGGCCGTGGTGTTCTTCACCGTTCTTGACGACGAAGAGTTCATCACGGCGGCGAAGGCCGCAGGCGGGATGGGGTATGTCGTGAAGCCGCGGCTGGCCGCCGACCTGCTGCACGCGGTATACGAGGCCAGGGCACGCCGGCCGTTCGTGTCGACGATTCGTTGAACCCCGCGGTCCTACCCTGGAGATGACCAAGCCCGGCTCAGACGCCCTCGTCTTCTTCGGCGCAACCGGCGACCTGGCTTACAAGAAGATCTTTCCGGCGCTCCAGGCGATGGCCCGCCGCGGCAAGCTGGACCTGCCGGTCATCGGCGTCGCCAAGTCGGGCTGGAACCTCGATCAGCTGGTCGAGCGTGCCCGTGCTTCGGTGCGTGAGTACGGCGGCGAAGACGCGGAGGCGTTCGGCATCCTGGTGTCGAGGCTCCGTTACGTCGACGGCGACTACACCGATCCGAACACGTTCGCGCAGTTGCGACACGAGCTGGATGGCGCGACGCTGCCCACGCACTACCTCGCGATTCCCCCGAACATGTTTCCCACCGTCATCGAGGGTCTGCACGGTGCGAACTGCACGGGGAACGCGCGGGTCGTGGTCGAAAAACCGTTCGGACATGATCTCGCCTCGGCCCGTGAGCTGAATCAGATTCTGCGCAGCGCCTTCGCCGAAGACAGCATCTTCCGGATCGACCATTACCTCGGCAAGGAAGCCGTCCAGAACATCCTCTACTTCCGGTTCGCGAACTCGTTTCTCGAACCGATCTGGAACCGGAATTATGTGGAAAACGTGCAAATCACGCTGGCGGAGAAATTTGGCGTCGAGGGCCGGGGCAAGTTCTACGACCAGACCGGCATCGTCCGCGACGTGATCCAGAACCACCTGCTGCAGGTCGTGAGCTACCTGGCGATGGAGCCCCCTTCATCGACGCACTCCGAAGCCATTCGCGATGAACAGGCCAAGATCCTGCGGACGGTCAGGCCCATGGACGCGCAGAACATCGTCCGGGGTCAATTCCGCGGATATCGCGACGAGCCGGGCGTGGCGGCGGAGTCGAAGATCGGGACCTATGCAGCCCTGCGCCTGCACGTCGATTCGTGGCGGTGGGCCGGCGTGCCCTTCTACGTGCGCGCCGGCAAGAGTCTCAAGATGACCGTGACCGAGGTGGTCGCGGAGCTGAAGGTGCCGCCCCAGGTCGTATTCAACGAGCCGGCGCCCAGGCTCGGGAACTACGTGCGGTTCCGGCTTGGACCCGATGTCGCCATCGCCCTCGGCGCGCGCGCAAAGCGTCCGGGCGCCGGCATGACTGGGCAGGACGTCGAGCTCTCGGTGGTGGAGCATCCGCTGGCCTCGCGACTGCTGCCCTACGAGCGTCTGCTCAGCGACGCGATCGCCGGCGACGCGACGCTATTCGCCCGGCAGGACGTGGTCGAAGCGGCATGGGCCATCGTCGATCCGCTCCTTCAGAACCCCGGAGAGCTCTTCGAGTACGAGCCGGGTTCGTGGGGTCCCGCGCAGGCAGACCAGCTCGTCGCCGAGGTCGGCGGCTGGAACACCCCGCTCGAAGCCTGACTTTCCTCACTCCGTGGCATGTGGCGATCCGGATCCGCGAAGTTTCGCGGAACCGCCCACGGGAAATTTGGAGAGCCTCCGGGAGCCCGGAGCAGAAGAAACCAACTGCGAAATATTCCGCGGCGGTTTCTCCGCCAAACGCGGGAGACCGCGAGATTTTTCGACCCTCACGACGCCGGATCCCACGACGCGAGTCCGGCACGTCGCATGCTTTGGGACCACCGCCGGCGTCGGGGCACGGCAGTCGTGCGCCCGAGGCAGGCGCCGGCCAATCTATGAAAGATCGACTGCGCCGCGCGGCCCGCCGCGCTTCGGGGGGCACCGTGTCACACCGCCTGTGTCTCGCTGCGCTTTGTCTCTTTGTCGCAGCGATCACCGCTCGTACGACTGGCGTGATTTTCCCCGTCGGGATAACGGCGACCGAGGCGGCGCCGGCGCAGGCAGCGACTCCAAAGCCAGCCACTCCACAGCCCGCCGGGGCACAGGCGCCGCCGGCCGGCTCCGGCTACGCCGGTAACGATTCGTGCCTCAAGTGCCACGATCAGGAAGAGACCCTGAAGAGCACGCCGCACTGGCAGGCGAAGAACCCGCGCACGCCGATGGCGGCCCACGGCTGCGAGAGCTGCCATGGTCCGGGGCAGGCCCACATCGACGACCCGGACAACCTGAAGATCCGGAAGATCAAGGAGATGAAGCCGGCGGAGTCGAGCGAGGTCTGCCTGAGCTGCCATAACCGTGGCACGCACGCCGCCTGGGAAGGCAGCGGGCACGAGCGCCGGAATCTGTCGTGCACTACCTGTCACAGTGTGCACAGCCCGAAGTCGGCCGAGAATCAGCTCGTCAAGCCGAATCAGACTGCCCTCTGTGCCCAGTGCCACCGGGTGCAGGTCACGAAGACGGAGCGTGCCGTCGCGCACATGCCCGTGCGCGAGGGAAAGATGTCGTGTTCCTCGTGCCACAACCCGCACGGCTCCATCAGCAATGTGAAAAACCTGAAGGTGGGGAACTCGGTCGGAGAGCTCTGCATGAGTTGTCACACCGAGATGCGCGCGCCCATGCTGTGGGAGCACGCTCCGGTCAAGGAGAACTGCGCGACGTGCCACGACCCGCACGGCTCGTCGAACGACCGGATGCTGGTCGTCCGGATGCCGATGCTCTGCCAGCGCTGCCACGTCGCGACGCGCCACCCGTCATCGATCTACGACAACAACGCCATCACTGTGAGCAAGAGTAACCGCATGTTCGGACGGTCGTGCGTGAACTGTCACTCCAACGTTCATGGCTCGAATCACCCGTCGGGACAGTTCTACATGCGGTAGCGCCTGGAGGAAACACATGCGCCGGCTTGTGCTGGGATGTCTGATTGGTGGCCTGGGGCTGGTTCTGCCCCCGGCGGCGTACGCCCAAAACGCGGCGCAGGCGCAGCCTCCGTCGCAGCCATCGAAGCCGCCTGCCGACGCGCCGCCGAAGCCGCAGACGCCGGCCGCAGCGCCGGCGGCGGATACACCGGAGGAAGGCACCCGGAGCCTCTTCGAGCAGACCTGGCGCCAGTTCCAGTTCGGCGGGCGCTTCAGCAGCATCGACGGGGACCCGGCGCGGTTCCAGCGGTACGGCGATTTTCGCGACGGGGTGCTGTTCACCGATTTCCGGTATGCGGGCGAACAGGCCGATGGCGACTACGGGTTCCATACCGCGATCGACAACCTCGGATGGCGCGACCAGCGATTCTACGGGGACTACGAGCAGACGGGTCGCTTCAAGATCTCGGGCCTGTGGGATCAGATTCCCCAGTTCTACAGCGTTGACACGGCAACGCCTTACACCGCCTCAGCCGAGGAGCAGCTTGCCCTGGACGATGGGACGCAGGGCAGGGTCCAGCAGGGCCAGTTCAACCCGACGCCTTTGAACGCGTACATCCCAATCGCCCCGCAGTTCGATCTCCGTGAGCGCCGGGACGTCGGCAGGGTGAACTTCCTGGCCACGCCGACCCCGCAACTCGACGTGAAGGCGTCGTTCACGACCAACCGGCACGTCGGCGAACTGCCGTGGGGCGCTAGCTTTGGGTTCAGCAACGACGTCGAGGTGGCGCTCCCATACGATTCCCGCGCCAACGACTTCTCGATCGGCGCCGAGTGGACGAACCTCCGCAACATGATTCGCGTGGCGTATGACGGCTCGTGGTTCGACAACCTCGATCCCATCCTGGTCTGGGACAGCCCCCTGCGGCTCACCGACGGAGTGGACACTCCAGCACGCGGGCGCATGACGTTGTGGCCGTCGAATTCGGCCCAGACGGTGAGCGTCGGCGGCTACACCAAGTTCGCGCGCAAGACGCAGCTCACGGGCTCGCTCTCGTTCGGGTCCTGGAGCAACGACGAACCGTTCCAGCCCTTCACGATCAATACCGTGCTCCCGACGCTCACACTGCCGAGAGCGTCGACCGACGGGAGCGCCAAGACCTTTTCGACCAACCTGAACCTGGTGTCGCGCCCGGCGGACGAGTGGCGCGTGGGCGCGCGGTTCCGGTCGTACAACTACGACAACAACACGCCACAAGCGTTGATGCCCCAGTTCGTCAGCTATGACTCCCACGTCAGCGACTCGGTGCTCGCCGGCCCGGAGCTGTATGCGCACTCGCGCACGAACTTCGATTTCGACGCAACGTATACCGGGTTCCTTCCGGTGGCCCTGACGGCCGGCTATACCCGCAACGGTACGGGGCACGACTTCCGCATCTACGAAAGCACGGCTGAAGACGTCCTCCGGCTGGTCGCCGACGCCGTGGGCTCGCAGTGGGTCACCTTCCGGGCCCAGTACGAATTCGCCGATCGGCGCGGCTCCGGCCTGGACGAGGCCCTGCTGGAGGAGATCCACGAACAGCCGCTGATGCGCCATTTCGACATCGCTAATCGAAACCGCAAACGGTTCACAGGACAGGTCAACATCCTCCCCAACGAGCTGTGGAGCCTGACCGCCGCCGCGGGGTTCGGCGGCGACGATTACGACGGCAGCTACTTCGGGTTGCAGGAGTCCGACTTCAAGACGTTCTCCTTTGGCGCCGATTATCAGGGTGCGAACGGCTTTGGCGGGGGCGCCAGCTACACCTACGAGAATTACAAGGGGTTGCAGCAGTCCCGATCTGCGAGCCCGGGCGTACAGGAAGACGACCCGAATCGCGACTGGACCACGGACACGAAGGAAGTCGTGCACTACTTCTCGCTCTATGCCTCTCCGCCAAAGATCGGACGGAACACCGAGGCACGAATCTCGTACGACTGGAGTCATGCGGAGGGCAGCTACTTCTACGGCGTGGTGCCTGGCGGGCCGCTCCCGACCCCCTCGCAGCTGCCCAACGTGTTCAACAAGCTCCAGCAGCTCCACGTCGATGTGAGGCACCGGCTCTCGAACCGGCTCGCGGCGACCCTCTCGTATCTCTACGAGCCGTTCGATATCTACGACTTCGCCTTCGATCAGAGCGTCGTCAACAGCATCGCCCAGCCCAGTTCCCTGGTGCTCGGCTATATCTACCGCCCGTACACGGCGCATTCGGTGGTGTTCGGAATCCGGTATTTCTGGTAGAACACACCAAACCGTCTCGCGTGGAGGTGTCATGTCGAAGTTGACGACTGCAAGAACCCTTTTTCTCGCCGCCATCGTGCTGCTCGTCGGAGGGACGAAATCGCTCGCCACGGCAGGGCAGGACGACGTGAAGAAGGGCGAACAGGTCTATGCGGCGCAGAAGTGCCAGCAGTGCCATTCGATTGCCGGGAAGGGCAAGAAGCAGAATCCCCTCGACGGCGTCGGGAAGAAGTTGAGCACGGACGAAATCAAGCAGTGGATCGTCGATCCGGTGGCCATGGCCAAGAAGGCCGAGTCCAAGAAGAAGCCGCCGATGCAGAACAAGTACAGCAAGCTCCCGGCCGCTGATATCGACGCGCTCGTCGCGTACATGGCCAGCCTGAAATAGTGCGCCCCTGACGTAGCAGACCAACGTGCACCGCCTCGAGGCGCTCGTCCGGCACCCCGTCGCCATCGCCGGTGCGGTCATCACGACTGCATCGGCGGTGGTGTTCATGGCGCTGACGATCGCCGCCTTCGCGGGGATGTTCGAGAATCCGTACTCCGGTCTCGTCATCTTCGTCGTTCTGCCCGCCATCTTCGTCGTCGGCCTGCTGCTGATTCCCCTGGGAATCCGGCTGCAGCGCCGCAAGCTCGCACAGGATCCGGCCGCGGGGGAATGGCCGGTCTTCGATTTCCGTCAACCCAGGGTTCGCCGGATGACACTGGTGATCACGGCACTCACCGCGGTCAACGTGGTCATCCTGCTGCTCGCGGGATACGGCAGCCTGCACTGGATGGAGTCGCCGAGCTTCTGCGGCCAGGTCTGTCACACGCCGATGCACCCACAGTTCACGTCGTGGCAGCAGGCGTCGCACGCCAAGGTCGCGTGCGTGAGCTTTCACATCGGGGAAGGGGCGTCGGCGTTCGTCCATGCGAAGCTGGCGGTCGTGCGGCAGCTCGTGCACGTGGCGACCAGCCGCGTCCCGAAGCCGGTCCCGCCGGGAGCCGAGATGCCGCCTGGCGAACAGGCGCGCACCTGCGCTGGCTGTCATCAGCCATGGCGCGCGGTCAGCGATCAGATCCGCGTCTATCGCGAATTTGCGGAAGACGAGACCAACACCGAAACGACGACCTTCCTTCAGATGTACCTGGGCGTGGCATCGCTGTCGGGACGAAACATCCACTGGCATGCGAACCCGTCGACGCGCGTCGAGTATGTCGCGAGCGACCCGGCGGCCGAAACCATTGTCGCCGTCCGCGTCACAGACGCGAAAGGGCAAGTCAAGGAGTGGGTCGCGGAGGATGCCAAACCCGAAGCGATCAGCGGGCGCACATGGCAGCGCATGGACTGCATCGACTGCCACAACACGGTCGGCCATCCGATTACGCCGACGCCAGAACTCGCCGTCGATCGCGCGATCACGGCAAACCAGATCGAGCGGCAGCTCCCGTTTGCGCGCCGGGAGGCCGTGCGGCTCGTGAAGGCGGGCTATTCGAGCGTGGATGATGGCATGTCGGCGATCGAGCGCGACCTGCGGACCTTCTATGGCTCGCGCGGCTCAATCGATCAACAGGCGCTCGCCCGGACCGTGACCGGTGTCCAGAACGTGTATCGCAACAACGTGTTCCCCACCATGAAGGTGACGTTCGGGTCCTATCCCGACAACCGGGGCCACAACACCTCTAACGGCTGCTTCCGCTGTCACGACGACACCCACGCCGCGAAGGACGGCTCGAAAATCAGCGGCGATTGCGATTACTGCCACAAAGAGGTCACGCCGCCCGAGGGCTCCTAGCGGGTCGCTGAAACAACTTGTCGCCGGCAACACGCGCGTGCCTGAGCTTGCGTCCGCGTTCCAACCGGCCGCAGGATCGTCATTCACCCTGCGAGCCTTTCCCAGACGTCAGAAACAGGTGTCACCATGCTCATCGCACTGCTGTTGACCATCACCCTCGCTCCCGCGCAGGACTCGCCCCAGAAGCTGTTCGAGTCAGGCAAGTACCAGGAAGCGATCGACAACGTCAAAGGGCGTTCGGATGCATCGCGGGAGGACGTCTTTCTGCGCGCGCTCGCGCACCGGAAGCTGAATCAGAACGACGATGCCAAGGAGGCATACCGCGCGCTGGAACGCGGGGACGGCGCCTGGAAAGAGATCGGTAGGTCTGGCGTCGCCCTGATCGACGGCAATCAGGACGAGGCCGCCGAGGCCGCGAGGAAAGCCGTGGACGCCGACGGCGACAACGCACAGGCCCGGTATCAGCTCGGGCTCGTCGAGTCCGCGCGCAACAATCAGCAGGAGGCCGCCGACGCGTTCGCCAAGGCCGCGGAGCTCAATCCGCAGATGGCGTACGCACACTACGAGGCCGGCATGGCCTTCTACAAGGCCAAGAAGGTCGACCGCATGGCCGTGTACTTCGAGAACTTCCTTAGAATCGCTCCCAACGCACCCGAAAGGCCGGCTGTACAGTCGATTATGAGAACTGTGCGGGGGCGTTGATGCCTGCGTCGCCCAAGCGACACCGTAAAGACTGAGCCTGCCTCGCCGAAGCGCGAAGCGCGAAGGCGGGTCACAGAATCAGAAAGCGTGGCCCAATCCAATATGAACCCGCCATTTCGGATCGAACGATCGCGGATTGGTGGGAATGCCGAGGTCGAATCGAATCAGTCCGAACGGCGTGTCGAACCGGGCGCCGCCGCCGACTCCAATCTGGAGGTCCGTGAATGAGATGTCACGGGCCTTCGGATAAACGTTGCCCACATCGACGAACCCGACGCCTTTCAGCCAGCGGTAAATCGGAAAACGCAGCTCGCCATTGAGCACGAGCAGCCCTTCGCCGCCATCGGCGTCGTCGAAGACGCTGCGCGCGCCGAGGTCGTCCTCCCGATAGCCGCGCACCGTATTCGCACCGCCCGCGAAAAACCGCTCGCTCGGGATCAGCACCTCGTCTTCAATCGTGCGGGCGAGGCCGAGACGAGCACCCGTGGCGAGAACCAGTCCGCGCCCCACCCCGAAGAAGTGGAGGTACTGCGAAAAGTCCTTGAGGAACGAAAGGTCGGAACCGAGCGAGGGTCTCGACAGCTCGACCGCCGAGGCAACGAACCATCCGCGGGCAGGATTGAACGGGTCGTCCCGCCGATCGACGAGACCGCTCGTCGTCAATCGCGCAACCTTCACCGTGAGATCGAACGGGTCCCCCGCGCCAGCCTGGATGAACGTGTGGTTCCGCTCGACACCGTAGCCGTAACGAAGCTCGATTGCCCGGCGGAGCCGGTATGCCTGCTCGGCCGTGATGCTGTTCACGTCCGACGTCACCGGGAACGCCCCTTCCGGATTGAGCTGTTCGCGCTGACGTTCGATGAAGAGCGTGGAGCGAAGCGGCAAACCGAAGAAGCGCTGCGACCCGAGCGTGAGGCGCCCAACCTGCTGATCGCGCCGCAGGCGCAACGACGCGCCCGCGGTTAGCCCTCGACCGAAGACGTTCCGGTTCTCGACGTCGGCCGCGAAGCCGAGGCGGCGGTCCCGTTCATCCGGGCTGATCTCTTCGTCGCTGACCGCGAGCCCGTAGCGCACCCGATAACGGGGGCGTTCTTCCAGCGTGATGCGCGCCATGACCGGCTGTTCGACCGGCGGACTGGTCGTGCCGGGCAGGGAATCGGGCGTCAGGGGCTGTACCTGGATGTCGACGCTTCGGTACACGTCGAGGTCGTACAGCCGCTGGCGCGTCTCGCGGATGCCCGCCGGATCGAGCGGCGCCCCTGTCGTCATCTTGATCGACCTTGCGATCGAGGGCTTGGTCTCGTCGGCGCCCTCGACGATCACATCCTGAAGGATGGAGCGCGGACCCGGCGTGACACGAACGGTGACGTCTACCCGAGAAGCCTGCTGATCGATCCGTGTCTCGAGGTCAGTGCTCGCCGTGCGATACGCGGCGCGGCGCAGCTGCGTGTCGAGCCGATCGATGCCCGCGGCAACGTCCGCCGGCCGGTAGCGGGCGCCTGGCGCCAGCACCAGCGCCACCGCTTCGCGACCCTGCTGTTCAAGTTCTCCTGGCAGCCCGGTCATGACGAAGTCGCCGATTGAGAACGGCTCTCCTTCGATCACCTGAATCGGAACGACTGATGTGCCTTGCCGCAGTTCAGGCGGCCCGATCGAGACGTCTGCCGCAAGGAACCCGTCAGCGCGGTAATGGTTCTCGAGCACGCGCTCCACGGACGAGGGATCGAGCCACGCGGCAAACGGGTCACGCGCACTGGCCAGCTCGACCACCTTGGCCGTCGTCACCGCCGAGTTCCCCGTCACGTCGATTCGCCGCGGCACGACCGTGCCAGGTTCCACGTCGAGGGTCAGCGTCTTGCTCTCGCGCGCGCGATCCGCGGCGACGGCCGCCGTGACGGACGCGTCCAGGTACCCTTCCCTGTAGAAGTGCTCCCGCACGAGCGTCCGCGCATCCCGCTCGAGGAAGCCGTCGAACAGGGCGGTCGTCCAACGCTCGACGACGCGATCGCGGATGTCGTCCGGGAGAGTTGCGCCGCGGACGACGAGCTGGGTCGAGGGGCCGCGAGTGATCCTGTAGTCGAGGACGACCTTCTCCTCTGACGGGGATCCATCCTGTTCCTTCGCGCTCTCGGCTGGCAACCGCCTGGCTCGGATCCTGGCTTCGAGAAAACCCTGATCGTGATAGAAGCGCTCGAGCCGATCGCGGTCGCGCTGCCAGGCGCCGAATGTGAATCGATCGCCCTCGCCAAGCTTCAATCGCTTCCGCAGCTCGTTCTCCGGAAAGCCTGGAGTGCCTGCGATCCTGACCGCCGCGATACGGGGCGCCGGCGGTCGCGACCGCTGCCGGGTTCGTCCCGCGCCGATCGGTAGCTCGTGCCGGAACTCGTAAGACCGGCTCTGATCGTCGAGGATGAGGAAGCGCCACGAGAGGCCGAACGGTCCGAAGTAGCTCGTGATCCAGGTGAACCCCTCCTCGGCCAGGTTCTGCGAGAAGACCAGCTCGACGTTCGACCCGAGACGCTTCGCCAGCGTCAACCGTGCCGCCGGATCGACGTCGCCCGAGATCAGGGTCGGATCGTCGAAGATGTCGCGACGTTCCGCTTCCTGCTCGAGACGAATCGCGTCCAGTCCGACCGTACGGCCGACGACGCCGAGGAGCTCGCCGGAGAGCAGGCGCGCCAGGTTTTCGCCCGCCGCGGCGGCGCCGCCCGCGGTCCCGAACAGCCTCGCCTCGGCCTCCTTGTCGTCGATGCCGGTAGCCAGCGACGTGACCTTGCGCTCGCACGGCGCCGCCGCGGGGCAGCGCAGATCGACGGCGATTGGGAGATTGCCGATTCGCGTCTGCGCGGAAAAGTTCACTTCCGGCGTGATCGCGCGCGGGTTGGCGAGGTCGACGGTCAGCCGCTCGATCCGATAGGTATTGCCTCCCAGGTAGATCTCGCCGTCGTCGGCGGCCTCGAGCCGGCCGATCACACCGGGGCTGGCACCAGTACCCACGACACGGAAGGACCCGCCGACCTCGAGCCTGCCGTAGTTGTTGTCGATGCGCACGTCGCTCGCGGTCGCGACCGCGAGGTTGAGCCTGAGGCGTGACAGCCATTCCGGCGGCGGTGCCCCACTGGCGATTCCACTCGCTGATGACAGGTTCAGGAGCTGGCTGCTCAGGACGAGGGGTTCGCGGTACGTGCCATCGAGAACGTTGATCCGGCCGTTGAGTGTGGACGTCGTGCCGAGCGCGAGGTCGAGATCCACGTCGGACTCGGTCTGAAGACCTGGCGGGTATTCGAGCGCGACATTCCGTCCGGTGAACTGCAGCTTGCCAGTCGGCGCGGCAACGTCCGCGAGATCGAGAGTGCCGTTGAGCCGGGCGTTTCCGGTATTGAGCAGGCCGGCCAGCGAGACCGTCACCTTGCGGTTGTCACCAAGGAGAAGCGTGCCCCCGAAATCCGTGATGGCAAGGCGCGGATTGTCGAGCTGCAGTTCGGCATCGGCGACGCCGACCTCACCAACGATGTCGGGCTTGTCGAGAGGCCCGGTGATCCTGAGATTGGCCCGCGCGGCGCCGCCGGAGGCAATGCCTTCTACGAAAGCGCTCAGCACCCGCAGATCGAGCGCGCCGGCGAGACCGAGATCGATCGACGGTTGAGCTGATGTCAGGTCCACCCCACCCGTGGCGATGATCGAGTTGCCCTCGGCGGTCCACTGAAAAGCATCCACTCGCGCACGACCGTTCTCGAGCCGGATCCGTGTCGGAACACTCTGAGTGAACGGCACTCCGGCGAGCGTGATCGACGCGGGGTCGAGAACGGCGGTCGCCTGGACACCGTCGAGCGACAATCGATCGGCCTCCGCAGCAACGGTTGCGGTAGCGATCGCCTCGATGTCACGAAGGCGTTGCCCGGGGACGATGTCCTTCAACAGCGCCTGGGTCAGGTTGCTGGCGCGGATCGTCATTCGTGCGCGGGCAGGCTCGGCCGGCAAGGCGTTCAACCAGGCGGCAAGGCGTGATGGTGCCGCGGCGCCCTGGGTCGGCACCTGTTGCGCGGAGTTCAACACAACTCGCCAGGGCACCGTGCCATTGGCGGTGACGAACATGGCCTGCCATTCGGCCGTCACCGCTCGCAGTGTGATGAGCGTCGGATCGACCAGGGCGTCAACGGTCAGCCCGGTGAATGGCGCCAGGGCCCCATAGGTCAGGGACGCGGACCGCATCGCGAGCGTGCCGCTCGGCAGCGGGTGGCTGAGCGTGCCACCGACCGTCATGTCGAATGCTACGGTGCCCTCTCCTTTGATCTCCGCCGGCGGAGCGCCCGCGGCCATCGATCCGATTTCGATCAGTTCGGATAACGGACCGGCCACATGGACCTGGAGTGGATCCGGGAGCGCGGCGACGCCGAGTTGGCCGCGAAGCGTCGCGCGCGTGCGCTGCCCGAGGCGGAGGTCCATCGAATCGATCGCGATCCGGTCGTCGGCCAGTGTGATCGACGCGGGCGCGGTCAAGGCCAGGTGAGTGCCGCGCGCCGTCACGTCGAGCACGCGCAGATCCACGCGGCCGCGAATTCCCGCGGGGTCGGCAAGCTGTCCTGATCCGTGTGCCGTCGCCGACACCCTGCCGGAAAGATCTCCCGCCTGGTCGCGGTATTGAGGCGGCACCAGCGCGGCGATCTGGTCGTGTTCGAGCGCGACGTCGCCTGAAACCGGGTAGCCTGGCCGGTTCACGATCTCCAGCTTCGCGCGTGCGCCAATGCCTGGCGCGGTGGCATCGACAGTCATCAGGCCGCCGTTCTCGAGTGGTACCGTGCCGGTGGCGCTGACCGCGCCGACTGCGATCTGATCGATGACCACGTCCGCTGCCGAGAGCGTCAGTGCCGCGTGCCCGGAACGGGCGCGGCTCGTAACCGAGCCGGAGACCGTGCCTTCGAGGCGTGCCGACCCGCTCACCGGCAGTGTCAGCTGGAATTGGTTCGCGATCTCCGAGAGGTCACGCTGATTCACTTCGAACCGCGCGTCGAGCGGACCGCGCCATGAGTACCGGCCCGACGCCTGTACCGACGTCGAACCGGCGACCCCGCGCGCCTCGAGTATGCGTACTCCTTCGAGGTCCACGTCGAGTCGTCCGTCGAGATCGGCCGGGTGCGGCAACACCCGGGCGCTCAAGTCACGGGTCGCGAGATCGATCTGCGCACGGGGATTCTTGAGTGTTCCGGCCAGGTTGACGGTCGCGTGCATCGACCCCGCCAGTCCATCCACCACTTCCGGCGGTACGCTGACGCCTGCCGACTTCATGACGGGCGGCACACCGGCGATGTCGTCGACGCGAAACTCTGAGCGGCCGCTCACTGTCGATTCAAGTCGTTCCGTGTTGTCCAGCAGACGGCCAGACACGGTGCCTTCAACGCTCGTTTGCGCTCGTGATGTCCGTATCGCGTGACGCAGAGACCATCGCCCCTCCTCCAGCTGCAGGTCTGCCCGACCGGAGAGTGCCAGGTTGTCGGGGCTCCGCGGGTCGGCGACGGGCTGCAGCGAGGTCGTTGCCGTGGTACGAACGCGCGATAGTGCTGCCGGGTAGTTGTCGCGCGCGTTGAAGTCGAACGCCGCCGATCCGGTGGCGAGGGAGCCGGTGTCGATCGTCAGCGGATAGCCTGACGCGCGGGCGAGATCGTCGATGCGAAGGTTCGACCAGCGCAAGTCGAGATGGCTTGGCGGCGGAACCGCACCCTTCGTCGGTTCACCGAGCTCGAGTGAGCCGTTCGCATGAAGCGCGCCGGCCCTGGAAGTGAGATCGACACCGTCGATCACCGCTCGAGTTCCCTTGAACGATCCCCGTCCTTTGATATCGATGCTGCCGAGCGGCGGGTACGCCGCGTCGCGGCTCGCGACCGCGAGCTTCACGACGGGGGCGGCCAGCCCGCCACTGATCTCCGCGGTGCCGTCGACGCGGCCCACGAAACCTCGTGCATCGACGCGCGCAAGGCGGGCGGACTCGGCAACGTCCAGCGCTGCACGGACGGTGGCCGAGACCGCCGGGTGTTCTCCGATGACGTCCGCCCATCCGCTGACCACGAGGCGTCCCGGCCTGCTCTCCACGGTCAGGTCCTCGATCCGGACCCGCGTACCGTCGAAGGCCAGGCGTCCGGCGATCGTGCCCGACAGATCACTCTCACCCGCGCGAACGGCAAAAGCGCCGGGCCCGAACGCACCGGGCCGGCCGGCGGTGTCACCCGTGTCGATGGAGAGGTCGAAAGGCCCGACCGTGAACGTGCGCTGCGCCGCGCGATCGTCCAGCGTCAGCGACAGCCCGGTAACTGAGACGACTCCGAGCTGCAACGGACTCGACCGGGCCGGTCCCTCCGGTGCGGCCGGGAGGTTCACCGTGCCGTCGGGGTTGCGCACCAGCGTCAGACGAGGTTTCACGATCGAGATGCGGCTGACAGCCGGGCGGCCGAGATAGATCGACGGATCGAAGAGGATGGCGGCCTGATCTGCCTGAAGAAAAGGTTGGCTTCCAGACGAGGATGCCAGCGTCACGTCCTTCAGTTCGACCGATCGGGTGAGGAGGTTGTAGCCGAGGCTCGACGCCTGAAGCGAGATGCCGAGCTCCCGGGCGGCATAACTGCGCACGCGATCGAGCACACGCGCGCGCACTGGCGGCAGGTGCAACACCGCAAGGCCAATCAGACTCAGGCCGATCAGGACGACGGCCAGGCGAGCGAGTCGTGCAACGAATCGGGCCACCAGTATTCGGGCACCCGGGAGGGGGACAGTCCCCCTTTTCGGGGGGACAGTCCCCCGGGGACAGTCCCCCTCCCTCGAAGTGGCCGGGTGTTCGCCGATTCTGTCATCAACCGGCGAAGAACCCCACTCAGCAGTGCCCGTCAGCGCACGATCACTACGTCTCCCTCGGAAACCGTCCCCGTTCCGGTGAAGAGGACGGTCCCGGTCGAGGTCCGCACGGTAACCGACACCGAGTCCGCACCGGAACCCGCCGGGCCTCCGTCGATGGCATAGCCGGTCAGGATCACGCCCTCGTCGTCTCCGCTCGTGCCGACGACCGTGAAGTCCACGCGCGAGCCGGCACCCGCCGGCGTGAGGTCGTAGGTGATGACGTCGGTGCTCGTGAACCGCACCTGCGTGGACGGGTTGTTGAAGTTGAACCTCGCGGTTCCTGAGGGTCCGTTGTTGCTCAGGTCCAGCGTCGCGTTCGCGGTGCGGCGGCCACTCGTACCATCCGGTCTGACGATGTAAGCGCCCGAGAACGACACCGTCGAGCCCGCGTCTGGCAGGTCCGACGGACTCATGATCGCGGTGTAGGCGAGCTTGTGCGTCAGGCCGGGATCGAACAGCAGCGGCGCGTTCACCCGGGCTGAAGAAGTCAGCCAGGTGTGGTCGTCGGCCTGGCCCCACAGCGTGACCGAGCTGATGTGCCCCGCCAGGTACCGGAACGATCGAAACAGATCGCGGTACTTGAACGCCTGGCGCACGAAGCGATCCGCCGGGATGTCTTCGTAGGCCGTGAACGCCCCCTGGAAGGATCCGCTGTAGATGCTGACGTCGAGCTCGGTGATCTGGTTGTCCAGGCCGAGCGCGGTGAACTGATTCAGCGTGGTGATCACGTCAGTCGCCGACGGGAATTCGATGTTGCTGTGCATCTGGTGACCAATCCCATCGATTGGCACGCCGCGACTCTGGAGATCGCGGACCAGGTTCAGCAGCATCGTGCGCTTCGGCTCGGTGGTGGTGTTGAAGTCGTTGATATACAGCTTCGAGTTCGGCGCAACCTCCCGCGCGACGCGGAGCGCCCGCTCGATGTACTCGGGGCCGATGATCGTGAACCATGGGCTGCGGAGGAAACCGTCGGCCTGCGCAGGATCGATCACCTCGTTGACCACGTCCCACGATGAGACGTCATCGGCAAAATGCGAGACGACGGTGCGGATGTGCGTCTCGAGCCGTTGCAGCAGCAGCGCCTTGTTCTCGGGCGTCGGCGTCATCGGCACACCGTTCACCATGAACAGCCAGGCCGGGTTCTGCTGATGCCACACGAGCGTGTGTCCTCTCACCGCCTGGCCGTGTGCCTTCGCGAACGCCACCTGCGCGTCCGCCGCCGCGAAAGCGAACGTGCCTTCCGCCGGCTGCAGCGTTCCCCATTTCATGTCGTTCTCGGAGGTCACGCTGTTGAAGTGCTTCGAGAGCAGGAACGCATGCTCACCGGAGAGGTCGCCCTGCCAAATCGCCGCCCCGATCGGGAAGTCGTTCGGGTACGCCTCATGGACGGAGGCGATGTCGCGTTCCGCGACCGGCGGCGGCACGAACGTGAGGTCGAAGTCGTCGATGAGGAAGGACGCCGTCCCGGTGGCAGATTCGACGTAGAGCGTCAGGCTCTGATAATTGAAGACGAAGTCGTACGTGATGCGGAGACGCACCCACGCACCGGACGTCACCATCGTGTTGCCAATGACGGTATGGAACGTCGTCGTCGATCCGAGCGTTCGTTGCAGGCTGACGCGAATCTGCGTATCCGGTTCGCCGGGCGCCAGCCTGACCCACACGCTGACCGTGTAGCGCGAACCGTTGCACAGCTTGCCGGCCGCATTGATGGCGGCGCCGTCGAACGCCGCCTGCCGCCCGGTCGTGAGCAGGCTGAAGGTTCCCGAGTGCGCATCGGAGTTGGTGACCGCGACGAGCTCGCGGCCGATGCGCGCACCCCAGCCCTCGCGGGTTCCGCTCTCGAAATTGGTGTGAATGCCGGACGTATCCGGCGGATCGCTGCAGCCGAGGGCCGGGGCGACGCGGATGCTGAAGTCGTCGACATAGTAGGACGCCGTGGCGCTCGGGCTCTCGATGTAGAGCAGCAGCGACGAGACGCTGCCCGCGAAACTGTAGGACCCCTGAACCATGACCCAGCCGGTATCGGTCACCGCCGTGTTCGACGTCACCTGTTCGAACGCGGCGCTGCCGCCCGTCGGGGTCCGCCTCATCGTCATCCTGACCTGCGTCGCCGCTTCGCCTGGCGCCAGCCGTACGAAGGCGGTGAACTGGTAAACCGTACCCGCAGACAGCGCCGCACCGACCTCGAGGCTCGGCCCGTTGAACCCTGCCGTTCGTCCGGTCGTCAGCAAGCTGCGCATGCCGGTGTTCGCGGCCGCCGTGCTGTTGGTCAGGAGTCCACCGCCGAAGGCCGTCCACCCCTGCAACGTCCCGTCTTCCCAGCCGTGCTGAAGCACAGTCTGTGATGCAGCCGGGACAGCGAGGCACAGCAGGATCGAGGCGAGGACCGGCACCGTCCGGCCCAGCGCGGGAACGTGTCTTCGGCGTCGAGGGTGCATGTGAGGACTCCGGGGCTGCAGAGGTAGCTCGAAGGTGTCGGGTCGTCGCGAGCGCGCGATTCTACCCGCCGAAAACGCGACGGACAATCGTCTAAGGACATATATCTATCGGGATCGCTTGACGCAGCCCGCGGCGAGGCGCAGAATCCCCGCCGCACCCTGCCGAGCTTTGGGGAGGCGCCATGGAATCTTCGCCTCGTCTCCGCTCTTCGCTGCCCCGTCGTACTGCCCGCCCCGCATCCGGTTTCACGCTGATCGAGCTTCTGGTGGTGATTGCCATCATTGCCGTGCTGATCGGGCTGCTCGTTCCCGCGGTCCAGAGAGTCCGCCAGGCGGCGAACTATGCGGTTGCCACCGATTCACTGCGACGGCTGCAGGAGACTGCCCGGGACTTTGCGGCGAACGACGGCGACAAGGATGGCCGCGCGAACCATCCGACTCTCGCGCAGGTGATTCCACTCCTCCCGAGAACCGGTTTCGAGCCCGTGCCCGGACAACCCGACACGATCGTCCGGGAGGGCTACGTCTTCAGGATTCACACCGGTGAATCCCGCGAGGCGTTCTTCTGGATGGCGATTGCAGCGCCCATTCGCGGAGCCGCGGCGGGAACGGCGTTGATGATCGATGAGACCGGGACCCTGCGGCGCCTGCCGCCCGTGTGTCCCTCAGGGACCGGACTGATTCTCGATTCAAGCGGCTGGAGATGTCCCGGGGATTCGCTCGCCGGAATCCTCACGTCGCTCGGGTCGTACCGGGCCGGCGCATCGACCTGGACGAGCGGACCCGCGAGCGCTGGAATGACGTGGACGGATCGAAGCAATGACTGGGCCGCGAGCGACTGGGCCGGGTACACCTGGCGATCGCCCGATCTCTCACCGACGCTCTGGGGGAACGACACGCCGGCAGCGGGCGGCATGTGGCAAGGCACGCTCGCCCGCGCGCGCCCGCTCGACGATCAGCCGGGTGGTCTCAATCTCGCGGGCCTGATCGCCATTGAAACCCTGGCGCGATTGGAACCGGCCGTGGTCACCCTGGCGATGCAGCGAGCGGCAGATCCAGCCTTCATCGAAGAGGCCCGGCGCCTGTTCGACACGAACGAAGACGGCGCGCTGGCGCTGCCGGAACTGCTCGACCTGGACGCGATCACGTCCGCCGTACGCGAGCTGGCCGGCGTCAGCACGATCGACCCGGTCGTGCTCCCCGCTGTTCAGCGCTTGATTGGAGATCTCCGTGAGCAGCTGTTGCCGCACGCGTCGGGGGAGACCGGACTACCGGCCGTGCAGAAGACCGCTCCCGTCGAGGCGGCCTTCCCCGGCATTGCCTTCGTCCCACCCGATCCACGCTACGCAGCGCTCGATCTGCTGCGCAACGAGGTCGCGCATCTCGACACGCGCCCAGCTCCGCTCGGCGACATGACCAGCGACGACGAACAGATCAATCAGCGTCGTCTGTCGACGCTGCTCGGGATCGTCGATGGACTGCCGCCGCTGCTGCGGTTCGGCCGAACCGACGAACTCGCGCAGACGCTGTTCAAACTGCGCGACATCGTCGCGCGCGACCCCCGGGCGTGGATCTCGGGCGAGAAAGCAGCGGCCATCGAGCGGGCGATTGTTGATGCTCTCAACCTGCTGGGACAGCCTTCGCGTGCGGCTGCACCGGAGCTTCGCTGAGCCCGAGCGACCACTTGATGGCCTCGAACATCATGATCTGAACGTTCCGGATATCCCAGGCCTCGGTGCTGTGTGACAAGGAGCTGTAGACGACCCGACCCTGTCCGTATGTCTTGGTCCACACGAGCGGGAAGTCTCCGTCCGCCGGCAGCGATGCCTTCGCTGCGCTCGCGGGATCGAATCGAAGCAGCACGTCCACCTTGTCCCGGGACAAGCCCTTGGCGAGATAGAACTCGTCGGTGTATTCGGCGACGCTGCCCCAGTGCCGGACGATGGGATGCGTTGCCTGTTCGTTGATCATGCGGCCAGGCCCGGTATAGAGGTGGCCGCCATAGGTCGCGCCCAGCATCTCGCCAAATTCCGGCCACGATTCGAACGCGGTGAGCCCCGTGTGCGCCGCGACGAATCCCTTCCCGCTGCGAACGAATGCAAGGAGCTCCTTCTTCTGCTGGTCGTCGAGAGGGACCTCGCGGTGACCGAGGAAGAAGATACCGTCGACACTGCTCAGGCTCGGACCTCCACTAGCAGGCGTGCCGTCGGTTTTTCGGGCCTGATTGAAGATGATGTGCGAATCGGTCCGAATGTACGTATCCCAGAGGCCCGATTCGTACCCGAGGCGCTCGATGACCGCGAGCGCGTGAGAGGTGAAGGCATGCTGCGCCTGGCCGTTGCGCGTGTCGGCCCACGCCAGAAGGGCTTTCCTGACGCGCGCCTCCGCGCCGCGCCCGCCTGCCCGGCCCTGCCGGCCGGCCGCGTCAGGTGCGCTGACCGCAACCAGGAGCACCAGTCCAGCAACCAGCACCCTCACCGCTTCGCCCCTTTGTCTTCACGAACGATCTCGACGAGCGCGCGCAGTGCCGCGGTATAGGAACGCCAGCCGAGACCCATGACGGCTCCCCGTGCGGCCGGTGTAAGGATCGAGCGCTGGTGGATCTCGTCGCGTGTCGCGAGATTCGAGATGTGCACCTCTATGACCGGGAACGGCATCGCCTTCATCGCGTCGTGTATGGACACGCTGCTGAACGTCAGCCCCGCCGCGTTGATCAAGGCGCCATCGACGGCATCGATGTTCTTGTGAAAGGCGTCCACGATCGCGCCCTCGGAGTTGGATTGCATCGTGATCAGGTCCACGTTGATCTCTTTGGCGAGGTCCGCGAGGCGCGTGTTGATCTGATCGAGAGTCACCGTTCCATAGATCTGCGGTTCCCGGCGGCCGAGGAGATTGAGATTAGGGCCGTGGATGACCAGCATCTTCAGGCGAGCAGGCGGCTGCATGGCTGACTCGATCACTATAGATGGAATGAAAACGGCTGAAACCGCCACAGCGGCGAGGAGGAGTGGCTTCGTCATGGAGGCGAACCTTAGCACTACTTTGTCCGCTTCACTTCCTCGGCCCAGTTCAGGACGACGTTCAGTTGCGTCGGCCTCGCGTTGGGATCCACTTCGACCATGACGAAGTGTGTGGCGTCCTTCGAGATCGCGTAGCTTGTGTACGACAAGTCGAACGGACCGCTGAAGAGCTGTTCGGGCGGCCCCGCGACAAACCGACTGCCCCGAGTGTCGACCGGAACCCGCATGATCGCCGACTCGGCGGCGTAGAAGAGCTCGGTGCCATCGGGAGACCACGCCGGCCGCTGGCCGCCGGCGGTGGAAATCGTCCACTTGCCGTCATTCACATTCGGGAATGGCCGGACGTACACGTCCAGCCGGCCGGACTCGTTGGATTGGTACGCGATCCAGTGGTCGTTGGGTGACAGGTGTGCGTTCCATTCACTGGCCGGCGTGGCCAGCAGAGGCCGTGGCTGGCCGCCGATCGGAAGCATCCAGATGTCGAAGGCGTTGGGCAGCCCGTCGGTGAAGATCAAGAGCTTTCCATCGCGGGACCACGAGGTCGGATACTGCTGTCCGTCCCGCGCGAGTAGCCGTTCCGCCGGGCTGCCGGCATCCGCGGCCCTCCAGAACAGGTCGGGATCCCCGGTCGCGTAGGCGATGCGCCGACCGTCGGGCGTCCACAGCGGGGTCAGGCTGTGATGATCGGTGGCGAATGCGCTCCGCGTCCTGCGCGCCAGATCGTAGACCCAGATCTGCGAGGGTCTCGGATCGATCGTGACCGCGACTTTGCCACCATCAGGCGAGACCACAGGACCGCGGAAACCGAGGCGATCGTCCACGATCGGCGTACGCCTCCCATGACGATCGACTTGCACGAGCGTCCGGGCGTATCCACCGGCGGTGAAAATCAGGGTGCCGTTCTGCGCGACCGCGAAAAACAGCGCGCCCGCATTCTGAGCGCGGAACACGTTGTCGACCACCGCCATCGGCCTGCCCCGAAGCGACAGCGTCGTAGTGTCAAAGGGTACGGCGTGCAGTTCGCCCTCGCGGACGCCGATCGCGTGGTAGATCAGATGACCCGAGGGCGAATACTGCGGCTGACTTCCCGGGGCCAGCTGGTGCCATTCACCCGTGTCGAGCGCGAGAACGGCCAGAGTGTCTTCGACGAACTTGCCGGCGACCGTGACGATCAGCCCTCGTCCGTCGGGCAGGAACTGTGGCCACGACAGATCCTTCCGATCCATCGTCGCATCGCGACTGACAACCGGCTGCGGCACGCCGCCCGCGGCAGGCACACGCATCAGCCCCGACGCGCCGGGATCGAAGACGATGGTTCCGTCAGCGCCCCACGTCCCACCCCGTCCTGTCGTAGGCGCCTCACACACGACCAGCGGCGATCCACCTCGAATCGAGATGCGTTTGAGCTTGCGGTCGGCGAAGAACGCCACCGACTCTCCATCGGGTGAGAAGAACGGGAACTGTGCGCCGTCGGTACCCGAAAGGGTGTCCGCGCCAAACGCGTCGAGATGGCGGACAAAGAGCCGGGTACCGCCGCCGGCGGTTGCGACATAAGCGATGTGCCGCCCGTCTTGCGAGAAGGCCAGCGGACCGGCGCCAACAGCGGTGTCGAACTCCTGCCCGGGCGGCAGCGTCAGCGTGGTTCGCGTGACCACCGCCTCGCTCGATCTTGCGGGTCGCCCGCTCCAGACACTCACGCCGATCGCAACAGCGGCAATCAACCCGAGCATGGCGAGCCCCCACGGCAGCGCACCGATGAAACGTGACCGCCGGCCGGCCGCCGCGGGCAACGCTTCCAGGGATGCGGCCGCGTCATCCAGCTCGACTCGGACGTCGCCGATGTCCCGGGCTCGCCGCTTCACGTCCTTCTCGAGGCAGCGGCGCAGCACCCGCCGCAGGTGAGGCGGGACGATCTCCGGCAAGGCAGTCCAATCCGGCTCGCTGTTCAGGACCGCGGCCACGGTGTCGCTGGTCGTCTCGGCGCCCAAACGCCGCGCGCCCCGACAACATCTCGTACAGGACACAGCCGAACGCCCAGATGTCGGTGCGACGATCGACAGGCAGGCCACGCGCCTGCTCCGGGCTCATATACGCGGCAGTGCCAACGACGACGCCTTCGCGGGTTCCGTCGGATGTCATCGTCGGGGACGAAGACGACGAAAGGCTCGACTCGGCGGGCTGTATCAGCTTGGCGAGGCCGAAGTCGACCACCTTCACCGCGCCTTCGGGCGTAACCCGGACGTTCGCCGGCTTGAGATCGCGATGAACGATACCCTTCTCATGCGCGGCGTCGAGCGCGTCCGCGATCTGTCGCGCGAGCCGCAGCGCCTGATCGTGGGTCAACCGGTTCCGAATTCGATCCGCGAGTGTTTCTCCCTCGACCAGCTCGAGGACCAGGCCACGCACGCTCGCGCCTCGGGTCGACTGAACCGGCTCGAAGTCTTCGAGCCCGTGAATCGTCGCGATGTTCGGATGATTCAGCGCCGCGAGCGCACGCGCTTCGCGCTCGAAGCGCGCCAGCCGCTCCGGGTCGTTGGTAAACGAGTCCGGGAGTACCTTAATCGCCACGGTGCGGCCGAGCTGCGTATCGCGCGCGCGATAGACCTCGCCCATTGCGCCGGCGCCGATCAGGGCTTCGACCTGATAGACGCCGAGTTGACTGCCGGACAGATCGGCCTGCGCCATGGATCGCACGGGATTCTACCGCCTGATCCAGGCGTGATCCCCAATAAGAGGTATCGCCGGCTCCCACGAAGGCGTGTTGCGCCCGCAGCAATCCGACGGTAGATTCGCACCCTGAAACTCCCTCCTGAGAGTGCCCATGACCTTCACCGTACTTCTCCTGTCCCTCTCGATCGGCATCATCGCCGGCCTGCGCGCCATGACGGCTCCTGCGGCCGTGAGCTGGGCGGCACGTCTGGGCTCGCTCAACCTCGCGCCGACGAGCCTCGCGTTCCTCGGCTATGCCTTTACACCGTGGATCTTCACCGCGCTCGCGCTCGTGGAGCTGGTCACCGACCAGCTGCCCACGACGCCAAGCCGGACGGTGCCCGTGCAGTTCGGTACGCGGATTCTCACCGGGGGACTCTCGGGCGGAGCGGTCGGGGCGGCGCACGGGCAGCTCGTGGCCGGCGTGGTCGCGGGCGTGATCGGCGCGGTCATTGGAACGCTGGGCGGCCGGGCTGCGCGCGCCGGTCTGGCTGCGTCGTTCGGCCGCGACCAGCCGGCGGCGCTGATCGAGGATGCCGTCGCCATCGGCGGCGCTTTTCTCATAATGTTGGCAGCATGACTCGCTTCGACGCCATCATCATTGGAACCGGCCAGGCGGCGCCGGCGCTCGCCGGCCGACTCACTCGCGCCGGAATGAAGATAGCAGTGATTGAACGCAAGCTCTTTGGCGGGACGTGCGTCAACACCGGCTGCACGCCCACCAAGACCATGGTCGCCAGCGCGTACGCCGCGCATCTCGCGCGCCGGGCCGGCGACTACGGGATCGCGCTCGGCGGCGGCGTGCACGTCGACATGCGGAAGGTCAAGGCGCGCGCCGACGAGGTCGCCGCCAACTCGCGGGGAGGCGTCGAGAAGTTTCTCCGGAATATGGAGGGCTGCACGGTCTTCCACGACCACGCGCGGCTCGAAGCGCCGGATGTCGTCGGCATCGGCAACGCGCAGCTGACTGCTCCACGGATCTTCATCAATGTCGGGGGACGTGCGTCGATCCCCAACATCCGAGGGGTGCATGACGTGCCGTATCTGACGAATACGACGATACTGGCGCTCGATTACGTGCCGAAGCATCTCGTCGTGGTGGGCGGCAGCTACGTCGGCCTCGAGTTCGCGCAGATGTTCCGCCGTTTCGGCGCCGAGGTGACCGTTGTCGAGAAGATGCCGAAGCTGATCGCACGCGAAGATGACGATGTGTCGGAGGGCATCAGGCAGATCTTCGAGAACGAAGGCATCCACGTCCGGACCAGCGCCGAGTGCATCACGCTGTCACGCCACGACGAAGGTGTCGCGGTCGGCGTCGACTGCGTCGAGGGGCCGCCCGAAGCGATCGGATCGGCCGTGCTGCTCGCCGTCGGCCGGGCGCCGAACACGAGTGATCTCGGCCTGGACCGCGCCGGCGTTGCCGTCGATGAACGCGGATACATCAAGGTGGATGACGGCCTCGCCACGAACGTTCCGGGGATCTGGGCGCTCGGGGACTGCAACGGCCGCGGCGCCTTCACGCATACCGCGTACAACGATTTCGAGATTGTCGCGGCCAACCTTCTCGACGGGGAGAACAGGAAGGTCAGCGCCCGCATTCCGGCGTACGCGCTCTACACGGATCCTCCGCTGGGCCGCGCCGGCATGACCGACGCGCAGGCGCGCGCGAGCGGCCGGCCGCTGCTGACGAGCACACGTCCGATGACGCGGGTGAGCCGTGCCGTCGAGAAGGGGGAAACACAGGGATTCATGAAAGTGGTGGCCGACGCTGATACGCGCAAGATCCTCGGTGCGGCCATCCTCGGCACCGGCGGAGACGAGGCCATCCACGGCATCATCGACATCATGGCTGCGGACGTTTCGCTGGATGTCCTCCGATGGGCCGTGCCCATCCATCCGACCGTGTCAGAGCTGATTCCGACGTTGCTCGGCGACCTGAAACCTGCCTGATACGCGGCTCCTTCGAAGGATTCCGTTGACAAACGGTTGAGCTTGGACGCACTATCGCGCCTTCGCTGCACGGAGGTGCGCATATATGAGAACCATGTCTCGTCGGACTCTCGTCGTCCTCGCCGGGTTCGTGATGGCGGTCGTCACTGGAACCAGTGCACAGGCGCCCGCGGGTCTGGAAGGTACCTGGAAACTGAACCCGGCGAAGTCGAAGTTCAGCCCGGGTCCGCCCCCCAAGAGCCAGACGGTGACCTACTCAGCCGTCGGCACCGACGGGATGAAGATCGTCGTGGACGTCACGCCTGCGACCGGGCCGGCGCAACACTGGGAGATGACGACCCACTATGACGGCAAGGACTACCCGGTCAAGGGCAACCCCAACGCCGAGACGATGTCGGCAAAGATGATCGACAAGCTGACCGGAGAGAGCACGTTCAAAAAGGGAGGGAAGGTGACCGCCACGAACCACCGAACGCTCTCCGCCGATGGAAAGACGCTGACCATCACCAGCAAGGGCGTCACGGAGGACGGCAAGCCACGAAACGACGTTCAGGTCTTCGAGAAATAGCGCGGTTCACGACGTTCCATGAGGGAGTTCCCGATCGTTTCCGGCATTACCAGCCGAAACCGATTTTCGAGGAGCCTCTCATGGAACGTCTTACGACCCCCGCCGGGATAACCGTCTCCTACGACAAGGGCGGCAGCGGCCCGCCGCTCGTCTTGTCGCACGGCGCCTTCAGCGATCACCATACGAACTGGGAGTTCGTGAAGCCCGGCCTCCGGAAGGAGTTCACGGTCTATGCCGTCGCTCGCCGCGGGAGGGGCGAGACGGACAGAACCGACGGCCACACTCTCGAAGACGAGATCGCGGATCTGGTCGCCGTGATCGAGTCGGTCGGCGATCCGGTGTTTCTTGCAGGTCACTCCTACGGGGCGCACTGTGCCCTGGGCGCCGCGCACCTTCTGCCCGGTCGAGTGCGAAAACTCGTTCTGTACGAACCTGGCCGCCCGAACCTCTGCCACAGCGCCGTGCTGGCGCGGCTCGAAGATCTGGCGACGGCCGGCGACTGGGACGAACTCGCGTTTACGTTCTTCCGTGATGCGCTGCGCGAACCGGTCGAGGAGCTCGACGCGCTGCGCGCCACGGACCTGTGGCCGCCGATCGTCGCCGACGGCCCGGCCTCGATCCGCGACATCAGGGCCCTGACGAAGTACGACTTCGATGCGGGGCGATATCGAGATCTCGACATTCACGTCCTGCTGCAGACGGGATCCGAGAGTCCGCCCGATCTCTACGTCACCGACGCGCTCGCAGCCGCACTGCCTCGCGCCACCATTGGCGTACTCCCAGGGCAGGCTCACGAAGGCATGACGACAGCGCCAGACATGTACCTGGAAGCAATAAGGACATTCCTGCTCGAATCAGATCCGATCCTGGAGCGGGGACGTGTCGGTGCAACGGCGGTCCGATGATGCCCTTCCGAAAC
>Ga0111539_10001336_pt1 | contig 32835 bp, 37 predicted proteins | sample RhiMethybrSRZTD1_FD_79667 | JGI IMG/M metagenome (GOLD analysis project Ga0111539, IMG submission 79667) | Populus rhizosphere microbial communities from Tennessee, USA - Rhizosphere MetaG P. TD hybrid SRZTD1 (version 2) (version 2) | ecosystem: Host-associated > Plants > Roots > Rhizosphere >...
CGGAGGCACGTTCAGTGCGGGAAATGCTTCGAAACACCTCCGGCGAGACACGCGCAAAGGGAACGCCGGCACGTTTCGACTGGCGGACCAGTTTTCTTGCCAGCGGAACAGTCAGCAGCTTTTCGCTGTAGAGGAGCGTTTCAATGGAGAATCCGTGGTCTATCGCTGTGACAAAGTTACGCACACCTTCAACGAAGAAGAGTCGATGCTGGTCGCGATAGCTGCGGTCGTCTTGAAGTTTGCGAATTCGAGTGAGGGTGGGTGCAGCGTCTAATTGCCGATAATCGGCTCTTTGTTCATCTTTCATCCTCCTTCAGTTGAGCCGATTGGCTAAAGTAATGTAGTTGTGAATTCATAAATGTTCTTTTCTTTGTTCCTGGGCTTTGTAGTTTGTGTTCACGACGCCATTCTTCTTTATGCAACCTTTGTGTTCTCTGTGACCCTAGGATTGATGAAATCATTTAAGTCGAGTCGTAGAGCACGTTGTTTCCGAGCCGATTCTCAGCGACGAGCTTTACGAGTTGGGCACTGCGAATCTTTTCCGTTCGGCGTGCACGTTCCCCGGTTAACCACCGGGCAAGGAACGAAAAGCGACCCGTTTCCTTTGCGAGGATGGAGATTGCCAGAGCCAGCGCCGGCAGGTGGTCAGAAGCAAGAGCCCAGGTATCACTCTCAAATTCAGCGTTGTCAGAAAGAAATTCACAGGAACATCCGCCGGTGACAGAGAAATGCAGCGAAGACAAGCCGTCGTTCTTGAATGAAGCGACATGAAGGCCACTCAACTCAGAAAGACGTTTCGCCGATATGCGCGCCTTCGCGTTTGGAGCAATGGTGGCAATTATTTCGAGGCACATGGTGTATGGGTACAAATTCAACAGTCACTTGCGACGCCATAAACGAACCTTAGCTGCTCTAATTTGAACTCTTCTCTGTGTCGTGAAATTGCTAACACGACCGAGTCATCGAACACAACCCTCACCTTTCAAGCTTACTTACTATCTCTCTTAACTCTCTGATGGTTGATTTTAGATACTCGCTCTCCGTTGTTCTGCTGATTTTGAAATAGATTGATAAAGCCTGCTTGTATGACTCTACAGCCTTCTTCTTGTCACCGGCGGACTCGTAAGCGACACCCATGCTTTTGAGGGCTTCAGCCTCGCCAATTTGATTTTGATGTTTACGTTCATAGGCAAGCCGGTTACTGAGAAACTCAAAAGCCTGATCTTTTTCTCCAAGCTGCAAATATGTAAATGCTATGTCGCCAAGGATCATTCCCTCCCACTGGCGATCTTCGGACGCCCGGACCAACGGCAGCGCCTCTTTCAGATGTTTTAAAGCTTGAGCATGATTGCCAAGTGCCATGTAGCAGGTGGAAAGGGCATGAAGAGTTCGAGCTTCGCCATGAGTATCCTTCACCTGGCGGAACAACGGTAAAGCCTGACTGTAATTATTCAATGCCTCCTGAGCCGCGTTCAGACTCAAATAGCTCTCACCGATTTGATTCAGGGCCCAGGCCTCACCGCGCGTATCGTTCGCCGCAATACGAAGCGGTAACTCTTTAAGAAAAGAATCCAGCGCTTTCTGGTAGTCACGCTCGATGAAGAAGTTGTATCCCGCCTTATGCAGCCTTTCGGCTTCTTCAATCTGCGGGTTGGATTGAGGCTTATCCTTATTCTGAGCCAATGCAGGTCCAGCTACTCCCAATATAATCAAAGCCAATAAGATTGAGCGGATACTCATTGTTTCGACTTCTGTACGGGATACTTACCCTCGCCCAGATTAAGACCCTTGATTATATTTTCCGCATAACGGGAATCTGCCGTGTAGGTACATATTCCTGTGTACAGTCTGTTTTCAAACATCTTACCGAATACGATGTAACCGTCACCTTTACGGAAGCCAATGCCGCAATCTCCTCCGCCGGCGCCGGTGAAGACGACCACCTCCGAGCTATCAATGCCTTTCCAATACCGATCCACTTTGAATGTCACTCGATAGTTATGCCAGTCGTCGCCGCTGGATAGCTTCACTTTCACTTTTTTGATCTTGATGACTTGCCCGGTGAAAACCACGCCGTCATAGTCATCCAGAAAAGCCTTGTCAGTGAAAAGCTTTCCTTCGAGAAGCCGAATTTTGGTCAACGTAAGTGAGGTATTACACATGCAGGCATAACTACTCTTCGCCCCAACCGTCAACAAGATGACTGGCAAGAACACCCAAAGAATTTTCCTCATAACTTTAGCCTTCATCGTTAGCCACCGGATCACGAACCTCAGCGCGTGCTTTTTCCAGGAGCTCTATGTAATTCTCGGCGAAAGGCTCTACCAGGATCGATTCCAGTGAAGCACAAAGATCCCAAAGCACCCGCTCTTCTGGCTGGTCTTCAAGTTTAAGTTCATCATCGTCGCTGAAACGCGAGAGAAATTCGAACAGCACCAGCGCCTCTGAAGATGTCAGTTCCAGCGATATCTTCTCAGACAAGATTCCCGACCTCCGGTTAACAAGTGACGGCGAGCGTTCGATGGTTGCGACTATGGCGTTCCAGTCGGATTCGCCGGTTTGCCTGCGCTCCGCAATCCGATCAGAACTTCATTCCCGGCGCGAAAGAGTGGAGACAAGGCATGCTCCATTCTAATCAACTCTTGCTCGCCGGCTGCGGCGCTGTAGACGCCCTCCTGCGTCAACACGTAGAAGATTACCTTTCCGACTGTCGGGTACGGAAACGATTTCGTGAGCTTCATGCCCGCGAGATGCTTCTCCGACTCCGAGATGAATTGTTGGGCCTGTTTCTGCGCGCTGTGGCCGCCGAGAAGCCCTCCGCCAGTGTTCACGTAGATATTCGCCGTGCCATCGCGCATAGAAACGACCGTGACGACGCCTTCTTGAAAGCCTATCTCCATTAGCACGCCCCAAACATTGGCCGAGGCATCTTCGGTACCGAGACCCATCTCCTCCGGCGAGGACGTCAGAAGCTTGTCTCTTAAACCCCGCATCGCCTCCGTCGACTGAGCGGCATCGTTCGGCGTGGCGGGCTTGTTGCCTTGCGAACTGACTGGACTCGCTATGGAGCAACCAAGGACGATGGCAAACGACGCACAGAGAAGAACGGTATCGTGAATACGGGTCATGTCTTTACCCCAGTTAAGGTCGGTTTGCATCGGAACCTGCTGGAACTCTTGCCCACGCAATGATGTGAGTGCCGGCACCAGGCGACTCGACGCTTGCCGCCAACTCTGCTTCGAGGAGCCACTCCCATTCCGCGCTGCCGGCCTCCGGCAGTTCTACTCCTGCAACCGAAATCAGGAAACCGGATGCCGACAGCTCGACATCGACAAGGCCGGCATCAGCCAGCAACGCGGCAAGTTCATCAACCCGGAACATGTGACATTCGTTTCCAGAGATTTCACGCGGCAGATCACCTGATGCAACTATCCGGCGATTCGACTGCAACGGCACGGCCAACACGCCGCGCAAATGGTGATGAAGCGCCCCATGCAAACTCATCACGGACAGACCGATCAGGCCACCCGGCCGCGTGACGCGAGACAACTCCCGAATCGCATGCCCAACTTGATCGAAACAGTACGACAGCGGTCCGCCGAGCGCGAGACAGATGTCGAACGAGGCATCCGCGAAACGACTCAGATCGGTTATCGTTCCCAACACATAGTCGTCGGCACCCGGAGTTGACTCGCGGCAGGCCGCAAGCTGCACTGGCGACAGATCAAGGCAGGTCACCGAAGCGCCAAGCTCCATCGCGATGCGAGCGAACGTTCCGGGACCACATCCACAATCGAGTAGCCGCGCGCCGGGACTCACGCGCCGGCGCAGGTGACGAACATAAATCTCATACTGCATCCTGGCAGCGGCGCTTTTGGACCAACGCTGGGACTCTTGTTCCCCATATGCGTCGTACCATGACTGCACATACTCCGGGTCGAATCGCATGAGGTTAGACCACACCACGCGTCGGGCTTACCCAACGGCGATGTCGCAGAGAGATCTCGAGATCGGCGAGCGCAATGGAAAAAGGCAGTTCCTTTGGTCCGCCGGCTTATGCAGGAGTAAGAACTTCAAGCACTCTTGTTCTTCTCGTCAACAGCCATCGGCTCCCATAATTCCACTTTGTTCCCATCAGGATCCATGATCCAGGCGAACTTCCCGTTATCATCCGATTGTGGACCGCTAACGATTTCGATGCCTTCAGCACGGAGCTGCGCGAGCAACTCGTCGAGATTGTCGACGCGGTAGTTGATCATGAAAGCGGAGTCACTGGGGCTGAACCATTTGCTGTCTTTTCCTGCGACGTGCCACACGGTGAGTCCCTTGTCCTCGGCCTTGTCATCGGGCCATCTCAGAATCGCGCCACCCCAGCTCTCGAGTGGCATGCCGAGGTGCTTCTCATACCAGGCTGCAAGCGCAGCATTGTCGTTTCTACTCTTGAAGAAGACGCCGCCGATTCCGGTAACTTTTGCCATAGTGCCTCCATTTATTACGACTTATAAAAGCTGATTAGCCTTTGGGTTCTTCGTAGAGACCAAATTCATTGCCGACAGGGTCAGCAAACGCCGCAAAGGCTCCCATGTTCGGTCCAATGTCTGTACGCGGCGTCAGAATCTTGCCGCCGGCATGTTCAATCTGCTGGAGTGCATCCGCGATGCTGTCGACCATGATGTACACGCGTGTTTGCTCGTCCGGGGTTCGATCGGAGTCTTTGACCCAGGTGCCGCTCACAGACCCGGTATCGTCAAACGCCAGGTTGCCGTCGCCACGCGGCCGAACTTTCCATCCGAAGATACTCGAATAAAACTCGGCTGAATCTTCCGCTCGATTCGCAGGAATTTCAAGGTAACAAATCTTACCGTGCGGCATTGGCATAACCTCCTGAATTTTGTGCGCTGCTGTTCAAACCTCACGTTGGTAAATCACGGTATTATTTTCCTTGAATGCCGGAAACGCTACGACCTGAAACCACTCCTCAAACTCTTGGCATCCTGGCAAATATTCCGGCAACTTGCCGGCAAGAGATTCGAAGCCTTCCATCTCTTCATTAATCTCTATCGCCTTGTTGTCTTTCAGAAGAACCGATAGGCAAATAAGGTCGACAGCATAAAGGTCTCGCTTGAAGGCCTCGACCCTTACAGTCTCTTTCCACGCGATCACTATTTCGCCTCGATCATTTTCGACGCCGAGCCATGAGACCTTCATCGCATTGGCATTATGAAAAATTTTATAGACTGTACGTCGCCGGCCTTGCCGATAAGACTTCTGCTTTTCCGCAACTCGATGCAGGTAGGATCGAAAACCTTCGAGCATGTTCTTACTTAATCACAACACTCTTGAAAGATGATGCAATACCACCGACCATCCTCGCGATATTCAAAGAATGCAATCCAGTCAATTCGCCCCCGATCAATATTCTTGCGTTGATTTGCGGCTGCGGGAGCAACCCGACTCGGACGTGAAGGTCTGCTTCCATTTTTCCACCAGGCTGCCTGCGGTACTGTTCCTTGATTTAAGATCCGATTAAATGCCTTCCAGCCCCTGCCATTGTCCGCATCCCAATATTTGAAAGCATCTTCCAGGCGATCGGTTCGATGATGTCCGAGACTATATAAAAGTTCCGGAGCCAGCAGCTTTCGGAGCCTTGAGCGATCTCTCACTCTCACTGCTGCGCGAAACTCAGCGAAAAAGATCGGCCATGTTTTTTCGGCACTTGCGCGCGAGGATCGCGACTGCCACTCAAGGCGGCCTGATCGCACTGATTCAGGAACAACAAGAAAGCTCGTCAGCACTAGCATAGCGACGACTCTCATAGAAGTTGAACCAATCCAATGGCTCATTGAACAGTAATTTTATTCGCGAAGTTCTGAATGATTTCCACGTGCTTATCCGTCAGCGGCAACGACGTCGTGCCGACTCGAAACTCTAGTTTCGCTGCCTTCGCGAGTTTCAGAAACTGATCGGGTTTCATGAAGATGTTCATCCATTCCATCGTAATGCCATTTACGTTGCCGGCCGCTTTTATCTGAGCACTTGGGGGAACAGGTACCTGCATTCCAAGGTTTGGATTCCCGTCAACCGCGTAGAAACTGTCAACGCCCTTGTTGGTTTCACCTTTCATTACCATATTCGTGAGCTTACCAATCGGGAACTCCTGCCCGTCGGCTACAATGACTAATGCACGATCTTTGTCCTTTTTGTACAGGGGATTTTTCGAGAACGAGAACACTTCGAGATCAACCTGAGTCGGGGACGAAGTTAGCTTTTCGCCTTTGTACCAACTGCGAAATATTAGTTCCACGAATTGGTCGGGAGTGTTGTGGACATAGAGCATGCTTGTTTCAACACGCGTCGTTTTGGTGTCCTTCATGTATTCGGTGTGAATACCGGTCTCTTGCGCGTTTCCAATCACACAAGTCGACAATAGAAGCAGGTTGAGAAAAAGAACGTGAACTTTGTTCATGAGCATCTCCCTGAGTTTGAGTTGGAACCATAAACTATCCGTCCTTATAGTCGCCCCTTCATGTCAGTGTATGCAGTTTCGATTAATTTCATAAGCGCCGTGGTATTGACGTGATCTCCGGGCCTGAGTTTTACATGGCGCATGAACTTGCCAGTGCCTTCCAACAGACTCTCGGGATCGGCAATCTCTGCACCCCGAAAGAATCCGACATTAACGTGAGCTGTGAATTGATTGACGTAGCCGAATGCCGCGTCACCTACACACGCAGTCGGATGGCCGTCATGCAATAACTCTCGGACGTCATCTCCGCAGGCGCGCATAACCTCAAACCAGCGCTGCGCGATCAACCCTAACTCACCAGGATGCTGACGCATCCAGATCTCGATCGCCGGATCTCGCTTGACGGCGGTGGGAAACAGAAAAAGTTGGCTCATGGTGAATAAGTAAAACGGCTGCCGAAGTTGGCAGCCGTTAATGGTCAATCAAAATGGTCGGACGAGTGGATTCAACCCAGCGACCAGTTAACGGCGGCGGCGTGCCAAGACTGCTCATGCCTCTACGCTGCAACCTCAAGAAGCACCTCAGGATGACGCTCGGCTATCTTCAACAGTTGCTTCGCTGCGCCAGACGGCTCACGGCGTCCTTGCTCCCACTGCTCCAAGGTTCGCTTAGAAACCCCAAGAGCGGCGGCAAACTGCGCTTGTGACAAGCAACTCTTCATACGCACACGAACGACCTGGGATTTCGCTTCAACCTTCCTACGCTTGCCACCGCCAGCCTTGATCTCGCGTACTCCGTCCAGGACCTCTTGCCACACATCGCGCTTAGCCTCAAACTCAGCCAGCGCCTTACCTGTAAGCTTCTTATTCATCTGCAAACGCCTCCAACAACTGCTTGAGGATATGCGCAGGAATGTTCGCGCGCTTTGCCTTTGCATACAGTGTCAGCATCCAAAACTCGTTGGGTTGATACCGAATAAAATAGATGATACGCAGCCCGCCCCGCTTGAGCGAACTGTTAGGCTGCGTGTAGGAGCACCTGAGTAAATTGGCGAAGCCCCTGTTACGAACTCTTTCAAGCTAACCCTCATTTGTCCTAACACACATAATCTTCAGATTTGAGATAAGGCATCTGACAGGAAACGAAAATGTTTCCTCACAAGCATCAAGTGCGCTTTCCCCGTGGGCACAAAATTCGACTTCCCTATCAGATAATCCAGTTCCCCCTCCGTAAACTCGTGAAGTGATAACCTTCCACTCTCCCAAGATTTCACCAGTTCACGCTTATCGACGTTAAATAAAAACCCTTCATGAACCATGAAGACGGTAAGGATTTCCGGCTTCAAATTAACCGGGTCAACAACGGTTCCCAAATAGAAAATACTGTAATTCCCGTTGCGGACTACATGCTGCCGGAATGTCTTGCCTCGTCGGCTGTACATCTCTTCAGGGTCGAGAGGTTCCACTTTCGGCCTTCGTAAATCCTCGGCATCGAGGAGTTCCTCGGCAAACTCCCGCACCAGATTTTCCGTGAAAGAAAACTCTATCTCATGAAATCGATCATCAAACATGTTCGGCTGAAAGGTTCCGGCCGGGATGACGTGCAACAAGTCAGGCGTTTCAGTCAGCGCGGATGACCGCATGTTGAGGATCATTCGGGCGGGCTTATTCGTGCGTTTTACGATGACCAGCGCGCAGGTACCAAACGCGGTGCATCGTGACTCGAAGGTGAACGGATCGGTAGCCAATCTGAGCGGAATGAGATTGGGATGTGCGCGCAAGAACGATACGACTTGCCTGTAGTTATCACTATCCTCCTGTTGCAGGATTTCGTAGGCGAATCGATTGTCGTGAATAGCGCTCGCCAATTCTAGAGAGAGAAATTCGCAGGAGTTCAGGAAATCAAAATAACTTCCGCGGCAGAAGTGAAACTCCTTCCCGTCGTCTGAGCCAAGGAACCTGTATAAGATTCCGTCGTGGATTTGGGGCGACGGCAACTGAGCCCGCAGGGTTGCTACCATAGGCCCTTGCGGATACTGCTGCGGGACGGCATCCATACTCTTCCGCCAGACCAGTTTTTCTTCTATCTTTGGCAGCAGCAGCGGAACATCGGGAAGGAATTTTTTGTGACTCAGAACCGGCATTCCGTCGGGAACCACTAAGAAAGCTGGGTCGTTATAAGCATCCTTGTATAAAAGACAGGTAATATCTGTAAGCTGAACTCGCAGAGCTCGCCGGGCCAGCAGCGGGTCCTGAGTCTGCACGTTGTTCCTGACCTTTCGCGACTTTCCGTGGGCCGGAGGCGTAAGTGCTTCCTCAATCCCCAGATGGCGCAGGAGGATTTGATACTGTCTTGTCCGTTCCTGCGGCTTGGTCAGATCAATCCAATTCAGTATTCGAACGGCCGGTCTAATATCTGTCTGCGGAGTCTTTTCGAGCAGGAGAGGGATGAGCCGGCCGTGTCGCGCGGCAGGATCGGAATAAAGTAGTAATGAGGTTTCAAGTGAAACCCATTCGCTTGCGACAGATGACGGAGTGATGACGAAGAGTAGGTAGCGGCTCTGATCGAGTCCTTGCTCAATGGCCGTCAGGACAGGAATTCCGGGTGGAATGCTATCTTCATCGAAGAACACCTGAAGCCCGTGATCACGAAGTTGAGCTACGAATTGGCGAACCCACAGCTTTTGCCGCCGGTTGTGACTCACAAACACGTCCCACTTAAAGGATTCTTTCACCATATCGTATTTTCGCTCCGGTCACCCAAACTCATGCCGAAATCCAAAACTATCTGTAGGATGCAGCACCGTTGAAAGCAATCTCATTGTTAGTAGACCGAGTGGGCAGAACACCTGAGCCTGCCACTCAGCCGTGCGTTCCTGCGCCACATAGTCAATTCCGACATTCACTGTCACCACTCAACGCGGCAGTCTCCTGTTCGGGATGCATCCCAGCCAGGTAACATAACCTTCCGGCAGCGACGGCATGCCTCATAGCTTTCGCCATCAAACCGGGTTCTGCAGCCTTGGTAATCGCACTGTTGACGAGCACAGCATCGAAGCCGTTCTGGATAATAATCGCGGCATCGGCGACAGTAGCGATCCCTCCCTCGCCTATGCACGGGATACTGACAGCGTCTTTAACCGCCATCATAATCTGTAAGTTTGTGACCCCTAAGCCAGATCGCACGGGACCCGCCAGTAATCTCAAAGCGCAACAGCCAATTCTTTGAAGTTCGAGGGCGGCGGCCGGTTCAGGTATGATCATGGGTATTATATTAAAACCTTCATTCGTCAACACCTGCGCGGCCTTGATAGTGGCAGTATTATCCGGCAAGCTTCTATCCTTGTCTGGTCTGACATCAAGCTTGATAAGATCGACGCCTAATGAATCTCGCAGCAGTCTTGCAGTTAAAACCGCCTCGTCGGAGGAACCAGCATAGCAAGTCGTACCGACTAAGACTGGGCTAAGGTCTTTGAGGTAGTCGAGAAGGGCAGTAAGCGGTAGTCCGCGTCTTACCTTTCTCTTATCGACAGTGACGATTAGCAGCTCGGAGTTCGATCCGATGAACACATCTCTGACAACTTCAGGTGAGTTATACTGCTCTATGCCAACTATCAAGCGTGAACGGAGATTATAATTATTTACTACCAGCCACGGTCCTCCATCTGATGAATCGTCGTCGAAATGACTAATTGGAGTCATACGAACCACCAACACCCTTTCCATAATTCAAAATCATTCACCGGTTATTTGAGGTATTCTCTCTTACGTGCGAATGGTGAAACTAGTTGGGAGAATCGGATGATTGAAGCGACTGCGAGGTAATTGATTGAGTCATTGAGCATGAGCTGCGTCAACGCTGAGGAGCGTCTCGTGAACGTTGGAAATTGCTAACACCAGTCCTTCAATAGCGTCTCACCACGGAGGCCCACAAAGACGGTAATGGGAGGCCTGGACATGACGGCGCGGAGCCGCTAATTTGACGATTGCATTCAATGCACCAAATGAGCGCCATTGGCCGAATTCTCTCAATTCGACGGAACTCATGTACGGACTAACGCTCCGCATCAGCCGGGCCGCGAGCAGCTTTCAAAGAAGCCAGAACGGCTGCCAAGTTGGCAGCCGTTAATGGTTCATCAAAATGGTCGGGACGGCGAGATTCGAACTCGCGACCTCACGCACCCCAATCACGCAGGCTGCCTAAATGTAACTAATTGATTTTGCATCGAGATGCAGCCACGAGCAAAATCAAGGGTTTTTACATCCGTTACCATCTGCTTCCCTTCACTTACACCGGTTTTCTAATTTTCCCTGCCACAATCCTGCCACAACGAAATGGGCCAAGGCTTTCCTATTATCACCTAACGTCCGGCATCAGGCGCTGCCGCAGGCGCTAGGCAGTCGGCTGTAGGCCCAATGTTTAGGCGCGTGTTCAATAGCCGAGACGCTGGCGCCATTTTTGTGGATCTTGTGAGCAGTGAAATACAGAGTAGATAGTAATGCTATCGACGGTCAATTCGTAGAAAATCTCAAACGGAAAGCGGCGAATCGGCGCACACCGAAACTCATCGATGGCGGCCGGATACATTTCGGGATGGCGCTGAATGCCTCGGACGCAAGCCTCAACGGAGCGAAGAAAGTCTTCTCCCAAGCCAGGCTCACGGCTCTCATACCAATCGTAGGACCCTGCTACATCATCGTCGGCCTCCGGTGTGAAAATAACGCGCTCAATCATGCTGCGTCCGTGCCCGCTGCTTCACCTGCTCCCATGTGCGTCCTGATGACGGATGCTGTAAAAAACGTTCCTTGCGACGGCGTAATTCAGCGCGCTTCTCCTCCGAAACGGACAGTTCTGCATCCTCTTGGACGATACTGTCCCAAAGATCTTCAACGAGCTGAAGGCGCTCAGCGCGACTGAGCTTAAAAAGTGGCTCAAACTCGGTGTTCATAGCCATCAGAATAAAGGTCTTCACGGCGTCGTTCAAGCCAGTGAGCACCGCTGGCTACCTGCATGTAAAGATTTTCTCGTACCGGTCAAAGCCCTCTAGTCTATCTTTCGGGCCAAGTTCGTGAGCAGTTATGCCGGAGTGATTTATTCAAGCAAGGTAGGCGCAAGTTTTCGGCGAAGGACGCTCCAGCCGCTCGCGTCCAACGATTCGTTGGATGGCTGCGTGGTTGTTCTCCTTGTTATAGACTATCTGAACCACGGCAGTTATTGGTAGGTGCGGTTTACCGATCAAACGAATCAAACGCCGTCTTAAGTGTCCTCTGTAACTTATCCTTATCAAAAGCTATCAACAAATGGTCTTCCTTTTCCTCGAACTGAATAGGTGCCTTTCCTTCGACCGAATAGTGCACCTCGGCAAAAACAGCGATCCCCCCTTTCGGATTAGGTACAAGGTAATAACTGCATAGCCACGTCGAGTCAAAGGTAGGTCGAGGCACAGAAGAGAGTTCTTCAGCAATGGCATCTCGATAAATTGGTGGCACTACGTCAATCGATTGTTTGATGGTAAGCCGCGACTCTTTCGAGAAGGCCGACAGAGTCGCGGCACGGATTAACAGGAGATCGTTGGCATAAGAGTATTTGCATACCTGATGAAGGTTTACACCAATGCCGTTTGCAGAAATCTCTCCATGCCAAAAAAGGTAAGTAATATTGTCGAGCTTCTTAAACTGACCTTTTATCAGTGAGGCAACTTCATAACCTCCGCCAAAAAAATGCAATAAACTCTCGCGCGTTACGATCTCAGCGCTTAGAAGCACCCCGGAACAAATTAAACCGTGTCCTAGAGCGCGCTCTAGATCATTGATTGGTCTGGATGGTTGAGGAAAACTGGTTAAACTCTGAATGACCTCCTCAAAATGTCCCGAGCCCGTCCCCAAAAGTCCCATACGGCCAAACGAAGCTGTCTGCAAATCTAGATATCGAAAACCGAACTGCGCTATTCCACGCGCGTCTTTGATGAATCCGACAAAACCTACTTTCTGCGCTCCGCTGGTTTCATCCAAGCTATTGAGGTGTTTCATCAACGAATCGTTACTGAATTGTTCGTGTTTATTCCGGGTGATCAATTCTTGAATTACTGTCTTGGCGGCGATTCGACTCCCTGACCATCCAATTACTAGGTTGTCGCCAATCACGGCTATCTTTTGTCGCAATCCAGAAGGCATGAAGCCGGAACCCTCTGGAAATACTTGCGTAATATCGCCGACGGTGGGAACCCTGACGGTTCGACCGGGAGTCTCAGGAGCGGAAAGCAAAACATCTCCGACGAGAAGGGGAAAATCATTGATGGTAAGCCTAGCAACGATGGTCATTTTCCAAATTCGTCCCAGCCATCCAACGCTCGCGTTGAGCTGCGAGCACCGACACATGCCCGCGACGCTCGTCAGCTCCAACGTATTGTTGAAATAAGCGCTACGCGCAGATAGAACTTTTCTTTCTCTTCACCTCACTTAATAACTCGATCATTCTCACTCACGAGCTTTCCAATTACAGTTGACTACCCAGCCCAACAACTTTCTGTCCAGGAAAGAGGCTGTTCAATTTCAACTTAATCGGAGGTGTCACCATGACCGAACTGCGAAAGAGAATGATCGAGTGCCTACAGTTGCGCGGCCTATCCGTACGCACGCAAGAAGCTTACGTGCGCAGTGCGGCAACTGGCCGAACATTATCACAAGTCGCCTGACCTGATCAGCGAGGAAGAACTGCGCCAATACTTTCTCTTCATCAAGAATGTCAAACATTACTCCCGCAACACCATGACCATCGCCATCTGTGGACTCAAGTTTTTCTTTGAGCACACACTGCAGAAAGAGTGGGCCACGTTTAACATCGTGCGCGCGGCGCCCGAAAAGAAGCTGCCCGTCATCCTCAACGTCGCCGAAGTGCGTCAGCTTCCTTCCCGCATTAGACTGGCGCGTTACAAGGTTTGCCTCAGCACCATCTACTCTTGAGGTCTCCCGCCTGCAGGAAGGCACGCATCTGCAAGTCGCTGACCTTGAGAATCTGTTAGGCGGACATTCAAAACCCTTCAATAGACGCTCGTGTGGTATGCGAAATCCAAGCCACACATACGGCAGCTCCCATTTCAGCGTTCGAGCGAACCAAAGACCCAAGAAGCTCAACCGATCAGCGAAGAATCGATTAATTGTAAGCGCCTCACGATTCTGCTCTTGAGCAAAGATGTAATCCTTCAGATGGACTTTTTCCATACCTGCTGATTTAACGACATACAAATTTGACTCGACGAGTCTCTCGTGCAGTCGAGGTGAAGCGATAACCGATTCTTCCTAACAATGTATGACTAAGAAGGTGCTGCGCACCTGAATGAATGAGACACGTCACCCCCGCTCGCGTGGCTGTGTCGTATACGCGGCGCGTATACATCGGCTTGGTCCAACTGTTGCAGTGATTTACGCGTGTACGCGGCCATCATTACCGCAAGCTCACGTAAACAATTGTGCACACGGAACGACAGAGAAAATGAGTGAAGAAGCGGATCAAATACATAGTTTCAGAGTCTCGGATGAAGTGTACTCGTAGATCGAAAGAGCTGCTGTTGCCACAGGCGGAGAGCCTAACAACTGGTACTGCAACATCGGGCTGACTGCGCCTGTGACCAGAGTCCGCCGAAAACTTGATACTGATCAAGGCCGCGCATTTTGGAAGAGAATATTTGTGAGTCGTTGGAAGTTCGGCTCCGATCTCCCGTCTATAGAATAAGAGAATCGGAGTGTCGCTCTCTCGAGAACCAATTTGTTTGCCACGCGGATTCAGACGTGAGCGACCGGGAAGAGAACTTGTTCCACGATTGTTCGCGCTTCGCGCGTCAAGGAAGTTGTTGCTAATGCCGTCCCAAGCCCCCGGGGAAAGTTGAATGCAAACATGGTTGCGAAGGATCGCAGCGCTTATTACAACCGCAACGGCTTAAACATTCCTCGTTTGAGTGGATGAGATTGCAGCTGGACCAAAGTCAGCTCGAACAAATGATAGGCCGAGGCTCTTCAAGACACGAAAAATCCATGCTGATTCGTTCCCTCATGTTGTATATTCCCGGCGCCCGTGGCTGCACCTCGGGAAAGGACCATGACAATGTCAGTTCATAAGCGCGGAACCAAATGGCACTATGCCTTTTGCATTCGCGGAGTACGGTATCGGGGCGCAATCCCCGAAGCCTCGACTAAATTCGATGCTGAAAAAGCCGAGACAAAGATTCGCCAAGATGTTTATGAAGGCCGATACGGCAGACCAACCGGAAACAAGGATTTCGGAAAGTTTGTCGAAGAGGTTTACAAGCCTTGGGCGATGGAGAACAAGCGCTCATTCAAGAGCAACGACAAATATAAACTCTCGATCATCTGCGAGAGCAAATGTTTTAAGGGCAAGACATTTGCTCAGATCTCACCGTTGCTAATCGAAAAGTACAAAAAGGAGCGACGTGAGGCGTTACTGGAAAACGGACGAACCCGAAAGCCCTCGACTATTAACCGCGAGCTGGGAATTCTTTCCAAAATCTTTTCACTCGCGATCAAGTACGGCATCACGTATTCAAACCCGTGCCGAGATATACCGTGGTTGCCGGAAAACAATAAGCCTGTGCGCTACCTGTTGGATGAAGAGGAACCAAAACTATTCGCAATCCTCAATGGTCGCCGCAAGCATTTACGACCTCTAGTAACCGTGGCTATAGGCACAGGAATGAGGCGAGGCGATCAATTGAATTTGCGATGGGAGAAAGTTGATTTCCAGCGTGATGTGATTTATGTACCGAATTCAAAAACGGGGAAGGATTACGGGGTCCCCATGAATGAGGATGTTCGAAACACTCTGCTTGTGCTTCGATCTGAAGCCAATGCCTCCGATTACGTGTTCATCAATCCAAAGACAAAGAAGCCTTACACCGATCTCAAGAAAGCGTTCGGGACGGCTTGTCGGATAGCCGGAATTCGTGATCTGCATTGGCACGACTTGCGTCACACGTTCGGCACGAGACTGGCAGAGGCGGGTTGCAGTGAAGCCACTATTGCGTCACTAATGGGACACTCTGATCCGCAAACCACGCGCCGATACACCCATGCCACAGATCGCGCTAAAAGAGCTGCTGTGGAAGCCGTGCGTGTGTTGCGGGAGAATGTTTGCCACAAATCTGCCACAACAGCAGAACGGCTGCCAAGTTGGCAGCCGTTAATGGTTCATCAAAATGGTCGGGACGGCGAGATTCGAACTCGCGACCTCACGCACCCCAAGCGTGCGCGCTACCAGGCTGCGCCACGTCCCGTGTCCCTGACTTAGTATCCTGCCAAAGAACAAATGTCAAATCACGATTTACGACTGGTTTCCTGTTGCTCCAGCAATGACAGCAGTTCACGTAATTCAGCAGCAAGCTGCTTTAAGCCTTGTCGCTCCTCGGCAGTACGTGGTGCCACGGTACTCGTGTAGGTGGGTGTTTCGGTAGGAAACGGTTCGCTGTCGGCGTATTCAACGGGTGCGTGCTCGACATGTCCTTCGTCGTCCACACCGACAACTTTCAGCTTTCCGCCACCGCGAAGGTCGTTAGCCAAACGCTTTTTCGCGCCGGCGATCGTGTACTGGTCTTCGTAAAGCAGTTCCTTGATCCGCAGCGCCATTTCAACATCGCGTTTGCGATACACTCGCTGCCCGGCGCGATTTTTTTGCGGCGCCAGCATCGGGAACTCCGATTCCCAATAGCGCAAGACGTGCGCCTGCACACCGGCCAGTTCACAAACTTCCCCGATTTTGAAAAACAACTTTTCGGGAATGGCTACAGCAGGACGACTCATTCGGATTAAGCCTCGACCAGATTTCTCAGAGCTGACACTCTCTTTATCGGGCCTGAAAAGTGGAAAGTTCTTTGGCGAGTTTGCCAACGTCGTACGAACGACAAACATGTTACCCGTGTGCACTTTCGCGTGTCAATACTTACACTTAGCGCCTGTTACTTAAAACTTTTTCTTAAAGGTATATCTTTAGGGTTCTTTGTTCTTTGCTCTTGTACTTTGTCGGGATTTGAAAGACCTGAAGTTGGTCGTGTTGGACTCACCAACAATCGTCAAGCTATAATTCGACTTCCCACGCACAAAGTCGGAAGGAAACGAATCCAAACAGTGACAACCTCGCCAACGGTTTTGCGCCTCGCTTCGCGGCTCGAGCAGGTAGGCTTTTCCGATATCGTCAAGCTTCGCAATCGCGTCATGGAGTTGCGCAAACAGGGCGCAGCGGTTTACCAGTTTGAGGGTGGTGAACCGTTCATGCCCACGCCCGACTCAATCAAAGAAGCAATGAAGCGCGCACTGGACGAGAATCAGACTCGTTATGCACCTTCATCCGGAATTCCTGAACTGCGCGATGCAATCGCAGAGAAGTTGCGCGCGCGAAATCGAATTCCGGCACAAGCGGAAAACGTGATCGTTGTGAACGGCGGGATGCAGGCACTATTTGGCGCGTTCCAATCAATTGTTAACCCCGGCGACGAGGTACTTCTCTTCTCGCCCTACTGGACACCGATCAAAGATCTGGTGGCCCACTGTCAGGGTCGCAGTATTCTTGTACCAACGAACGAAGCGCGCGAACTCGGGTTTCAACAGACACTCGCACGATATTCAACCGAGCGAACACGGGCCATCTATTACAACACTCCGCAGAACCCGAGCGGTGTGGTGTTCACACCGCAAGAAGCCAAAGCAGTTGCTGAATTTGCACAGGACCGCGATCTGGTGATCGTCGCAGACGAAGCGTACGAAGATCTCGTCTACGATGGCGAGCACTGCTCGATCGCTTCACTCGAAGGAATGTTTGAACGTACGATCACTTGCTTCACGTTTTCGAAGTCGTATGCAATGACGGGCTGGCGTCTCGGGTACGCAGTTGCAACTGAACCATGGATGACGGGTCTTAAGAAAGCGACGCTCTATTCGTCGAATGGTGTTTCGACGCCGACGCAGTGGGCCGGCGTCAGTGCAATGAAGATCGATCCCGCGACGCTCGCGGAGATCACTTCTCAGTACAAGTTGCGTCGTGATCTGATGTTGTCAGGGTTGAACGAAATCGGACTCCACTGCGATCCGCCCGCGGGAGCGTTCTATGCGTTTCCGGATGTGAGCCGGATTAACAAAGACAGTCGCGAGGCTGCGGAGGCGTTACTGAATCGCGCGCAGGTCGCAACTGTTCCTGGGATCGTATTTGGCGCGCACGGCGAGAGTCACTTGCGCTTTTCATTTTCCACGTCGATCGAAACAATAGAAGCAGGACTCGATTCACTTCGTCGTAATCTTTGAGGATGCGAGACGAACAAGAACAACGTCCCGACCACAACAGTTCCACCAAAAGCGAATTCGATTTCATCGAGGCCCTGCGCCAACGCGCGGGACTGGCGGGACATTCGCTGGTCGCAGGTATTGGTGACGACGCTGCTGTGTTGCGCAGCACGCCTGGCAAAGAAACCGTCATCACTGCCGATCTGTTGGTTGAAGACATCGACTTTCGCCGCACCACCACGCCGCCTTATCTCCTGGGCCACAAAGCACTCGCCGTTTCACTTTCGGATATAGCAGCGATGGGCGCAAGACCTCTTTGGTCCATGGTGTCGATCGGTGTGCCGGAAGATGTTTGGCAAACAGATTTCGTAGAGCGGCTGTACGACGGCTTGTTGGACCTTGCGAATCGTTACGGCGTGCAGTTGATTGGTGGCGACACTTCAAGGACCAACGACCGCATTGTTATCGATTCGATCGTCAGCGGTGAATGTGCAGCGGGAAGGGCCGTCATGCGTTCGGGAGCGAGCGCAGGGGATCAGGTTTTTGTTACCGGTTCGCTCGGTGCTGCGGCTGCAGGATTGCGGCTCATCGAGCGCGGCGCGCACCTCGCCGAACAAAACCTCGCCGACGACGATTCACAAAAACTCGATCATGTTCTGTTGCGCCAGCTTCGACCTGAAGCACGCGTTGGCTGGGGCATCGTGCTTGGTGAAGAACGTCTTGCTACGGCCATGATCGATTTGAGTGATGGCCTGTCGTCAGATCTAAATCGACTGTGCGCGGCCAGCAATGTGGGAGCCTTGATTGACTCAGCTTCGCTGCCGATCGACGATCGGGTAACCGAACTCTGTGGGCGGCGCGCGCTCGATCCGCTTCAGCTTGCACTGCATGGCGGCGAAGATTTTGAGTTGCTGTTTACGGTCAAACCGGGCGATGTTGCTCGGCTACCCAAAAGGGTGGATGGCGTCGAAATCAAACGCATCGGTGAAATAACCGATTCGAGCCAGGGCGTCAGGATCTCCGAGGGAGCGCGGATCTGGGAACTGAAGCCGGGTGGCTGGGTGCATTTCTGACTTCGCAGCTTGCATGCAAGAGTTTGTTAGACAGGATTGCCAGGATTTTTCAGGATTCACAGGATAGGACGTCCATTGTTATTAATCCTGAGAAATCCTGTTCATCCTGTCTAAAAACTCCTTCTCCCCTTTGCGGCCAGATGCTTTCCTCATTTATCCTCAACAACCCATGCTCAAGTTTCGAAATACGCTAACTGGCCGCGTCGAAGAATTTCGTCCGATTAACGAGGGCGAGGTTCGCATGTATTACTGCGGTCCAACCGTTTGGAATTACGGACACATCGGAAACTTCCGCAGCGCTGTCGCCGCTGACGTCTTACGTCGTTATCTGAAGTTCAAGGGCTACAAAGTCACCCACGTAATGAATATCACCGACGTGGAAGACCGCATCATCTCCGAGTCGCAGAAGGCGGGCTTGAGTATCGACGAGTACACCGCGATCTATATCGATGCCCTGTGGGAAGACTTCGACGCGCTCGGCTGTGAGCGTCCCGACATCGTCCCGCGCGCTACGCGTCATATTCCCGAGATGGTCACGTTGATCGAGAAACTACTCGCCACCGGTCACGCCTATCGATCAGACGATTCGATCTACTACCGCATCGCTTCGTTTCCTGAATACGGCAAGCTGTCCAAGATCAACTTTGCGGGAAACATCGCGGGCGCAAGTGAACGAATCGACACGGATCGATACGAGAAGGAAGATGCGCGCGACTTTGCGCTTTGGAAAGAGCCTGCTTCGGAAACCGAACCCGCCTGGGACACGTCGATCGGCCGCGGCCGGCCGGGCTGGCATATCGAATGCTCGGCGATGTCGATGAAATACCTCGGCGAGACATTCGACATTCACGCCGGGGGAATCGATCTCGTGTTCCCGCATCACGAGAACGAGATCGCGCAGAGTGAAGGCGCGACCGGAAAACAGTTTGTGCGTTACTGGATCCACTTCGAACATCTCAAAGTTGACGGCGAAACGATGTCGAAGTCGAAGGGCAACTACTACACGTTTCGCGACGTTGCCGCAAAAGGATTTTCTGCGGCGGCTGTGCGCTACTTTCTTTTGAGTGTGCCTCACAACAAGCAGCTCAATTTCACTTTCGAAGCACTCGCTGGCGCTGAAAGAACAGTTGCGAGTCTGCGAGACTTTCGCGCTCGGTTAAGCGAGGCGAAAACGGAGCCCGGTAAAAACGAGAAGCTGTCAGAAGCGGCGACGCGCGTGTTGCAGGAATTTGAAGCAGGCATGGACGATGATTTCAACACCTCCATCGCGCTCGCAGCGGTTCACAATTTTTCACGCGAAGTGAACACAGCACTCGCTCGCAAACAGGTACGCGCGGAAAATCAACAGGAGCTGCTGGCGGCGATCGATCGCATCGATACTGTTTTGAATATTTTTGGCGAGCAAAAACGAGAGATGCTCGATAGTGAAGTTCAATCGTTGATCGACGAGCGCCAGGAAGCGCGACGCCGTCGTGACTTCGGACGCGCCGACGAAATCCGCGACGAACTCGCCAATCGCGGCATCATTCTCGAAGACACGAAAGACGGCGTGCGCTGGAAACGTAAGTAGGGCCACAAAGAAGTTCGCCACAAAAAGGCACAAAAAGCACACAACAGAAATTGGCTGAGATCAAATGTCCACAACACAAATCCAAACTGAAGCCACGTCTGTCATTGAAATCCGAAAGCAGTTTCCTGCTCTCGAACGCGTACACAACGGGTACCCGGTTGCGTATTTCGATGGACCAGGAGGCACACAAGTGCCGCGGTACGTCGTCGAGCAGATGAGTGATTATCTTTATCACCACAACGCAAACACACACTGGGCTTATCCGACGAGCGCCGAGACCGATGCCGCCCTGGAACATGCTCGCGAAGTCTTTGCGGAATTCCTGAACGCATCGCCTGCGGAGATCGCTTTTGGCGCCAACATGACCACGCTCACGTATCACCTGTCGCGCGCGCTCAGTCTGAACTACGAGCAGAACGATGAGATCGTGGTGACGGAGCTGGACCATCACGCCAATATTGATCCGTGGCGGCGGCTTGCAGTCGAACGCGGCGTAACGATTCGCACCATTAGAATGGACACTGCGACCGGACAGCTCAACTCCGAAGATCTCGAGCGTTACATCACTCCGAAAACAAAACTCGTGGCGATTGGAGCAGCCTCAAACGCCCTCGGAACAATCAACGATCTAAGCACGATCATCACGATGGCCCACAATGCAGGTGCCCTCGTGTTTGTTGATGCCGTGCACTACGCCCCGCACGCGTTGATCGACGTCAGGGAGCTTGATTGCGACTTTCTGGGAATGTCGGCGTATAAGTTTTATGGACCACACGTCGGCGTGCTTTATGCCAAACGTGCGCTGTTTGAGCAGATTGATTTTCCGAAGCTTGTGCCGGCACCGGAATACGCGCCGGAAAACGCAGAAACCGGAACACAGAATCAGGAAGGAATGGTCGGAGCAGGAGCGGCGGTCGAGTTTCTGGCGTCGCTGGGCGGACAGACGAACCGGCGCGAGAGTCTTCGCGGCGCATTCCAGGCAATGCACGCGCGCAACTCTCCTTTGTTCAACCGGCTCTGGAACGCATTGAGTGCGATACCACGCGTCACACTCTATGGCCCACCACCCGATGCGCTACGAACACCAACACTCGCCTTCACCATCGAAGGCTGCACTTCAACGGATGCAGCACGTCGACTGGCCACAAAGGGACTCTTCCTGTCGCACGGAGACTTCTACGCCTACACGATCGTCCAACGCCTGGGCCTTGCTCCTGAAGGTTTAATCCGCGCGGGCTGCGCATGTTACACAACGGAGGAAGAAATCGATCGTCTGATTGACGGCGTACGCGAAATCTCCACCACCTAATCCGTACCAAATCCGCGTTTATCCGCGTTAACAAAGTCGGCCAACAATCCATAGGCGGTACTTTGCAAATTGGGCCGGTGCGAAATGATCGTCAACCCGGGAATCGTGTCGAGCTCAAAGTGAATCGCGAGCGAAGTGCCACGCACACCACCCAGCGGATCGGCCAGTGCGATCTGTTCAGGCCTGACAAAAGCCGTCACTGAGCCACCTGCATTGACAGTTGCTTTCGAAAGTAACTTGAACGGTTTTCCTTCAGCCCGCGCCGCCTGCAGCATTGCTGAATCGAGACCGCGTATTCCTTCACGCCGCACGTCAGCGGGCAAGAGCGGCGCGCGCAAAATCACTCGCGCAATCGCACAGACTTTCATGATCGAGTCCCAGCCGTCGACATCGTGACTGGGATCGGTTTCGGCAACGCCGAGTTCCTGCGCAGTCTTCACTCCTTCGGCAAAGCTTCGGCCTTCCTCCATCGTCTCCAGAATCACGTTTGTCGTCGAGTTGAAGACGCCGCTGAAGCCGCGAATCTTCACCGCCGGAAGAGTCTCGCGAAACAGTGAGAACACCGGCGCGCTATCGAGCACGGTCGACTCAAACATCAATCGTTTGCCCTGCGCCACTGCGAGTCTACTCAACTCGTCATACGCATAAACAATCGGAGCTTTGTTTGCGGTGATAGCATGCGCACCGGCTGAGAGCGATTTTCTGAGGTACTCGATCGCGGGCTGGCCCGTATCGGGATTGAGCGACGTAGTTTCAAAAACAACATCCGGCTTCGCAAGCGCCAACCACTCGTCGATGCCGTGTACCGTTGGCGTCTCATCATTCCCTGCCAACAAGGTTGCAACGTCGATCGCATTCTCACTTGCGTGCCAACCTATCCGCCGCGTCGCGACACCTGCCATCTCCCACTCAATCCCATAATTCTCACGCATCTCCGCGGCCTTCGACACCAACAACCGCGCGAGCGCACGTCCAACATTACCGAATCCAAGGAAGCAGAGTCTGTATCTTTTCATGTATGATTAGATCAAGATTTACAAGATTTTTCAGGATGGACAAATTTATCCTGCAAATCATGTAACATCATGTAAATCTTTGTCCAACATATGAAACAGTATCACGATCTCCTGCGATCTATCTTAACCAATGGCTCCGAACATCGAGACCGCACCGGCGTCGGGACCATCTCACATTTTGGTTTTCAGACGCGTTTCAATCTCCGCGAAGGGTTTCCGATCGTAACCACGAAGCGTGTGCCGTTTCGCTGGGTGGCAGAAGAGTTGTTCTGGTTCTTGTCCGGCGACACGAGTGAAACGAATTTGCGCGAACGAGGTGTTGATATCTGGGCCGAGTGGGCCGACGAGGAACACACCGCGAAGTTTGGACGAGAGGCAGGCGATCTCGGTCCGGTTTATGGTTACCTCTGGCGATCGTTTGGTGGAAATTATCCGGAGAAAGATGGAGTGGACCAGATTGCGCATCTGCTGAAGCAGATTCAAACGAATCCGGATTCACGCAGGTTGATCGTGACGGGTTGGGATCCACGCCAGGCTGATAACGTCGACCTGCCGCCATGCCATACGTTGTTTCAATTCAAAGTCGAGCAGGGTCGCATTTTGCACTGCCAGCTCTACCAGCGTTCAGCAGACGCGTTTCTCGGCGTGCCTTTCAATATCAGTTCGTACGCGCTGCTGACGCATCTCATCGCCCATGTCACCGACCTCGAGGCCGGTGATTTTGTCTACACGCTCGGCGATTATCACATCTACAAGAACCATCTCGAGCAAGTTGAGCAATTGTTATCTCGAGAGCCGTTGCCGCTGCCGGAATTGAAGATTAACGATCCGCAAAATGAACTGCGCGGTCTTGAAGGTTTGCTGGCAGTAAAATACGAACATCTCAATCTGGCCGGCTACAAATCACACGGGAAGATCGCGGCCCCGGTCGCGGTGTAAAAGATGATCATCGGAATTGCAGCAGTCGACCGCAAAAGTGCCATCGGCAAGGGTGGCAAGCTGCCGTGGCATTACTCTGCCGACATGAAATTTTTTCGAGAGACGACGACGGGACACGCCGTTGTGATGGGCCGGAAGACGTGGCTCACGATAGGAAAGCCACTCAAGAACCGGCTCAACATCGTTCTCAGCCGCGATTCGAATATCGAGCCTCAGGAATCGCTGATCGTCTTGAGGGATGTTGAATCAGTTATCTCGTTCAGTGAGTCACTCACGACAGATCTCTTCGTGATCGGAGGAGCGCAAATTTATAGTGCGTTCCTGCCTCATATTGAGAAGTGGATCATTACGGAGGTGCCGTTGACCGTCAGCGGTGCGGACGCGTTTATGCCTGATGGATACCTGGAAGGATTCAGGAAGTCAGAGTCAAAAGATATCGGCGACGACCTAATCGTAGAATATTTTAGCCGCAGATAAAACGGATAAAATCCGGATTTTTATCCGTAAAATCCGCGGCTAAAATAGTTCGTCCAGCGCTTCGTCCACAGATCGCACACCAACAACTCGCACACCCAGCAACCGCTCCAATCCCGTTACATTCGATGCCGGCATCACGATCTTTTTGAACCCGAGGGCCTGTGCCTCGCGCGCTCGCACCGCGGCCTGCATCGCTCCGCGAACTTCGCCGGTGAGTCCGATCTCGCCAAACACCGCGGTGTGTGGATCAACCGTCATATTCTTGAAACTCGAAACGATTGCGGTCACGACACCGAGATCAGCGGCCGGCTCGTCGACCTCAAGCCCGCCCGCAATATTTACAAACACATCGTCGCCGGTGAGTTGCAGTCCACCACGCTTCTCGAGCATCGCAATTAAAAGTGACACACGGTTCTGGTCCAACCCCTGTGTCATGCGCCGGCCAGTTCCGTATTTAGTTCCCGAAACGAGCGCCTGAATCTCAACCAGCAAAGGCCGCGTGCCTTCCATACACGCGGTGACAATCGAACCGGAAACGTTCTGCGGTCGTTCCTGGAGAAACATCTGCGACGGATTCGCCACCGGCATCAGTCCGGCGCCGGTCATTTCAAAAACGCCAACCTCATTCGCCGCACCAAAACGATTCTTAACGGCACGAACGATACGATGGTTGTGATGTCTCTCGCCTTCAAAATAGAGAACCGTGTCGACAATGTGCTCGAGGATCTTCGGACCAGCGATCGAACCGTCCTTCGTTATATGCCCGATCAGAAAAATCGGAATGCCGCGGTTCTTCGCCAGCAGGAGAAATTGATGCGCAACTTCCCTCACCTGCGAAACAGATCCGGGCGCAGATTCGATCGCGCTCGAGAAAACTGTCTGGATGGAATCGACGATGATCGCGCCCGGCTTCAGTCGCTCGATTTCGTTGATGACGTTTTCGAGATTGGTCTCGGGCAGGAGATAAACGTTCTTAGCTTCGACGGCGAGCCGTTCGCCTCGCAATTTGATTTGGCGCTCCGACTCCTCACCGGAAATGTAGAGCACGAGCGCACCGGCGGCACTGAGTTTATCGGCCACCTGAAGCAACAACGTGCTCTTGCCAATGCCCGGATCACCACCGATAAGGACGAGTGTGCCGGGAACGATACCGCCGCCGAGTACACGATCGAACTCTGTGACACCCGAGGGAAGCCGAACGTCGTCCTGTGATTCGATCTCCGTGAAAGGAACTGCGGATACGTCGCGAAGTTTAAAGCCGTTACGACCACCAGAGCGCCGTGAGGTTTGTTCTTTTTCCTCGACGAGAGAATTCCATTCGCCACACTCCGGACACTTGCCAAGCCACTTGCCAACCTTGTGACCGCAGTGCTGGCAAACGAAAATTGTTTCTTTCTTCAAATCAGTCTTTGACAGGATTACAGGATTGAACGAATTAACAAGATGCAATCATGTATATCATAAAAATCCCGTAATCATGTCTATAACAACTCCTTCACATTCTCCGTCGGACGCCCGAGCACAGCACGATCACCACGTTCGACAATCGGTCGTTGGATCAAATCCGGATGTTCAACCATCATTGCAACCAACTCGCTGTCGCTGAACTTGTCCTCGCTCAATCCAAGCTCTTTGTAGACCGGCTCACTCTTCCGCAAAAGCTCGCGCGGCTTGATGTTCATTTTCCGAAGCAGCTCCGTGAGTTTCTTCTTACTCAAAGGCTGAATGTAGTAATTCACTTTCTCAAACGGAATACCGCGCTCACGGAGCAGCTTGTCCATCTCTCGACACTTGGTGCAAGTTGGCTTTTCGTAAACTGTGATCGTATCTGCCAAACTCACGGGAAGATCCCCCTTACGCTCGTTGCTTCAACTACTCTGCCCACCGCCAGTATGTAAGCACCGGTGCGCATGTCGGTGTTGTAACGCTGGGCAGTCTCGTGCACTGAATTGAACGCTGTCTGGATCGTCGTCTCGAGCGTGTCGTTGATCTGACGTTCCGTCCAGAAGAACGAATACTGATCCTGAACCCATTCATAATAACTCACGGTCACGCCGCCCGCGTTTGCGAGGATGTCAGGTATCAGGAAGACTCCTTCATCATCCAACACACGATCTGCACCCGGCGTAGTTGGTCCATTTGCCAGCTCCGCAATGATCTTCGCCTTCACATTGCCGACATTTTTCATCGTAATCGCGTTTTCGAGTGCGGACGGCAACAGAATATCGCAATCGATTCCCATGATATCGTCGGGTGCAATCTCTTTTGTGCCGGGCAGTCCCGCCAGCGACTTCGTCTCCGCTTTATGCTTCAAGGCTGCGGCCATGTCGATACCACTCGACGAATAAACGGCGGCTTTCGAATCGCACGCAGCCACGACTTTCGCCCCGTCTTCAGCAACCAAACGGGCGATGTTCGCCCCGGCATTTCCAAAACCATGAACTGCGACACGCGCGCCTTTCAAATCGATTCCTTTGACGCGACACGCTTCACGCAATGCGTAGAGGCAACCACGCGCCGTCGCTTCTGCGCGCCCCTGCGATCCGCCTAGAGAGATTGGCTTGCCGGTGACTACGCCGAGCTCCGTATGCCCGCGCACCATCGAGATCGTATCCATGATCCACGCCATTGTTTGTTCGTCGGTGTAAACGTCAGGCGCGGGAATATCTCGATCCGGACCAATGATCGGCGCGATCTCGAAAGCATAGCGACGTGTTAGTCGCTCCAGTTCGCTTTTCGAAAGACTCTTGGGATCGCAAACCACTCCGCCTTTGCCGCCGCCGTAAGGAATACCGACGGTAGCGCACTTCCACGTCATCCACGAAGCGAGTGCTTTAACTTCGTCGAGGGTGACGTTCGGGTGATAACGAATACCTCCCTTTGCTGGTCCACGCGCGATGTTGTGTTGCACACGGTAACCTTCAAACACCTGTACATCGCCGCCATCCATTTTTACCGGGATCGAAACAATGAGTTGCCGCTTGGCATTCTCCAAAACGCGTCGCATCGAGAGGTCAAGGTCGAGGTAGTCAGCCGCGCGGTTGAACTGCTGCTTAGCTATTTCGTAGGGATTGAGTTCTTCCTGAAACGCCCGTTGGGTCGCCATGCAATCTCCTCCTGGTAAGTGTGTAGGGCTCGGAGAGCGCAGCAATCCTATGCCGGGCGCGAATATGTTTCAAGTGAGCGGGAACCCTCTGAGAGAGACGGTGTCTAATCTGCCGAGTAAGCTCCTGCGACCCGAATGGCACCGGCAACGAAGCGGAGGAACTCGATGTTTAATAACCTGATTGAATCTACCTCGCATGCAAAGGAATTTAAGCGCCGCGGGTCGTTTGTACTGTTAACCACCGTCACTTATGGAGTGCTCCTTGTGATTGGCGGAATTGCCAGCGTCTATGCTTACGATGCACATTTAGACACCCAGAGCACTCAACTTGAAATCACGTTTATACCGCCAATCACCGAAGCGGTGCAGCCGGCGCCACCCAAAAATACAATTCCGCGGCCGGCATCGAATTCCGACCGAGCACCGACGCAATCAATCCGCACGGTGCTGATCGATAGTCCGTCTAATCCCAATAACGTTCCGGACCACATCGGTGTGAAAGCCAGTGACGTACCACCGGCACGGGCTGACTCGATAATCGGCACCCGAAATGTAGATCCCCCCGCGCCTGCATTCAGTGGCCGCGGAGTTCCTGGCGGCACTGGCAATACACCCGCAGTCGAAATCGACACTCCGCCACCACCGCCGGCTGCGACACCGAAACCTGAGATCCCAAAGGTGCTCAAGGTTTCACAGGGAGTGCTCACGAGTAAAGTTCTGAACTTGCCAAGGCCGAACTACCCGCCACTGGCAAAACAGATCCACCTTCAAGGCTCGGTAAGTATTCAGGTACTCATTGATGAGCATGGCAAGGTAGTTTCAGCGAAAGCGCTGTCGGGCCATCAGGTTCTGGTCAATGCCGCAGAGGCAGCGGCGTTGCAGGCCCGGTTCTCACCCACGCTTCTTAGCGGTCAGCCAGTGAAGGTTTCAGGAGTGATCATTTACAACTTTGTGTTGCCTTAGTTAGTGAACGTGTATCCCTGCCAAAGCAAAAGAGGTACGGAAGTTGAACCTTCCGTACCTCTCTCACCGTTTAGCGGAAACTACTCGAGGCGGTCGCGAATGATGCCACTACCGCCGCCCGTCATCACTTCTTTTCCATGTTGATTAGTGCAGCGCCACTCGGTGTTGATGGCCAGGTAACCATCACCCGGTGTCGCCTCAGTCAACGTGACCACACACTCAATCGTATCGCCCGAAAACACGGGACGGTGAAAACGAAAGCACATCTCACGCGCGATCAGATTCATGTCGCCACCGATCTTCGTCGGCAACGTTGCAGTCAATAGACCATGGGCCATCAGGCGTCCCTGCGCGTCCGGCACCAGATGGTGTTCGCCACCATCGCCCGAGACAGTGGTGAACAGGCGAATATCTTCCTCAGTAAACGTCCGGCGCCACGACAATGTATCTCCAACTTTCATCACGCCTCAAAGAAGAAGTTAGCCACAAAAAGGCACAAAAAGCACATAAGGTGAAAGCGGGGGTTGTGTAAATCTTTCAAACGTTCTTAAATGTTGAACTTTTCTTTTGTGCTTTATGTGCCTTTTTGTGGCTATAAAGATCTGACCCAGTGATCGATCTCGTCCATCGCGGCTTCGAAGATCTGATCCGGTGGCTTGCCGAGTTTTTTCGGCGCCTTGAAGGAGTGGTCGCCGCCTTCAATCGAATAGATCTTTGCGGCCGGACGAAGATTCTTGATGAATGGTTTGATTTCGTCCGGAGTGCCGAGAGCGTCGCGAGTGCCCTGGACGAAGAGCATCGGCTTCTTGATGTGTTCGAGATGTTCGACGCGAAGCTTGTTGGTTTGCCCGGGCGGATGAAGCGGATAACCGAGAAACACGAGGCCCGCAACATCCTCGGCAATGGATCCCCTCTCGTCGCCGGCCATCACCTGCGATGCAATCCGTCCACCCATTGACTTCCCACCCAGAACCAAACGATTGCTCTTCAACTTTTTGTGTTTGAGCGCCGCTGCGATTACTGCAAGGAAGCAGCCTTCGAGCTTATGCTTCTGATCGGGAACTGAGCGGCCCTGCTCCATGTAGACAAAGTTGAAGGTCATCACGTCGAATCCACGTGAGGCCAGGCCCTTCGCAAAAAAGCGCATGAACCCGCTTGTCTGATCAGCGCCAGCACCGTGGCCCAATATGATAGTCAGGCCCGCACGGTCCTTTTTCTCGGCCGGATAAAGAAGCGCAGTCACTGCCTCTTTATCATTAACGTCGACGGTAAGTTTCTCGGCTTCGTCCGGCATTCTGCAATTAAACTTCTTTCGCTAGCATTGCCAGAGCGTCCTGCAACTCATTCTTGAATCTGTTTGCGACACCCTTCTGAACATTCGGAGAACTCTTTGAAAAATAAGCCAGGTTACCGTCGGGTTTCTTTCTGCCGCGCTCGGCATAGATCGCGCAAATCGCCTGCTCATCATATTTCGGATCTGTGTTTGAACATGAAACTTTTGCTAACGCTCGGTTAACGATTGGTGTGGCACCGCCATGCTGCACGGCAGTGGACCAGATAACGTCCTGAAGCGCGCGTGATCTCGTGTTGACGTCGAGACCGGTGTCTTTCAATACCTTCGCGGCGAGCAGATCGTAATGAGATTTCTTGATGAATGCGTGCTGTGCTCTTTGAAACGCGTCAGTTTCGGCGGTGGCAATCCGTTTCCAGCACGCCGTAAACGGGGCAGTGCCGGCTTTGAGACCCTGAAAATCCGAAAGCCAGGGAAAGCCTGCTTGCGTGACGAAACGAGTCGGAACACCCATTTTGCTAGCCATCTGATAAGAGCCATATGAAACGCCGCCGGGATCTCCGGCGCCTGTCGATACCGTGCCGGGTCCGCGACCACCGGTTTCATACTTCGCCGAAAGTTCGCCCAGCATGCTAGCCAGAGCCTCACCCAGCGCACCCGCCGCAGGAGAGGCAGCAGGGGCAGGGGCAGGAGCTGGAGGAACAAAGTCCTTTGGGAGCGGCTTCGTGTTTTCGATGGAAGTGTCGGGAAGATTGATTTTGTCGCCAACCTTGATCTTATTGGGGTTTGTTATCGTGGGATTAAGCTTGAGTAACTGTGGCAGCGTGATCCCATTACGCGTCGCAATCTTCGAGAGGGTATCACCAGCCTTCACCACATAAGTCATTTGAGGGGACTCCTTTTTCCAGATAAAAGTGCGGGACTTCGGATAGTATTAAAGGCTTAGAGACGAGTCAACAAAGTTCTATCCACAGATACACAGATCTCATTGATCAATCTGTGTAATCTGTGGACTAAACATACAGTCTCGGCACGCGTTCACCGACACCGCAGGTAACTTCATACGATAGCGTTCCCGCGATGCGCGCTAGATCTTCCGCCGGTATTTTTACACCGAGTAACGTGACCTGGTCGTCAATCTCCACGCCCGGAACGTCGGTCACATCGATCAACGTCAGATCCATCGACACCCGTCCCACCACAGGCGCAAACCTGCCGCGCACGATTACGTGGGCACGATTCGACAATCCACGCATGTATCCGTCGTGATAACCAATCGGCAGCGTGGCAATCAAGCTCCGTCGAGAAGCTTCGAAGGTGCAGCCATAACCGATCGTCTCGCCGGGCGGCACCCACTTCAACAAACTTATTCTGGAGTACAGCGACATCACGGGATGCAGTTCGGGATCCGAAGTCGAAGGTGGAAGAACATCGCGCCACAAGCCGTACAGCACGCCACCGGGCCGCACCAGATTTCCCCACGAGTCGCGATGTCCGAAAACGCCTGCAGAGTTTGCAAGATGGAGATGCGTCGGGCGATATCCATGGTCACGAAAAACCGAAACGGCATCCTCGAAACGCTGAATCTGATCGGTGGTCAATGGCTGGCACGCGGCATCGTCGGCAGCAGCCAGATGAGTCATGACTCCGTCGATGCGCACGTTGCGGAATTGGACCAAGCCGGGAACGAACTCGTTCAACTGATCGAAACGAACTCCCAGACGGCCCATGCCTGTATCGATTTTGACGTGCACATCGATTACGACTCCGGCGTTCGCGGCGGCCTGGTTCAGGGTCTCAATCATGTCAAGACGATAAACCACTGACGTCAAGTGATGTTGAATGCAAGCAGCAGCCTGACCCGGCCAATAACCCGCGAGTAACAGGATCGGCTCTTTGATTCCTGCCGCGCGTAGTTGCATTCCCTCTTCGGGTAGTGCCACGCCAAACCAGTCGGCGCCTTCACGCGAAAGCCGTCGTGCACATTCCACCGCGCCATGACCGTACGCATTTGCCTTGAGTACGGCCATGATGCGGGCAACCGGTGTAACGCGCCGGCGGATGCGGTTGAAGTTTGCCGCCAGGTTGTTGAGATCGATTTCGGCCCAGGTCGGACGCCGGGCGGGAATTTTTGCTTGGTCCTCGGTTCGAGACATGGTTTAGTTTACTGTAAGAAGATTCATTGACTGAACTGTCTCGCAGACATAAACTCCGCCTCGCTCAACGCTCAAATCTCTTCCCTCAGAAAGGAATGCCGACAAAATGAAAAGAATGGTAGTCGGATTATTAATTGTTTGCCTTTTATCATTGAATGCTTTTGGCTATGGACCACGGGGACATCAGCTTGTTGGAGCAATCGCGGACAGGCGACTGGCACATAACCCAACGGCCGCTAAGAAGGTTCGGAACCTTCTTGATGGTATGACGCTGCAGCGAGCTGCTACGCTTCCCGATGAAATCAAGAGTTGGCAATGCGGGAAACAGCCTTCCGGTCCCAACCGGATTACTCGCGAGCTCCAGGCGTTCGTCAACGCTAATTGCACTGGCAGTCCGAACCATAGCGAATTTCACTACACCGACGTTCCGGTTGCTGGAGATGAGAAATATGCCGACGGTACTGTCGGACGCTTTGAATTTGACGTCGTGAAAATGATTCCGTTCTGCATTAGTGTTTTGAAAGGCGAAGTACCCGAGACAAACGATCGTGCAATCACGAAGTCCATCGCAGTGATCCTCATAACGCATTACATGGGTGACATACACCAACCGCTGCACGTCGGCGCAGAGTATTTCGATGGCAGTGGAAACCCGTTTGAGCCAACGTCGCAGAATCTTGGTTTTGCCGATCAGGGCGGCAACAAGCTCACGCTCTTTACTTTCATCAATGGCCAAAGAAAATCAGCCGGCAAATTTCACGGGTATTGGGATAGCCAAACAGTCGAGAATGCTTTCGGCACAGAGCAGGACGCGAAGGTGGCGACGCGGCTAGGGAAAAAGAAACCCGCGGATTGGGAGTTGACTGGTGGCGTCGAGACCTGGGCCGAACAGTTGGCGAACGAGATCCTTCCCACTGCACGCGAGGCGCACGAGCGTCTGCAATACAAGAGCATTCAATTCCAAAGTGGCCATCCCGAAATCAGCAGCGGACGCGCCGAAGAGAAAAACCATCCAGCCGGTGGAACTTTCTACGCACTGTGGGCCGCCGACGTAGTGAAGACTGAAATTCATAAAGGTGGCTGGCGACTTGCCGCGCTACTCGAACAGGTTGTTCAATGATCTCCGTATTTGGGCACCTCCCTGGAGTGCGCCAACTTGTTGCTGCTTTGCAATTTTGTACCAAAGC
>Ga0111539_10001338_pt1 | contig 32817 bp, 45 predicted proteins | sample RhiMethybrSRZTD1_FD_79667 | JGI IMG/M metagenome (GOLD analysis project Ga0111539, IMG submission 79667) | Populus rhizosphere microbial communities from Tennessee, USA - Rhizosphere MetaG P. TD hybrid SRZTD1 (version 2) (version 2) | ecosystem: Host-associated > Plants > Roots > Rhizosphere >...
GACGTGGCTCGCATTGCCCGTTATCAGAGATTGCCCGATCAAGAGCATCTCGGCTTGGCATCACTGAAATGCCAAAGCCTTTTGCGCCGGATTTCGGTATTTTATTGAAACTCCTCACGGTATCGCCTCCGTAGACAGGCAAAGAATTTTTGCCGGGTTTCACGAGCCATCAATTCCACGAGCTCGCACGCGTGGTCGTACAAATGTTTCTCTTGTTCTGCGTAAGCCTCTTGTTCTGTTGGTATGACTTCTTCGGTCTTGGTTTTACGTTTGGGCATTTGGCGAACCTTGCCGTCGAGGCCTATGCGTTTCTCAACTTCCACATCTGTGGAGGTTGATTTTGGGCGTGCCCTTCTGACTGTCTCGTCACTGACGCCGATCAGCTCCGCGATGGCGACGTTTGATTTCCCTGGATTGTCGGCTATGGCCTTGGCCGCGCGGGCGGACGCCGGCATGTAAGGCGCGCCGCAATCGCAAGCCGCGATACCAGCAGCACCGCAGGACGAGCATTCCATCGCTCGGTTGACCTGCTGAACGATCTGTAGCTGTGCCATGTCCGCCCTCCCGCTCTGTGAAATACGCGTAACGTTACGCGTATTTGCCTTCAGTTTTTCGCTGGGGTCGGAGGCTGGGCGTTTACGGCCAGCGCCTCGTAGGCTTCGGAATGATGCGGGCACAGCATTTCGTGCTTCATGCCGAAATCCAGATCGCAGGCAGCCCACCCTTCGGTGAAGGGTTGGTTGCTCTCGGTTGTGCATCCAGACCAACCGCATTTGATCGCTGCCATGACTGTCCTCCCTCATCCTTCCGCACGAACGCCGAGGATCCTTTCGAGATCGCCGACCCGGCGGCGATGACGACTGAGCAACTTGCGCACGAACGCATGCAGGTCACTGCGCTGACCCTCGGCAAAGGCGATGATCTCGCGCTCGTCGGCCCCGCCGGCCGATCCAAGCTCGCGGCCGATGACCTCCAGCAGTTGCAAGGCAGCCTCCGCTCGGCTCAGAAAATCCTCGACCGAGCTTGCGGCCGTGGCCGCTTCAGCGACCGCCTGCAGCCGCTCGATCGCCTGGGAGTCCTTCGTCGTCGGATTGGTCCCGTTGCCGTTCGTGCCCATGCTCGCCGTCCTCCAATGTGATCTGTAAGTCGATGATTTCCTTGGCGACGTCGGTCACCCGCTTGTCGAACATGTGCGCGAGCATGCGGGTCACGGTCCAGCCGGAGACCTGGGCGACGTCGCGCAGCGGCCACCGCTTGCCGCAGCCCCTCAAAACGAAGAATTTGCCGACGTCGTAGGGGTGCAGCCCGGATTTGGTTCTCATGACCGGCGCCTGCGCGCCGGAGCGTTGCCGTTGGTGGGCTTGGGACGTGGCGGGCGCGCCACGCGCGTGCGCAGGATCATGAGCTGACCGAACATGTCCGGGGGCGCATCGATCCTGAGTTCGCGCAGCAGTGGCGGCAACGCATGATGGGTATGCGGGGGAAGGCCGCGGCGTTTCCAGTTGCTGACCACCCGCTCGTCAAGGCCGAGCAGGTGCGCGACCTCGGTGGACCCCCCGAGCTTGTCAATGGCCATCGCGGCAAATCGTTTGCGGATTTCGTCGGGCATGCTATGGCATACCCCACAATTCGAAGAGTTGTCAATACTCAGCCGGGCGGGGGCCGATGCCAATCGGGAGGTAGTTGACACCCGTCACTGTGTTGGGAGACACAAGGGGTCATGGTCCGCACACCGTCAGACCCTACATCTATTGCCGAGATCGGCCGCCGGCTGGAACTCACGCGCCGGGCGCTGGGGCTGACCCAGGTCATGATGGGGCGGCTGGTGGGAGCAATCAGCAGCGGACAGGCGTGGGGGAACTATGAGGCCGGCAACCGGCGCATCTCGATCGATCACGCGCTCGCGCTGTCCCGCACCCTGGGGGTATCACTCGACTGGGTCTACCAGGGGCAGATGGTCAACCTGCCCCCGGAATTGCGCGAGAAAATCCAGCGGATCATCCTAGAAAGCGCCAATGAGCCTCAATCGCTGACCCGGCGCCTGAAATCCGCCAAAAAATGAACCCCGGGCGGGGGGCTCTCCTCGTCGTATTTCCATTCGACTAACCGGCGCATGGCCGAAATGACGGCATGCGATCTGCGCGCGTCGTGGGGCAGCTGTAGAACCAGCTGCATGGCCAGATTGGCGTCATCTGCGGCCGTCGGCGCGTCATAGTCTTCTGGCATTGCCTGTCCCATCGAGCGTCCCCTTTCAGTACCGTGGTTGAACGTGGGCCAGCACGCCCACGCTAACGCACATGTCGTTTTTGTGTAGCCACCGCTCCGTACCACCACTGTCACAAAATGTTACGAGACGTTGGGGACGGCCGGTTGCAATTATTCTCTTCGCCCGGCTGATGTATGGCTTGACAACCCCACACCGTGTGGAGTAGTCTCCGTTGCATTGGAGCAATGGAGAACGTCAATGCAACTCGGAACCGCGAAGATCACCCCCAAGACCAGCATCAACGGCAAAACCTACTTTCTGGTCACTTGGGCCAATCACGGAAACTTCTCCCGGCCTGCGCCCCGCGCCTACATGACCGAAGCCCACGCGCATGACTTCTGCCGCGAGCGCGGCCTGAAAGTGGTGCGGTCATGACCCCGAAACAGCACTTCCGCCGCCTGCAACTCCGTCTCGAAATCGCAGAGTACGGGATGGGCATGCCGTTGGACCGCGAGCGCGTGAAGGAGTTGCGCGAGCAGGTTGAGCAGGCCCGCAAGGACGCCGAACGCATGGACAGCGACGGCTTCACCGAACAGGCGGGGGGATACTGATGACCGTCCCCGTCAAGGCTCCTGCCGCCGGCGAGATCATGGAAGCGGTGTTGCTCAAGGGCGACTTGAGCAAACTCACGCCCGAGGAACGCACGCGCTACTACACCGAAACCTGCAAAAGCCTCGGGCTCAACCCGCTGACCAAACCATTCGAATACATCACGCTCAAGGGCAAGCTCACGCTCTACGCCCGCCGCGATGCCGCCGACCAATTGCGCAAGCTCAATGGCATCAGCGTCGAGATCGTATCGCAGGAAATGCAGGACGGGCTGCTGACCGTCCATGTTCGCGCCAAGGACAGCACCGGCCGCACCGACGAAGACCTTGGCGTGGTGGCTTTCCCCGCGAGCCTACACGGTGAGGATCGCGCCAATGCTGTGCTGAAAGCCGTCACCAAGGCCAAGCGCCGTGTCACGCTGTCAATCAGCGGTTTAGGCCTTCTCGATGAAACCGAGGTTGATGACATCCCAAACAAGGGGCCGCAGTTGCCAAGCAACGGCACCGGTGAACTGCTGACGTTCGAAGAATTAGAGGACATCTGGGAAAGCGCGCGCGAGATATACGCAACACGGCCGCGCGACGTTACGGAAGAAGATTACACTAAGGCATGGGTTCAAAAACTAGTGCGGGCCGTTGGATATGACGAACTGACCGAAGTACCCCGCCGCAAGTATGTGGACATCGTGGCCAAGATCAAAAACTTCAAAGCGGGGCTTGGCTCATGATCACCTGCGACGAATGCAAGGGCTGGCCACTCACCTACTTTATCGAAATGGTCGGCAAGCATAAACGCCGCATCTTGTGCCCACACTGCACGGCTCTCGTTGCCGCTCAATACGTAGCGCGCGCCAAACGTCGGGCCGAGAGCGACCGGCGCCGGAAGCCTCGACGCACAACTGCGCAGGAGGCGGCACAATGACACTGCAGCAGGGCACAGAAGAATGGAAACAAGCCCGCTGCGGGCGGGTGACGGCAAGTCGCGTCCATGACATCGTGGCCGTCACCCGCTCTGGTGGTTTCACCGCTGGCCGCAAAAACTACATGGCCGAGCTCGTGACGGAACGGTTGACCGGCGAGCCGGCGCCGCACTTCGTCAGTGCGGCCATGGCCAACGGCACCGAATGCGAACCGGAGGCGCGCGCCGCCTATGCCTTCCAGGCTGACGTGGACGTGCAGGAAGTAGGGTTTGTCCCGCACCCCACGATCGACATGGCCGGCGCCTCGCCCGACGGGCTGGTCGGGAAGGACGGGCTGGTGGAGATCAAGTGCCCGAACACGAGCCAGCACATCGACACGCTGCTCGGCGGAAAGATCGATCCCGGCTATATCGACCAAATGCAATTCCAGATGGCATGCACGGGCCGGCAATGGTGCGACTTCGTTTCCTACGATCGGCGCCTGCCCGAACCCATGCGTTTGCACATCACGCGGATCATGCGCGACGACAAACGCATCGCAGAGTTGGATATCCAGACCGAGCAATTCCTCATCGATCTCGACGCCACTGTGGATCTGCTCCGCAAGCGGTACGGGCAGGAGGCGGCATGAACGCCCCCGCTATCACATTCGAGTGGAACGGGCGCGCCATGATCCCCCGCCGCACTGCCTCACGGCTGGCAGAGAAGTCGTTCACCAGCGGCGCTGCCTATCGCATGATCGTGCAGGAGGAACGCCGCTCGCTCGAGCAGAATGCCAAGATGTGGGCCATGCTCACAGAGATCGCAGCACAGAAACAGCATTGCGGGCGCTACTATGCCCCCGATCAGTGGAAGGCGCTATTCCTGCACGCCATGGGCCAACAGGTGGAATTCCTGCCATCGCTCGATAACGCCACCTTCGTGCCCTATGGGCTGCAATCCAGCAAATTGAGCAAGCGCGACATGATCGAGCTGATCGAGTTGATCACCGCTTGGGGCGTCCAGAACGGAGTGGTGTTTGCAGATGAGCCGCGCTGAATTCAGCAAGGCGACCAGGCTCGCCGCCTTCCGCCGCGCCATGGGCCGTTGCGAGGGCTGCGGCGGGCTGCTGGTGTTTGGCAAGTTTCACTATGACCACCGCAACCCGTCGGAATTCAGTGGAGACAATTCGTTGGAGAATTGCCAATGCCTGTGCGTCGGCTGTCATGGTGCCAAGACCACGAAGCAAGACATTCCGACTATTGCCAAATCGAACCGGGTCCGCGCGAGCGCCGCTGGCATCAGGCGCGACCGCACGATCAGGGCGTGGCGCAACTTCGCGGGCGAGATCATCCGCAAACCGGCGAGGCGGGAATGACCGACATCGTTGAGCGGCTGCGCCGCTATCATAAAGATGATGAACCGCCGACACTCTATGACGAGGCCGCCGCCGAGATCGAGCGGCTCACGGCGTGGCTGCAAGAGATTGCACGCGAGCAGGACGCCACGGATGCAGACTATTTCCAAGCCCTCGCCCGCGCTGCGCTCGCCGGTCAGCCCCTCGCCGCCCGCCGCGCACTGGAGCCAAAGCCATGACAGTTTCGCCGACGGGATCCGTACCCCCCCGATCGGCGGATCGGCGCCGCCCTATCCATTGCTCCAATCAATGCGTTGGGGCGGCGTCTGAATTAACGAGGCAACCATGACCGACCGTCTCGCCTACCGCGTCCCCGAGGTCTGCGCCATGCTGGGCATCAGCCGCGCGACGCTGTATCGGCGCGTGAAGACCGGCGATCTCACCATTCACAAGCTCGGGTCAGTCTCGTTGATCAAACGGAGGGATGTGGAGTTACTGCTACGAAAGCCTGTCCATGTTCTCGTCCATGTTTCAACGCGCGATGGAGTACGACAGACAGAAACGGGATGAGACGACTGGCGACACCAAACCAATGAAAACATTGACGAAAATGAAACGGCGTGAGACGGCATGACACTTGCAGAAACACCACTGTGGCCATCTGAGTTTCGGCCACGGCTCATTGATATCGTTGAGCTATCGTCGCTCACGGTGCTCTTGTCCATGCTCCCAACCATGTTTCTATCGGCCCAAGTAGTTCAGCGCAGCGCGCCTAGGGATGGGCGGCTTGGTGCGCTGCACTTCCGCAGCACCTTCCGGAGATCACGATGAAAAAACTACTACTAGCTGCCGTCCTGCTGGCAGGAACGGCGCTTGCTACACCAGCCAGCGCAGCCGTACTCAACAATCTGACGATCACGGCGCTGCCCGCCGGGCTGGAGGTTCCGCAGTCACTAAGCAATCCCTGCATCATCTGCGGCACGAGCGCAGGTGGCAATCAGCCCGCTAACTTCGGGTACAACGACTTCACCTCGACAGGCAACCTGACGAGCTTCAACACCTTCTCCACCAATATCATTGGTGGTGGACCACTCCCTGGCAATCTGGAAGTCAATGCGCTTCCTTACAACGGATCGCTGCTACAGGCGTTCACTGATGCCGGTGGCACCTTCGGCGTTGTCATCGATGTTAACACTGCAAAAGGCGAGGAAACGATAACCGCGTTTCAGTTGATCGATCTTGACTTGCCAATCGGCGAACGAGTCATCTTTGACTTTACCGGCTCACTGGCATTGCCGGATATCAACAACGGCAATGGCAAGGGCGACTATCTGATCAGCGGCTTCAACCTTGCTCCCTATATCGGCGACCGTCTGATCTTCCGGGCAGCATGGCAAGGCGCATCTGACGGCGCGGAGAGCTTCTATATCGTGCCGCTCGCAGCGGTGCCAATCCCGCCCGCCTTCGCGCTCTTTGGTGCTGGGCTTGCTGGTCTGGCTCTGATCCGGCGCAGGAAACAAGCGCCGCTCAACGTCGCGAGCGCGTAAGCGAACACGGTCGCTGGGGTTCACCCTCCAGGCGGCCGTCAGCGGCTCGGCGTCTTGCCGCAACAACGGCGCCGGGCCGCGGCTTTTGGGAACGGAAATGATCCCGAACTGGGCCGCGCCCTTCGGCTGGGTACTGTTCTGCATCGCCTGCGGCACGGTGCTGGCGATCGTGCTCGCCGGCTGCGCGGTGCCGCTGCGATGACCGGCGATCAGGTCGTGCTGGTGACCGCAATCGGCGTGCTGGCCGTAGCGTTAATCGGGGCGGCACTGGTTAGCTGGTGGGTGTGGCAGGGCGGTAGGGATACATGACGTGCACTTCGTCGTCAGTGCTCACGCCAAGGCTGTCGGCCAACCCCGGGGAGAGGTCTGCGGCCCGGCCGGTCTGTTCTTCGTGCGGCCCCCAATCGGCAACGTGGGCAAGCCGCTGCACACCGGTGTCTGCGTTGGTGACCATCGCCATCTGCGGGCCCCTCAACATTTCCTTGGGAGTGACCGAATAGTCCCAACGGGCCGCAAGGTAAAATACCCCGGGATCTAAACGCCGTGCCATCCCGGTCGTGCCGGGCGGCTGCTTTTCGAGCATGAGCCAGGGGCACTCCTCTGGCTCATACCACATGGCCAAGCCTTCGCTCGGGCTAACGCCGGTATCGTCTGGCCCCCCAAAGGTCGAGCACGTTCCCGCAGCGGCGAACAGCACGGAGCTCGGCGGTTCGGGTGGCTCTGGGGGAATTGGCTCCCCGCTATCTTCCCCAGCAATGGCGTCGGCAATCGCGCCACAGATCACGTCATAATACTGGTAGTAGATGTCCACATCGGCCCTGCTATCAACGAAGCAAGTCTCAATTAAAATGGCCGTTTCCTCGGTTGCGTTGAGAAATTTAAGATCGGTGCGTTTCTTCGGGCCGCGGTTGATCAGCCCGGATACACCGCAAATACGGTCAACGACATCGTCGGCAATCTCCTGGCCGCTCGATGACACATAAAGCACCTCGCAGCCCATGGGCTTTTGCGTGGTTTCGTAGGCGTTGAAATGCACGCTCACGTCGAGGTCGCGTGTTTTCGAATTGTGAAAATCACATATGCGCGTCAAATTCTCGGACTGATCGTCGCTCACATTGTCATGGTAGGTCGTAACTTCCACACCATTCTCGCGCAGGCCATCAGCCACGCTCTCCACCACCTTGCGCGCCTCGTCCACCTCGTCAATATAGCCCGAGGCGCCGCGGATGTGCTTGCCATGGCCGGACGAGATCACAACCTTCATGGCGCAAACCCTCCCAGCAGCCGCACCCGCAATTCATTGGTGCCCGCCGGGGCCGAGGCCACATCCAGCGCCACCGCAAACTCGCGCAGCTCCGGCTGCACCACCGGCCGCTCGCGGGTGCCGGATCTGAATTTGACGAAGCCGGTGGTCAGTCGCATGCCAATGATGCCGGTGCCGGCAATCACCCGAAACATCAGCTCGGTGCCACTAGGATCGAAAATGTCGTTGTACATGATCCCGTCGGACGACGTTTGAAAGGTGATCGTGTCGCCGACGAAGTTGCCGGGCATCGTGATCTTGACGATCGGCCCAGCCGAGCAATCGATGCCGGCACTCAGGCTTTCGCCGGCGTCGATGATCGGCCCGTTGATGATGGTCAGCGGCATGTCATTTCTCCGGTGGACAGGTGGGCGGTTGCCAGGCGAGCGTGAACTTGCGCGCGCGGGCATGTGCATTGATCGCGTTTGCGACACCCACTTGTGCGCGTTTGGGTTGGTCGCTGTCGGGGTCTTTCTGCCAAATCGAATAAAGATGGGAGATTGCTCCCTGCAATCCATCATCGATGCCCTTGAGCGCAAGCTCGCGCACGCGCTCGCGCTCGGTCGGATCGAAGCAGTCAAACGGCACCCGGCCCTCGGCCGCGCGCTCGAACTGCCCGAGCACAAGCAAGGTGATGGCCACGGTGGTGAAGCCTACGACAATGCCGATAACCCTATCCTGGGTCACCCGTGCCGTCCGAACGGGATCCGCATCGTGCCGCCACCGGCCAGCACTGTGATAAGCGCGATCAGCGCCAACAGCAGCACGATAACCCAGATGCCCTTTTTGACCTGATCCGGGATCGGCCAGACGAAGGCTTCGATCACCCATATGGCCAGATAAATAATACCGGCCAGGACAATGAGGCCGATCAGGAACCACAGCACACTGATTGCCATTTCCAGCATTATCGCCTCCTATTGCATGTCGAATAGTGAGGGAGCGCCGCCGAGTATCACTCCTTGCGCTGGCCCAAGATTGAGTGCCGGCCCCGTAGGCCCGCCAACACCCATCTGCGTTGCCAATGGCGAGCGGGCCGCAGTCATGCGGGAGAGCATTTCGGCACGGTTGCGCATCATGGCGTTGGACATGCGGCGGGCACCCAACCCAAGCCCCGCAGCCGCATAAAATCTCGGGTCTCCTGATAGGTAACCCGCGCTTGCTAGTCCAGTAGTGGCTATACCCCCGCCACCGCCGAGCATATTTCCAACCAGCCTCAACATATTTGGAAATGACGTGCTGCGGGTGGCCACCCGCATGCGGTTGATTTCCTCCGGGGTGAAGCCTTCTTTTTTTGCCGGGGAAATGCCCTTGTTGTTAGGACGGATAAAGTTTTTCAGTTCCCGCCGATAGGCGTTCTCAACGTTCATACCGGAGTTGGCCGCGCCCGCTGCATTCTCGGCGCGCTCGCGTATTGCATCAATTGCCCGCAGGCGGAATTCTGCCGCCGCATTGCCGCGGGTTTCGGCCGCCAGTTTGGCGATCTGCGCGGCGTCGCCCTTCAAGACATCGGCGGGCGAAATCTTGGCCAGATAATCGTCAAGGCCGCGCATGGCGTCACGCGCCGCCTTCTGTTCGGTGGGGTTGGTGTAATTGCGCGCAACCGCGCCAAGCTGCTTACGCAAGCTGTCGAGGTCATCGAATTTAACGCCGCCACTGAGCCCGGTCAGCGGCGACATGATGCCCTTATTGGCGGCATCGTCCAGCAGTCCACTAACCTGCGGCGCGAGCTTGGGATGTATTTCCTGGTCGATCCTGATCCGGTTAACCGTGCTCTGGATCGCTTGCGGCTTGATTTCGAGGTCAGCCGCCCGCAATGCTGCATAGCCAGCATCCACCGCCGGCTTGAGTTCGTCGGCCGTCGGCGAGCCGAGATAGCCCCTGGCCGTCCGGCCAATGCGGCCGACCGCAGATCCGATCACCGGGAGCGCCGCCCCGATGCCGCCGCCCAGCTCGGCCGCCGTGGTGACATCCTCCCCCCGTGCCAAGGCATCCGCAGCCGATATGCCGGCCCCTGATAGCCCCCCAGCCACGACCCTTTGCCCGAGCGTGCCAACCCCGCCCAGCGCACGGGCGCCCAGTGCGGTTGCCCCGAGAGGGGCCAGCGCCAGCGAACCGCCAAGCATCTGCGCCGCCGCCGAGGCAATCGGCTGCTCCTTTTCAACCTCGGCATAGCGGGCCTGCCGCTTCGGCAGATTGGCCGCATAGCGTTCCGACCATGACGCCCCCGGCTCCCCAGCACCGCTAAGTGGTTGCGCTGCGGCTTTGAGGGCCGCTTCGGCCTGCGGGATATAGGCCCCGAGCACGGGAATTCCGCGCAACACCATGCCGGCGGACACATCATCGGCGGGCGGACGGGTCGTTGGCTTGAAATCAGCCCATTCGTCACCGCCCCCGGCAGGCGCTGCTGTAGGATTGAAATCGGCCCATTCGTCCGCCATCACGGCACCGTGCCCAATCGCCCGTCGGGTAGAATGATCTGCGTTCCGCTCGGGAGTTTGCGAGCGGCTCCAGGCGATGTAACCCGCACCGGAGCCGCGGTTGCAGCCGGAGTGGCCGGTTCCGACGCGGTAGCCGGTGGTTTGCGCGTTGCCTCATCATGCGCGGCATGCGCGGCCTTCCGGCGGTCCATCAGGTCGCGCGGGACGCCGCCCCGGCCGCGGAATGCCTCCTGCTCCCTTCGGGTTAATTCATCCTGCAGTTGATCGAACTTGGACAGCGCCCCCGTCGAACTGTCGGTGGGCTGGATTTCATATCGCTCGACGTATTTCTGCGCCTCTGCGATACCCATGCCGGCGCCGGTCAATGCGCGCAGCAGGGCCTCAGTCCCCGATTTCACCTTGCGGGCGACCTCGCCTTGCTCGCCTGCATTCAAATAGGTTTTTACCTTGCCGGTGATGGTATCGGTCGCCATCCCACTTGCGATTTTTGCTCGGATGGCCGGGGCTTCATCGAGAAACTTGCCTCCCATGGCAATTGCTGCCGCCGTTTCAGCCGGTAGCGGTTTGCCTTCCTCGTTGAGCGCGCCACCACCAGCAACCCAGTTTCTTACCTTTGGATCGTTGGTATCCAACCCCTGCGCCTGTGCGATAGCGCGGCGCTGGTCCGCCTGCGCTACAAGATTGCCCTCGGTTTTCGATTTATAGAAATCCTGCATGAACGCGGATTTCTGCTCGGGTGTTGCATCCGGCCCGAGCACATCGCGCATGGCCGTTTGAGCCGGGGAAACTGCGTTAGCCGGATCGTTGCGGGCAAACGTGCGCTCGAAATTGGATTGCGACTGTGCCGCCTGTGACCGCTGGAATGCATCTTGCGCCTTCTGATGCGCCAGCACCGCCTTGGCTTGCGCCTGCCGGGTATCAAGCCCCGCCCCACCCATGTAGCCCTGCAGGGCGTTGCCCCAGGTGCTCTCGCCCCGCAGCGGGTTGGACGGCGACAGCAGCCCCAGCCCCAGCCCGATCAGGCTATTGCTGCGGCTGGTGACCGCATCGCCAAAACCCACCGGCTCGCCGGCGGGGTTCTGCGCCTGAAACATGTCCATGAGGCTATTCGGCATCTTGCGCCCCTGTTGTGGTGGTGGCCCTTCGGCAACAGCGGTCTGGTTGTCGCCGGGTACGCCGCCGTTCCATTTGGCGGCCAAGCCCAGGCCGGTCAGGTCGATTGGCTCCGCCTTGAAATTGGCATCGGTGGGAAAATTCTTCGGCGTGTATCCCATCTGGTGGGCGCCCGCCGCAGAGATATCGATGCCGCGCCCGGTCGATGGCGCCGGGCCGATATCGGTCTGCTGCATCGGAAACGGCCGGTCGGATCCCGGCGGCGTCACGTTGTACCACTTGCCCAGGCCGCCCCGCGTCGGCAGCGCAATGCCCTGCTGGCTGTCAGGGATCGACCGCCCGCCGACCTGATAGGCCGCCGAGCCGGGCCGGTCCTGCGGGTCGAACCACCCGAACGGCGGTAGCTGCGAATACCAGGAGCCGCGCGGCATCAGAGAAGGCCCAGAAGACCGCCGCCGAGCGCACCTATGCCGGCTCCCGCCGGGCCGCCGAACGAGCCGCCAATGCCGGCACCCGCGGCAGCGCCGCCGAACAGCTTCTGCAGTGTGGATGGCTGATTGATCGGTGTGGTGGAGGTTCCGAACTGCGTACCACCAAGTGCGCCGGCCTGGCCGGCGATTGCCGACAGCCGCGCCACCTGCTCCCACGGCCGCGCTTGCTGCGCGTTGTACATCTTGATCTGATCGTCGAGTTGTTTCTGCGCCCGCTCCGAATAAAATTGCCCGATATTTGCCAACCCCTGCGCTGGGGCCAATCGAGCCTCATCGAGCGTCGGCATCAATTGCGACCATTGGCCGGCGCGCTCCAAGCCGCCGGTGGCAATCTTCTGCATCTGATCCTGTCTGCGGGCGTAGTCTTGCGCCAGCACCGGATCCGCGGCCTCTGCCATTGCCCGCGCGGCCACGTCTGTGTGCTGGCCCGAGCCATAGCGGCCGGCACCGCTCATGCTTGAACCGATCTTGTCGCTGATCTGCCGATTGCTGGTGTTGAGAATGTTTTGAAGGTAGGGGTTCTGGTCGCCCTGCGCCTGCTCATAGAGCGACTTCAATTCAGGGGAGAGCCCCTGATTTTGGATCATGTTGAGGCCGAGCGCACGTCCGGCATTAACCCCCGCAGTGCCGGTGGCGGCGTCCGGGCTTAAAATACTGGTCTGGCCGGCGAGCCCTGCCTGGGTCAGGGAATGCGGGTCGGCCAAGGTCGCCCCGGTCCACGGCTGATAGCCGATGTCGTTGTCGGAATACCAACGGGCGAGGTTCATCGACTGCTGCAGTTGCGGCTGCGCCGGCGCCCACGGGTCTTTGGTTTGCTGGGTTTGCTGTGTGACAGGTTGCTGGCCGCCGCTGCTCATAGCGGTTTCTCCATGATGATATGTTTCATGCGATAGCCCCGCGTTTTCAGATACCGCGACCAGCCGGGCCGACAGATCGGCCGACACATGACGCAACCGGCATCGCGTAGCATCTGCTCTAATTCAGGGATCAGGGTTTGCCATTGCTCGCGGCCAAATCCGGCGGTCCAGATGATGTCGCCGCAATTCTTGCCGTTCATCTGATGGACGCGAACACCGATCAACGCCTGCGCTATCTCGCCGTCCATCACCAGCACAAGCCGCGCTTCGCGGCGCCGGATTTGCCCGATCAGGTCGGCTACGCTCTCATGCGATCGTTTGGCAATCCGGGGTAAGAACGGCAACCAATGATGCGCCCATGCTTCGTGCTCGGTCAGCGGGATCGCGACCAGGCGCACGTCATTTCAACCGCGGATCATGGTTTCGACAGCTGCTTCAAAATTTGAACTGCCACCACTCGCGGAACAAAATGCAGAAATCCAATGAAATCCCTCCGATAGAGTTGCCGAGCCGGCACATGAGATTGCGGCCGCATAGCTAGCAATGGGTTGAAAGTTCGTTGGTACAGTTTGGTTCATCTGTGTTGTGGCATCGGCGTAAACGTACAAATGCGACACTCCAAACCCGGCTGTGTCGTTATTGGATGTTCCATAACAGCTTGCAGCAATATCTTCCTCGGCCCAGGTCAGAAAATATGCTTTACTGTTTACTATCTCGTATGGTCCTCCTGGCGGGGCCAGGCCGCTACCGGCGGGGCCCTGAACTCTGATATTCCTGCGATTGAACCAACTGATAACTTGACGGTGCGCTGCATCATTTGCAAACTGTGCTGATCCGTTTGAATAGCACAGCCCAATCAGCGAGCGGGTGTCGTCCCCGGTCAGGATTTCGGTCCCGATATTACCGGCAGTGGCACTGGTTGAATGCGCGCCGGTGCGAAAATCGGCAGTGATCACTCCTGCATTGTTGAACACATAAACATAGTAGAGCGTAGCCGCCGCAAGATTTTGCGCGGCCACGCCCCCGACGAATGCGCTGGTATTGGCCAGCCCCGTAATGCCTGCGGATGGGATGGAATAGTTTATGCCGGCAATCTTGATCCGGTCGCCGTTGACCGGCAAATAGCTCAGTGCCGTTGCGCTGACATACGCCAGCCGCCCACACTGCGGCACCGCCCCTGATGCACCAGACCATAACGAAACCCAACTGGTGCCATTGTAGATAAATTCGAAGTATTGATCAGCCACCAAGGCACCGGGCCCCAAATCCGCGCCGATCTGATCCTTGATTGCAACCGCGCCGATGCCGTCCATGTTGAACGTGACAGCGCCGGTGTTGGTCAGTGATGGCCCGATCTTGAGCAGCACCCGTAAACCGGTTGGAATGGTGGTGTAGGTAAGCCCGGAAAAGAACGCCTGCGCGTTGGCAGTCCCGCCGGTGACGATTGATCCGTTATGCAGATTGCGTTGCTTGGCATGCGCCGCCATCATCGAGCGCGCGGAATTGTTCACTGATGCGCGCGGTTGGCCCTCGGCAAAGTTTATCGAACTGTCAGCATTGCCGTTGTTGGTCGCGGTAACCGACCAATCTTGAATATTTTCACCGGGCATTGCTTATTCCTCACAGCATCTTGTTGACGCTATTCTCCACGGCACTTTGCAATGCCGTGTCGGTGATGGCAGCACCATCGGCTTGCACCGCCGGGTCCATGACCGTTGCTGGCGTGACGGCCGCCGCCGACGAGTCCGGCATTGCGAACGTCTGCTGCGCCCATTTGATCCGGCTCGAGTGCGCCGGCACGCTCGCCGCCTCAAGCGAAATAAAATCAGCGTACTTGAGGCACGCCACCTTGATCCGACCGATGAAAATCGCATCGCTCATCAACTCGGCCGATTGCTCATAGGTGAGTGCCATCATGATCTCCTGCGTGCCGCTATGTAGGCGTTCGAAATCGAGCAGCCCGTCACGCCCGCCCGGTAATTCAGATTAATCGTTGTGGTTGATGCCAGCACGAACTGCACCGGAGGAATGTCGATGGTATGGCCAGCGCCGGGAGCAGACATGGTGGTGGCGACGTATCGCAGATTATTGCCAGATAAGCTTGCCCCCGTCGTAAGCTCCAACTCAAAGCCCGACCCGCTCCCACCGGCACAGGTGACCGTGCTGTGAACCCAAACATCCCAATCGCCAGCAGTCAGGCTGGTGCTGTGATAGGTGCCGATCACAGCAGCCGTCAGCGCACCCGAACTGGTGGTCTTGTTGGCTTGAACGAATTCGCTGACCGTGCTGGCCTTGATCTGTCCGGCCGTTGCCCGGTTCCAGGTGACGGTGGCGGTGTCGGTCAACACCCGCTCGGCGGTCAGCGTGGCATCGGCAACCGAAGTGATGTACTCCGCGCCGACCGGCGCATAGCCGCTCAGATTGATCGTCAGGATCCCGCCGACGACCGACAGCGGCGGACTTACCGAGTTGATGCCCGCGCCGGTGCCCAAGAGGCCGAGCGCATTGCGCGCGGTGTAGGGATCGCGCGCATTATCAAAGGCGATGCGGTACGGAGGCCGCAGATCGTCAGCCACCGACGCCCTCGCCATCAGGCTGCACGTTGACCAGCACGCCCTGCGCGTGCGTCCACGTCGAGGCATAGGGAATTAACCGGCGGAAACGATGCAACCGGGCAGAAGTCATGATGAAGGCCGATCCCACCGCCTGCTCGATGTCAACGGGTGGCGACCAGACCGGCGGCCCTTCCTGCAGGGTTTCGCGGGTACCATTCGCAATCGAGCCTGGCGCGGCGGCATCATCCAGCGGATACACCTCGTTGACGAAAGCACGCAGGCCCGGCGCCAGATGCACTTCGGCGGTTTCCAGCGTGGCCGGCATGTTGGGCCCGGTGAGCGTGGATAGAAACCCATCGGGATCGATGGCGCCAATCAGCGGCCGGCCGCCCTGATAGGCGAAACTGTCGAGCGATTGCGCGGTGCTGTCGAGCAGCACATCGCCAACTTCCGAGCCGGTGGTGTCAAGGTCGAGCCCAGGCGAGGCGAGCAATCCCCAGACTTGCGCCGGAACCGACGCCTTGGCCCAGCGGCCATTGCTCCAGTCGAAGATGATTTCCTTGTCGTACATCGGCGAGGCCGACGAGGCATGAAACGCCCACACCACCCGCGGCTTGTTCACCCCGGCAAGGCAGTGAATGACATCGCGCCGCGTGACATCGGAATTCGCCAGGAACCACTCGTTGACCTTGTCGGCGCCGATCGGCGTGACTTGCTGGCCGCTGGCGCTGTAGAAGCCGTCCTCGGCGACGAAGTAGAGCACGTTGCCTATACTATTGAAGCCAAATTTCGAAACGCTGCCGCGATCGTGCAGCACCCGCGAGAAATTGAAAATGAAGGTGGTGTCCCCGGGCAGAAACTGGATCGTGCGAATAGTGCGTTCCTGCACGACGTAGCCGATCTCGGCGCCAGCCACGCCCTGCACCGGGCCGCCGTCTGGGGCCTCCTGCATGTCACATAAATTTAGGCCGATGGTCCATCCGGTTATGTCGTTGATGGCCGACCAGATCCAGCAGCGATTATTGAAACCGCCGCTGTTGTCGAGCCGCGACAAGAACAGAAAATCGCCGATCTGGCGCACATGCCCGGCGCGCGGCGGTGAGCCAGGGAGCACCACAAAATTCGCGCCAGCATTGACATCGATATATTGCGGCACGTCGTTGATATTCACGGCCACGACGTGAGTGCCGCTCTGCTCGAACGACCACAATTCTGTTGGCGGCACATTGTAGTCGCCGCCGACCGTGCGGCTGACATCCACCCAGCCCGCCAGCGACCAGGCGAACAGCTTGGTGGTGGTGCCGGCGTAGGTTTTCCAGGCGCCGGTAGACGTGCGCGCGGAATACAGGCCACAGACGCGCCCGCCGGCATTGAAATACGCCGCTGCGGGCGGCGTAAAGGTATCGGTCCATCGCGCCGTGCCGACCGACAGCCGGAACGCATCGATGCGCCCGTTCAGCGTCCCGGTGGTACGCTCGCCCAGCGCCCCGACGCGGAAGGCATTGGTAGAGGTATTTATAGCCGCGCCATAGCTAAGGGATGCGTCCTGCACCCCGTTGATGAACAACCGCAAGATCGCGCCCTGACGCACAAAGGCGACATGGGTCCAGCCCGAGGCCACCGTCACGGTGGATGTGCTGATAACTGAACCGACCCCGCCGGGAGTGCCGAACGACGCATAGATTTTATTATCAGTGTGCCGGTAGGCGCCGATGCTGAACGAGGCGGTGCTCGTTGCCGCATCGCATTGCCCGAACAGGCCAAGCTGCACGCCGTCGCTCGCCACCTTAAGCCAGAAGTCCACGGTCCAATCACTGGAGCCGAGCGTGAAGTTGGCGTGATTTGGCGTCGTGACCCAATCGCCGGTGCCGTCACACAGCAGCGATGCCGCGCCGAATACGAATTCGCTTGTGTTGCATGTCGCATTCCCCGCGGCCGTCCAGGCATGCGCGGAGCCGCCAATATTGGCATCGGTGATAGTGGTCGTGGGGCCGTCGAACTGCAGCAGTATCTTGGTGAAGCTATCGTTGCCGGCGTTTACCAACGGCCCGACGCTGAACGGCGACAGCGACGGAAACGGCAGATAAGAATTGACCCCAGCGAACACGTTCTCAACCTCGGATGCAAATTTGGTATCGAGCAGGGCGATATCCGGCCGCCATTCGGAAAACTCAACCGGGGTCGGCTTCATGGATGCTCCCGCGCTTGTTTGACGGCCCGCAGCATGTCGGCATATTTCTTGACGCTGCCGGCATCCATGGCGGTGATGCGGGCGCCGATCTTCTTGAGCATGAACGAACCGGTGCGCTCGCCCAGCAGCGAGCGGAGCAGTTGCGGAGTGTGAAACAGCAACACCACTTCCTCGCCGAGTTCCAAGATTTTTGTTTGCTTCTCCGATATCTCAATGTCGGCGATTTCGTTTCCATCTCCATCGAAGATGTGCATCAGAAATACTCCGCGGTCCGCACGCTCGGGCTGGTAGCGCCGGTGGTCATGGCATAACGCTGGATGATCTCCATGAACTGCTCGTCACGCCGCGCCTTGTAGAGTTGCGCCATTTCGAGATTGCGCTGGGCGGCGGCGGCCTCGGTCATCAGCCCGAAGATGTAGGCGTTGGGGAATTCGGTCAGCAGCCAGTTGGTGTTGCCGTTGCTTGCCGGCGTGGTGACCAACGTGGGGATTTTCTTGTAATAGAAAAAATTCCAAGCGTCGGCGGTGTTGTCAACCGGACGACCAAAGAAGGTTGAGCCGCTGATGTTGAACACCGGAGGTTGACGGTTGGATGTCGCGGCCGGCAAATAGGCGCTGTGCACATAGTCCACTTCCGGCTCGCCTGGTCGCCCGGTCCTCTTGACCGATCTCCATGCGAGATAGTCGGTCGGCAGAGTCACGGCGCCATTGGCGGTCGTAAGCGATACATTTTCTTCCATCGGCAGCACCCGCAGCCGGGAATTGGCCGCGGTTTCAAACTGGATGGTGAAATTGTCGTAGCGCGCGGCAAATCGCGGATGAAACAGCAGAGCCGAGATTTCGTTTTTCAACTCGCCGTAGTTACTGATCGACATTGATCCTCACTTTCGGCGGTCGGCCGCGCTTGCGCTTGATCGGCGGGAAGTCTGCCGGATCGGCTTCGGTTGCCGGCTCGCGCCATTGCGTCGGCCGATCCAGAAACGGGTCGTAATCCTCCACCCGGAAATTCGGATTATTTCGCGCCTTGTTGACCATGTACGGGTCATCGATGTCGATCGGCACGCTGGGCTGGAACGTGACCTTATTCCATCGGCATTCGGCGTCGCCGAGCCAGGTGATTTTCGGCATGCTTGCTCCTTGAGGAAGTGGCGGCATTTGCGCCGCCACCTCCAAGGTGTAGAACCCGGTGAATTCTGCTATCAGTCTGATGCAGAAGCAAAAAATCCAGTGGCGACCCCCCACTGTTTTAGGGCCGTACCAGCTTTTGGTACTTTTGCGAACATTTTTCCTACACCGTAGGCGGCCTCGATGCCGCTGCCGGTGATGAAGCCATAGTCATCTTCTTTTCTGAATGTGGGCTTGGCCATCTGCCCGTAGGCGATCACCGCGGCTTGCTGGCCGCAGAGGAACACCGGCTCGACGCGGGCCGACGCCGCGCCAGCAGTTAGCAGGTTCGTCCAGGTCGAGGTAACGAAGCCACTGATTTCTGGAACGAGCCGCACGATCACGCCGTCGTAAAGCTGATCTCCGTCTTGGAACAATGGATTGTTCGGAGCGGAGTGCCATCCAAGAGTTTCGCGCGGGCGCGCGTCCTTGTTCACGGTCTGCAGATCGATCTTGAGATCGCGGAACGTATTGAGGCCGGCGAAGCAGACATAGTTCTCGTAGCCGTCCTTGGTGCGGAATGGACGGATACGCGGGTTGGCGCCCATCGCCACGCGCTTGAGCAACGACAGGTTAGCCGCGGTGAACTTGTCCGCGGTGGTATCGACGAGCACCAGCGACGCCGCGTGGTCGGTAGCCACGGCCGACGCAACACGGTTAGCGGTGGTGGCGCCGAACAACACGCGGTCGGCGTTGTCCGTTTGCCATTGGCCTTTCTGTGTGGCCGTCGATGTCTCGTACAGGATGCCGTTGACACGAACGCCGGCCGATGGCTGGGTTTCCGAAGGCAGCGCCATGAACGCCTTGATGATCTCGTCCCTGGTCAACTCCATCAGCCAATCGGTGAGCAGCGGCTTGGCCTCGCCGAAACTGTCGGCGCTGTCCTTCTGCTGCTCGGCCTTGGTGGTCACCACGGCGTTGCGTGCCCACTCCAGCCAGATGCGATAGCCGTAATCTTCGATGGCTTCTTCCGCGTTAACCAGGGGCCCGGTGGACACCCCGGCGCCGGCGAGCCGCCGGACCAGCGGGATATTCATCTGCTCGCCGCCGCTCTTGAGCTCCATGCGGCGGCGGATGATCGAGGTAACATCCTCGCCCATGTAGGGCGAAAACATATTCTCGCGCACCCACTCTCGATTGATCTGCTGGGTGAACTTGATCAGTTTATTGTTGGTCTGGATCGTGCTGGTGGCCATGGCCACGCCCTTTCTGTGCTATGGCCGCAGCAATCCAGACAACAAAAAACCCGCCTCGATGGGCGGGTGCTTCGTGTCGGACAGGTACGGCCGGTGTTATTTGATCGCGAAGTTGAACAAACTCTCGCTGCTCAGATCGCCAAGCCCTCCCTCGCGGCCCGAAGACGACGGGACCGACGAGAGTGAAGGCGGGAGCGAAACATTGGGCGGATTATTACCTGAGCCACCATTCTGCTGTTGCTGTGCATGCTGCTGGCGCAAGTGTTGCGCCATTGCCGCTTGCACCTTGGGATCGTTGAACCAGGCCTGCTGTTGCTGTTTTAGCCACGCCTGCGGATCGCTGCCGATCGCCTGCTGTGCCTTGGCCTGGTTATGCCATTTGACCAGTGCGCCGTAGGGATGCCCTGCCGCCATGATCTGCTGGAACACAAAATTCCCTTGCGGGGTTTGTCTGATCCGGCTGATATCGGCGAGAGCGGAATTCACCGCCTCTTCTCCGAATTGCGCGTTGGCAAATTCCCGGCTTTGCATATCGGTGCGTCGCATCATTTCCATCTGCATTTCTTGGCGCAGTGGAGTGATCACCCGTTGATTGAGATACTCGTCGGGGGCATCGAAGATGGTTTCCGGGCCCTTCGGCTGCTGCTGTTGCTGAACATGCGCCAGCAGCTGCTGATATTCCGCCTCGATCCGCTGGCGTCGCTCGCGCTCGTCCAGCATTTCCCGAAGCGGTACGCGATGATCCTCCGGTTGCCGCTGTTGCTGCGGCGGCGGCTTGGGCGCGAATTTCCCTTCCGGGGTTCGCGGTTGCTGGCCCGGTTGCTGCGGCTGTTGTTGCTGCAGGTCCGGCCGGGTTGCCGGCGGCGGCGCATCCGTTGCTCCACCCGTGTCTGACGGGGTTTGCGCGGGTTGCGACGGCGCCGGGGTCGGCGTCGGGTCCGGTGAACTGGTCGCGTGGTCAAATAGCTGTTGATCCGTGATGGTGTTGCCACCATCACCAGTGTTTTCGGTGCTCATGGTTTTCATCCTCGGCCGTATCGTGGCCACTACGGGAAACGCCCAATGTCGCTTGGACGATGCGATGCGGACCTTGAGTGCGCCGCCCGTGGCGCCCGGCCGTGTCGTGGCCGGTTACGAAAGCAATTCAAGCAACAGTGCGATTTCGTCCTCATCCTCGTCGGGGAGCGATCGCAGGACGGTTCGAAGCGGCGCCGGCACATCGGCCAGCAGGCCGGGCTGCGGCGGCAGCTTTTGCAGCGCCTCGACCAGTGGCTCCGATGGCGTGACGCCAATGGCTTCTAGAAGCTCTTCCAGTTCCTCGCGCTTGCGCTTGAACTTGCGGATCATCCGGCCGCGGCTGACGCCCCCAGCATAATTCGACGCTGGCGGTTCGACCGGCGGCTCGATCGGCCCGGTAACAAGTGGCCGCGTCAGTGCCAGCAACAGCCCGATCGACGTGCGGCTTGCGGCCGGGGGCGGCCCGCTGCTGACTACCTTGAAAGCGTTGAGTGCCAGCAACATTGATTAACCCTCACGGCGGGTTAGTCGCCGATGCCGTCAGCGTTCCCGTTAGCGTAAAGCCACCGCCGGTTCCCTTGTTGGTGTGCCAAGAGGCAACGGGACCACGAAAGAAAACCATCGGCGCATTAGTGGTGGGCAGCGATCCGGTGGCTCCGAGATCAACCGGCGCCAAGCTGGCGCTGATGAACTTGCGCCGGTTGGCAGTAGTGGTGAAATCTAAAAATTCCACGGTGTTGAAGTAGTAGTCCGCCATGTCCATGTGGACGGGGAGGCTGCCACCGGACCGCGCGCCAAAGTCGAAATTGGTATCGGGGGTCAGATAATCGATAGTTGCTGTGCCTGATGTCGATGGTGGTGTAACGGGACTGTCGTTGACATACAGACTAGTCACCCCTCCGCTGCTCAAATCCCATGCCGCCAGTATGTGAACCCAATTTGACATTGATGATGTGTAAGCGGTGACGCCGGTCCAATTGAGCGCAACGCCGGCAGAAGTATTGTTAAGCGTAAACCCAAAATGGCCTGACGGATCGCGAGATAGTCCAATAGAGAACGACCGGCTTTCCATTATGATCTGATAGACACCATCGTTGCCGGTGAACTTGAACCAGAAAGCCAGAATGCCCTTCTGGCCATCCACCAGGCCAGTCAGCGCACTGGCGGTCATGTACGTGCTGCCGTTGAAATGCACGCCCTGCGCGGTGTAACCGGCCGCCGATGCCACGAATGGCACCCGCACCGCTCCCAGCCGGCGGCGATTGTGGAACATCAGGTAAAGTCCCCGGTGGCGAGCACGCTCACGCCGGCCGCCGTGGTCACCTTCCATCCCGGCGTCGTGGCGTTGATGCATTTGAGCCCGAGCGGCACGTAATAGGTGCCCACACCAGGCCCAACGGCATTCGGCAGCACGATGATGGCCGAGCCGTTGCCGTCCTTGATCTGCACCTGTGAAGTGGCCGCGGTCGAAACGACGCAAAGCAGCCCCTCGATATAATCGCCGACCGCGCCGGTGGCGCCCATGATCTGGTCGGTCTGCGAGGCGGCGACGGTTTCGTATTCAAAACCACCCGAGGTGGTAGGAATGGCCGTGCTGCTGCTGACCGGCAACGGGTTGGCCGACGACAGAAAATTGGCAACGCCATCAGCCCCGGTCGCGATCTTGATCACCTGATACTGAACGCCGCCGACATCATCAGTTGCAACCGGCTTTGCGCTGCCGCCAGTGCCAGGATCAACCAGAATATTATCGGTCATTTAATCCTCCGAGATCGACATCGCGCCGATCACCTTGCCGGTGCGCGGATCGCGGTGAATGACCGCCTTGCGCGGCTTGCTCATTGCCGACATCAACCCCTGATGCGACTGCCCGATGACGCCGACCAGTTGCGCCAATGCCTCGTCGAGCTTGCGGTCCTGCTGCTTGCGCTCCTTGTCGCGATCGAGCACCAACCCGTTGCGATAGTGCAGCGCCCGCACGTCAACATCATCCTGCGGCTGCTCAAGCGGCAACTGCATTTGCTGCTGGGCGGCCTGCTCCTGCTTTGCCTGTGCATCGACTGCGGCCTTCTCCCTCGCCAGTTGCGCCTGCGTCGTGGCCTTGAACTGCTCGATCTGCATTTGGTTTTGCGCTTTCTCGCGCTCGATCTGCATTTCCAGCGCGGCCTTTTCGCGCTCGGTCTGCTGATTGATATTGGCCTCCTGCTGCTTCTGTATCAGCGTGGCCGTTGCCTTCTCCTTCTCGATCGCCATGCGGGCTTGCGCGGTCTGCTGCTCGAGCATCAGTTTGGCCGCAGCTTCCTGTTGTTTCGGATCTACCTGCTGCTGCTCGTCCTCGCTGGCGTCGCGGAATTGCTTCTTAACATCGGCCGGCAATGGCGACGTTTCGATCAATACTCTCATCACCGCCTTTGCCCCGCTGGGCGACAGCATCGGCGCCACCGCGGGCAATGCCTGCGCGATTGCGTCGTAGGTGTCCTGCATCAGCGTGACGGTGTCGGGGCCTTCGTCCAGGATGATGTCAACGTCCAATTCGCCGATGGCATTACGCAACATCGGCGTTCCGGTGACCGGATCGACCGATATGGTTTCATTGATCTTGACGAATTGCGGTTGGCCCTCGGCGTCGGTGACCCTGATCCACCGCTCGTTGGTCCAGTACTTCTGCACCGAATTGAACAGGCTGCGATACACCCGCATTTTCCAGGCGCGCAGGTTGAGCATGTAGGGGCCAAGTTCGGCAATGCCGGCCTGCTGCAGCAGCGCAATGGCGCGGCCGGACGAGCCCGCCGTCAGCCCACCGCCCTGAGCACCGCCGGCCAGCGCCGGGTTGGGCCCGAAGTTCTCGATTTCCTGCGCGGCATCGCGCATAAACTCCAACTGGCCCATGATCTGGGCCTGCTTGGCCTGATCGTCGAATTTGATGTCGTCCAACGAGGTGTTGACCAGCACGATGCCGTCGGAGCGCGCCGCCTCGCGCCGCATCGCCTCCACGTTGCCATCGGCCACCGCCGCCTTGGTCGCCATGATGCGGCGGTTATTGAGTTCGTGCAGGCCCTTCGATCGGCGTTGGTTCACCTCGTCCTGCGCCGATTGCAGATTGCGCGGGAAGCCGTAGCGGTCGCCATCGTGATCGACCTGGGACGAAAACATCAGGTATTTGCAGAACGCCTTGCCGTTCTCGTCCATGAACGGCGAGTCGCCGGCCATCAGGATCTTGGAGGCGGTGAACAGCGCCCACTTCCAGCCGCCCTTCGACTTATACCAAATGTCAACAAGCCTGACCTGCTTGAAGTCGCCGGCGGATTGGAACCATCGGGTGTCGCGGTCGGAATTGGTCGTCAACTCTCCGCTGCTGTCGCAGGCGGCCCGGATGTCGTCCTCCATGCCAGGCAGCAACTCGACCAGCATTTCCTCGTCCACGTATTTGCCGATGCCCATGTAGCGGGCGTCATCGAAATCGTGCTTGAACGAGCGCGGGTCATAAAAAAACCCGTCATTATCGACGGGTCCGAACAGCACATCGTAGTCGGGTGGCGGTGGTTCCAGCGGTGGCCCGCCGTTGTGTCCCATGCCGGGAAACGGAACGACGTTTCCACCCGGCTGCGGGGGCTGTTGCTGTTGCTGCTGCGGTTGCTCCTTTTGCGGCATCACTTTGAGGTCAAGCTCGATCCCGGCCAGGCCGTCGATCGCGGCAGCCTCGGCAATGATCGGGCCAACCTCGTTCCACTTGTTGCGATCCATCAGATAGCGCAGCACCGCGGTCGCCAGGTCGGCGCCCTGCTGGTGTTGCGGCGTGCGCGGGAATGCTTTCGGATCCTGCTTGAGCCGTTCCACCAACCCCACGATGCCGTCGATCTTGCGCCCTATCTTATTGTACGTCACCACCGGCTGCTTGCGGTCGTTGAGCGTCTTGACCTGCTCCGCGGTCCACTGCGCGCCATGGCGATAGCGACGCGCGTTCTGCTGCTCCTGAATTTCCTGCGTCTTGTTGTCGAGGTAGGTGGTGTATGCCTTGATGCACTTTTCCAGCGTCCATGTGCCGTCGGCATTCTCTTTCGGATCGTCCAGGTCGGCGGGCCCACGACCGGCCGCTGACCCGCCTTGGCGATAGCCGGTGGCATTGGGGACCGACGTGGTGACCATTATTTTGCCCCGTATGACTGACGGCCGATCTGCAATTGCGGCACATACTGCTTGGCCTGATCTTCATGCAATTGCTGTGCGTAGGCGTCGCTCTCTGCCGGCGTATCGAACTTGCCGAGGTGCTGGCCGGTCTTGCGGTAATGCGCAATCGCATCATCATCCGACATGATGTAGCCGTCGGGATGCACGGTCGGGATCAGCACCTCACGACCATCAATGTTCACGCCCATCGAGCGCACGGTGGAAATCGAACCGTCGGGATTTTTCACCACCGGCCGCTTTTTCAGGTCGATGTTGCCTGGCTCGGATGGCATGGCGCGGCCCTCAATACTGCTGCCGGCCGATATTCATCGTCGCCGGATCGGGCGGCGGTAGCGGCGGCCCGCCCGGAATGGCGGACGGTGGCGGTGCGGCGGCCGGCGGCTGCATCGGCGGGGCATCGGTCGGTGGGGGAATTGCCCCCCCTTCATTCCCCCCAGGCTCACCGCCCGGCTGCGGCCCGCCCATCGCGCCGGCAAACGTCTGCATCAGCGGCGCAACGGCGCGCTGTTCCTCGGGCGTCAGCAGACTCACGAAGGTTGCAAATTTCTGTTCGACGGTGGGCATTGGTGTATCCTTGTGAATGGTAGGGCAGTCATGGCCTGACCCGTGCTAGGCACTCATCCGCCCATTGGAAGCGCCCCGCTTACCCAAGATGGGAGAGCCCGGAAGCATGGCTTGGCGAGCGGGGGCCCTACCGCTTAATCCAATCGTGCGAATTCGCCCTTCAGGCGCCGCGCGGCCTCGCAATACGCCTCATGGGCGATGCGCTCGTCATCGAACACGCCAAGATGATACTTTACGCCATCATGGCGAATTTGAGCGGTCCACTTCGGCCCCCGCTTGAACCGGAACGCTCCCTTTGGCCCCGTGCGGTGTTTCTTCCTGTTATCGACGTTCTGGCCTCGGGTGGCTAATCGCAGGTTGACGATCCGATTGTCAGATTTGTTGCCGTTGATGTGGTCGATCTCGCCGGTTGGCCATTTGCCGTAGTGGAGCCACCATGCGAGCCGGTGGCCGTAGTAAAACTGACTGTCCACCATCAGTTGAATGTAGCCGGCAGTATTTGTGCCGGTCAGTGGCCTACCCTTGCGGGAGAGCACTCCCGTCACAGGATCGTAGGAAATAACCGCTCTAAGCCGATCAGACATGCTGCCATCCATACGACGTAGGTCCGCCAATCCCCGGGTTGCGCGGTCGGCTGCACGGGGGCATAGCCGCTGATGTCCTCGGGCTTCTTCGGCTCCTTCGCCTTCGCATACGGCCGCGACATGCAGGCATAGCGCCACTCGTCGCCGGCGTGGTCCTCACTGTCCGACATCACATCCTCATATCGATCGGGATCGTGCTGCAGGAACGGAATGGTGCGGATGCTGTCCACACAGGTCGAGAACGTCACGATCATTGCCTGGCCGTCATCGTTGCCGACCAACCGGGCGCGCACCTGATCCCAGCCGCCGAAGGTGCCGGCGACCCTCCGATTGATCCGGGTGTTGTCCGCGCGCTTGAACCACACTTTGCCGGCGCTGCCGGTGCCCATGCTCTCGGCGATCGACGGCCCGCCGTCCTCGGCGAAGGCCGAAGGGTCCAGCACTCCATAGGAGATATCTTCGCCCTTTTCCCTGGCAGATATCTCCTTGCCAACTTCCGCCGCGTGCAGCTTGATCCCGACATTCGGTTGCCCCGGCTTCATGCCGTACCATTCGCGATAGCGCACCATGCAGCCGCGCGGCAGGGTGCGGCCCTGCACTTCCCAATCGTCCGACACCACCGCCCACCAGCCAACCGAGAATGGCGACGCGGATCCCCAATCCATCGAACGGAAGCGCATCCAGTCGCTCGGGATTTCAAACGGCCGAATGACGTGGCGATCGGAACTCCAGCAGTCGAAGAACGCGCCGAGCGTGACCGACCAGTCACCCGCCAGCCATGCCGCCACCAGTTCCGCGCTGCCCGAGGCGCGCAGCCGCTGCTTGTAGCTCTCGGCATCGATAAAGACGTTGTTGTCCACCTTTGACGGAATGAACACCCGTGCGAGCCCGGTCACCGGGTCGGTGACGACCTTGTTGCCTAGGGGGGCTGGGTCAACGTATCTGGCCTTCACCCACTGATGACCGGGACCGCCCGGGTTGCCGGTCAGCCGCATGCCGACCGGAACGCCTGCACCCGAGCGCAGCGTCGCCATCAATTTCATGATCGGCGCCGGCGACGGGAAGTTCCCGCATTCCTCGATATAGACCCGCGTATAGCTGTGGCCCTGGTAGAGCTCGGCGTCGGCGTCGCGCTCGAGATACGCGAACCGCAGCCGCGCGCCCTTCGGATCGCGCCAGATCTTGTCCTGCTCCTGATATTTCCAGCCCAGCGGCCCGTAGATCGCGCGCGATCGCTCGATCGTGTCGATCAGTTCCGTGCGCGTGCGCCGGACCATCAGGCCGGCGGCATTGACGCCATACTGGTTGGCGTGCGCCAGCCATTCGCCGAGCACGCCGTCAGTCTTGCCCCCTCCGCGCGCGCCGCCGAAGAAGATCTCAAAGACCGGGCATTGGATCATCGCCCATTGCGGCCAGTTGGCCCCAGGCGACCAGATCACCCGCTCGACCGGCGGCATGGTTACTGCAGGTTTCCGCTGCCGTTGGTGATGGCGAGCGGCTTGGGATTGGGGTCAAGGTGGTCGATGGAGTATTTCTTTTCCCATTCCTCGCGCGACAGCATCGGCGGCAACTCCGCGACGTAGCGCACATTGAATTCGGCCGTGACGGTAGTTGTGGTCAGATCGGGAAGGCATTTCCGCAACAGGATCTCGATGCCCTTGATCTGACTCATGCTCAACTCGAGCCCCTCGAAGATGTGCGCCTGCAGCCGGTGGATCAGCAACGACGCCTTGATTTTCGCCCGCACTTCCTCGGTGTGGTAAGGCACGCCGGGGATGCGCTTGCGGACGCCATTTTTGCGGCCTGTCGGCTTGTATGAACTGCCCATGATGTCGTCCGTCTAATATGTGGGGGTTGAGGTCGTTGCCCACGGGCTCAGTCCCCCGATGTGGCCTTGCATCGCGCCTTGCGAGCCGATTGGCGTCATCCACTGCCCTCCCCCCATGAAGTTATAGCCGGGGAAGCCAGTGCCCTCCGTCCCGAGGACGGATTTGGGAGCCAGCGCAGCCTGTGCCGCACGACGGCTAACAATGTCCCCGTCAATCATAAAGTAATCGGGGTTTTGGTAGTCCTTCGGCAGCAATCGCCAATTGTTGGTCGAAAGCATAGTGCTGGAGCCGGGGCGGGATCTATTACTTGCCCCGATGCCCTGGGTGTTTCCCTTGTTGTAATCCGCCATGGTGAACCAGCCGCCATCGGTGGGCGCTCGCGGATCGAAGACGGCATTATAGCCGCCCGCCGTTGTCCCTGGATTGTAGGCCGGTGCGGCCCCGGCCATGGGAACTTGTTCAGACATCGGCCCGCCGCCGCCTCTGCCGCCGCCGTCCATGGCGTCCTGCGCCATTTGCAGCAGGCCCGGCACCTGGGGCTGCGCCTGTTGCCCCACTTGCCCCAACCCCAATTCCGGCGGCGGTCCACCACGAAATGGCATGGCACGGCTCCTATGATTTCAAACATTCTAAACTAGTAAATCTGACGGCCGATCTGCATGGGCCGACGCTTGATCGACCCGTACCCGAGCGCCTGCGCCATCGGGTTATTTGGATCGGGAGGCCCAGCGGCAACGGCCGGCTCGGGTTCCGGTCCGCCGTTGGTCCTGTCCTCCATGCGCGACCGCCCGAGGGCGATCAGGCTCGGATCGTTCAGCATTCTTTGCCAGTTGGCGGCATTGAGCGGCAACCGCCCGCTGTCGATCAGGTCCATCAGGCCCGGCATAGGGTTCTGGGCTTCGCGCGTCTGCCGTTCGATCTCGCGCTCGACGCCGCCATAGCGGCCGGGATACAGCACGGCCGGCAGTTTGGGCCAGCGATCGACATTCTTACCTTTTCCCGGCTGCGGCATGTGCGGCACCACCGTGCCCGGCTGATCCGGCACGAAGGTTTCCGGGCCTTCCTCGCCCACCACGACAGGCTCGTCCTTGGCGACGTGGCCGCCCTTGGCCAGCGCACGCCAACCTTGGGATTGTAAATCTTGCTGGTATTGTTGCTGCTCCAACTGTTGGAGCATGAAGATGTAGGGATCAATACCCGGCCTGTTAGGGTTGGGTGCCTGGAGTGCTGAAGGTGGCGGCGGCGGCGTGGATTGAGGGCCTTCTATCAGAACATTTGGGTCAAACCCCATTGGCCCCCCTGGCCTTGAGCTTTCCCACTCAGCCCTTCCGGGTCCAAGTTCTGGTCCTATCGCAGGCGGCACCCCAGCATCACGGCCGCCGGCCACGAAATGGAGCAATCCGAATGGCGCCGCGCCCTGTTTGCCGGGTGCGAATGGCGACGGCGGCCCCTGCACCTCGCCGGGCCTGGCCGGTTGGTAACCCTGCAGGGCGGCTGCAATGCCGCTATCAATGGCGCCCTTATATATCGCATTCCAGCCCATCGAGGATGGGCCGTAGCCGACTTTTTCGGCACCCGCATAGGCTGATCTGGTCATCAGGCTTTGCGCCATAGCGAGCGGAACGCCCGCCGCTGCGAGCCCCTTGGCGGCTACAACACCGGCGGCGTTAAACTCCGCTTGCCCAGAATTCGTATTCAGCTTTGCTGTGGATTGCTGAATGATGTTCAGCGCATTTTGCGTCTGCACCGCGGGGTCCAAGCGCCCACGGGCGGGCGGCGTCAGGGTCACCGGAATATCGGCCGGCGGCCGCGTTTCGGGCGCGAGCGGCATGGTCGGCGGCGGCAATGCCGTGGGCGCGGGGATATCGGCCGGCGGTCGTGCAACATCGGGCGGCTGGAGAACCGTCGGCGGGATGTCGGCCGGCGGGCGCGGAACATCTGGCCGCGCGGCTTCCCGCTGCGCGCGATCTTGCGCCTCCTGTTTTCGTGCAAAATTCGGGTCCGGTTTGCCGTCGTCGGTCTGGTATTTTCCCGTCAGGGGATCGAACCCTTGGCGGATTTTAGCGGCCAAGGCGCGGAAATCGCCAACCGGCTGGATGTGCGCCGGGTCAACCGACCCGTATGGGCGGCTGATGTTAAACTTCGAACCGTTTTGGTCGATCCAGTTCCAAACTTGATTTTGGTTTCCCCTAACACCCGTCACATCCAGAGCCCGTCCCAATCCGTAGGTTTCTCCTCCCCTCGCAATCTGCTCCTTGGTAGCCGCGTTTTTGGTATCTTCCCGAGACTCACCCTTAATGCCGCCTCGGAGGCCCGGCTCAGTGGGAACCGTCGAAGTGCCGCCATGCCAGGAACCCGACGGCTTTGCTCTGAACCCCTCTGTGATAAGCCCTTGCCGATAATTATCGCGAAAGGCCGCAGTCATTGTCCAAGGAATGCCGGCCCTATCTATGGCCTTGCCCATGGCCTCAACGATCGTTTTGACATCAGGATTTAGGCCGCCAATGGCATATTGCGTTTTTTCCATGCCGAGCCGGCCGGCACTATCGATATCCTTCCAAGTGAAATCGCCGGTACTATCGCGCTTCTGTGGCACCCGGTCGTAAACCTCCGACAAGTACCGATCGCCGGTAGTCGGCCCCTGCCATGGGGGGGCGTCGTAAGTACCCTTGGCCCCTCCCATTTGTCCCGCCGGCTGGCCTCCTGGCGTTCCCGGCTGCGTGTCCGTTGGTGTTTGAGTGGGCGGCGGCAGCGCCGGTGCCGGTTGCGTCTGCATATCGACCAGGCCGGGCGGCTCCGCGGCCGGCGCGGGCGGCGAGGGCGGCGAGGGCGGCGAGGGCGGCGAGGGCGGCGTCTGCGTGCCCGGTTGTGCCATGTCCACTAGGCTCGGCGGTGCCTGTGTCGATGGCGCATATTGGAAATCTGTTGCCCGGCCGCCTGCAATTGTAGAAGTGGTGCTAGGCGCCTCTGGCCCAAACGGTGCGCCTGGCTGCTCGGGGCCGGGCGGCGCCTGTTGCTGCTGCGCTGGCGGGCCAGGGGTAAATCCGCTCTGGCTGTTGGCAGCGTTGAGAGCCGCGGCTGCAATCGCATCAGCCTGTGCCTGCGTGGCGCCCGCCTCAAGTGCCGCCGCCATTGCCGCGGTGGCAATCTCGCTCGGGCTGTTCAGATTGAGCGAGGCGTTGTATGCGGCCTGCGAGGCAGCATCACCCGCTTGCGGTGGAGCCCCAACGTCCTGCGCCGCATTGGACGTTGCATTGGCAATGTTATTGGACGCCTCCGTAGCAACAGTAAGCGACCCGCCCTGCGCAGGTGCGGTAGCCGGCTGGCCCTGTGTGCCCGGCTGACCGGCCGTTGGCTGGCCCAGTGTCGCATCGGCCGGATAACCCGACAGCGCAGGATCGCCGCCCTTGGTGGAAGCGTCGTCGGTGGTCGTCTGTTGTCCGGGCTGGCCGGTGTCCAGCGTTTCGGCGTAGGGGTGCGCAGCATCCAGCGCGGGCGCAGGCTCGGCGGTTACCGCCGGCGCATAATCGAAGTTTGTTTCCTGTCCACCGGGGATGAATGCCGAAATTTGCCCACCCGGCAAACTCTCGTAACCCGTGAAATCGGTTTCCCTGCCGCCGGGGATAAATGCTTCGATGGCAGGCGAAGCCTCTACAACCCCGGTCTGCTCGGCGCCGGGGTTGATGCCGCTATCAGGCGCGGCACCCTCAAACACCGAACCCCAATTGACATCCTGCGGCGCCAATGCCGATTGCGTCAGATTGCTGAGGTCTTGCGTGCCCTGCTGGTAGGCTTGGCTAGGACCGGCGGCGCCCTCGAACACCGAACCCCAATTAGGCTGCGTCGCTTGGTCATAAAGATTGCCTAGGTAATTAATCACCCCCTGATTTTGCGGTGCCAGCCAGGTGTTAATGTCAGTTATCGATTTCCCGAAATCTTGCGCCCATGCCGGCGTCGTTACACCGGGGATGTCCGAGATAAGGCTTTGAAACCATCCCGGCTCGGCAATTGGCCCCATGGGGCCTTCCCGCGCATCTGGTTGGTATGATGGATCACTGGGCGCCTCAAACACCGATCCCCAGTTAACATCCGCCGGCGCCAATGCCGATTGCGTCAGGTCGCTAAGTTGCTGCGACGCCTGTTGATAGGATTGGCTTGGGCCATAATCGAAGTTTGTCTCTCGGCCGCCAGCAATAACACTTTGCGGCCCGAAGGCCGAAGGCGCCGCATCTGGTTCAGACGGCGCGGGCCGGCTTTCCGACGAGGCTGGTCGACTTTCCGACGGCGCGGGCGCGTCCTGACTAGGAGCCGGCTCGTCGCTCGGGGGAGCGTCTTGAGCAGGCGGGGCACCTAATGGTGCGGCATCGGGTTGGTCATCGGGCGCCGCCACGGGTCCGGCATCGGGAGCATCGGGAGCCGCGGGCGCAGCATCGGGCGGTGCCTCGTCGCCGCCCTTACCGGCCGCGGCCGGTTCCCACCCCGGGCTGGCCGTGGGACTGCCCGCATAACTTTTTCCGCCGCCCTCGCCGCCGAAGTTGCTGGCGCCGAAGGGACCGGCGCCGCCACTCTTGCCGCCACCACCGCCGGTGTAACTGCCGCCGCCGGCCCGGGTCCCGACCCGGCCGCGCTCCGCCGCCGCCGACGTCGAGCCTGGATCGACCGTTCCCGAACCGCGCGCCGTCCGTGCCGTCGCGCGCATGAGGCAGCC
>Ga0111539_10001339_pt1 | contig 32812 bp, 31 predicted proteins | sample RhiMethybrSRZTD1_FD_79667 | JGI IMG/M metagenome (GOLD analysis project Ga0111539, IMG submission 79667) | Populus rhizosphere microbial communities from Tennessee, USA - Rhizosphere MetaG P. TD hybrid SRZTD1 (version 2) (version 2) | ecosystem: Host-associated > Plants > Roots > Rhizosphere >...
GACACCAAATACACCACCGGCAGTTTACGCAGAATGGAAGACTCCCGGCGCCCAACGGACCATTCTCGTTTATGCGCATTACGACGGACAGCCAACGGATCCAAAACAGTGGACGGGTACACAACCATGGCAGCCTGTCTTTCGTTCAGCGGCGCTGGAAGCGAACGGGCAATTGATTTCCATGCCAACCGAAGGATCGATGATCAACCCGCAATGGCGTATCTATGCGCGTTCGGCGTCAGACGACAAAGCCGGAGTGATGGCGATCCTCACCGCCTTCAGTGCACTGAAAGACAAAGGCGTCGCGCTGACCTCAAACATCAAATTCTTTTTTGAAGGCGAGGAAGAGGCCGGCTCGCCGCATCTTGGAGAGATCATCAATCTAAATAAAGAACTACTCGCCGCCGATGCGTGGATCGTCGGCGATGGACCAGTGCACCAGTCGGGTCGAAAACAGGTCGTCTTCGGAGCACGTGGCGACACAAATGTCGACCTCACGGTGTACGCCGCGAAACGACCGTTGCACAGTGGACACTACGGAAACTGGTCACCCAATCCGGCGCATCTCCTCGCGCGTTTGCTGGCGTCGATGAAGGATGATGATGGCCGCGTCACGATCGAAGGCTGGTACTCCGACACGGAGCCGCTTGGCGAAGCGGAGCGCCGCGCGATTGCCGAAGCTCCACAATACGATGAAGAGTTGAAGCGACAGTTGGGAATCAAGCGTACCGAGGGCGGCGGAAAGACGTTGCTCGAATTGATCAACCAGCCGTCGTTGAATATCAATGGCTTCGCAAGTGGTGACGTTGGCGCTTTGGCTCGCAATGTAATTCCAACGACCGCCACCGCCGTGCTCGATCTGCGACTGGTGAAGGGAAACGATCACCATCGACAAATACAACGATTGATCGAGCACATTCGCAAGCAGGGATATTACGTCATGGACCGCGAGCCAACGGACGCCGATCGGGCGCAGTATCCATTGCTGGCCCGGGTCAATGCTCGACCGGGCGGATACAACGCCGAGCGCACGCGAATGGATTTACCGATTTCGAAGTCTGTGATCGACGCGGTGCAATCTACCTCGCAGGATAAGATCGTGTTGTTGCCGACGTCTGGCGGGAGTTTGCCACTCTCCATCATCACGGAGCGACTCAAGACAGTGACGATCTCGGTGCCCATCGCGAATTACGACAACAATCAGCACGCGGAGAATGAGAATATTCGCCTGCAGAACCTTTGGGACGGTTTCGAGATCTGGGCCGCGATCATGACGATGAAGTGAGCCACAAAAAGGTATTAGCCACAAAAAGGCACAAAAAGCACATTAAGTGGATTATCCAAAGTGCCTGAATTTACTCGTGCTCGTCGGAATTCATCTTAATGTGCTTTTTGTGCCTTTTTGTGGCGATCATTCGATAAAGTTATAAGGTGCAGCCGAACGACTTCACCTGCGTGCGAGAGGATTCCATTTGAGTCTTACAAACATTCGCGAGTGTGCCTCGTGTTTGCGGATTGTCAGCGAGTTTCTTCCACTCCGTGCGCCAGTTATGAATGGCGGTCTTAAATTGCGCGCGTGCAGCTTCAGGAACTTTCGTTGAAACACAATTGTCGTAGGCTGTCAGGAAGCTGTCGCATTCTGCGATACCGATCTTTTCGTTTGCGCTGGCGCTCGAGTTAGTGCTGGATACCGGCGTACTTGCCGGAGCGGACGAGTTCGTGCCGGCAGGCGCCGCCACATTGTGATTAGTTTCGTACTTGGAACAGGCGAGCACGATGAGACCAGTTAAAAGACATAACATTAAGAGGAGAGATTTCGACATTATTGTTCTCCGATTTGCAGGATGGCAAAGCGCGCCGATAATACACCTTGTTGCAATTTTGTGTTTAGTATTTTGCGAAGTTTGAGGAATGCTGCCCCCACGTCGTAGGATCCACCTAAACTCAGGAACTGACGGGAGAGGAAAATGAAATCAACGATCAGTCTTTTAATCTTGGCCCTACTGTGTTCCGCGCCCGCTTGTGCACAGGACATGAGCGGGAACCACCATCACAACGATAATGCGCCGGCCGCGACTGCGGATCCAATGGAGAACCAGGATTGGGCCAGGCAGAAATTGGCGAAGTCGCCGCGTCACCAGGAGTGGGTGAAAGTCAAAAACGGCACGCGTGAAGTGAATAGCTTTGTGGTCTATCCCGAGAATAAGAACAAAGCGACGGCCGTGATTGTCATCCATGAAATCTTTGGCATGAGCGACTGGGTCCAGAGTCTGACAGATCAACTCGCCGAGGCTGGTTACGTTGCCATCGCGCCGGATCTGCTTTCGGGAATGGGACCAAACGGCGGTGGCACCAGTTCGCTCGATCGTAATGCAGTGGGCCAGGCGATCCGTGATCTCCCGCCGGATCAAATCACTGCTGACTTGAATGCCGTGGCGGATTACATTTCGAAAGTTCCGGCGTCGAATGGCAAGATCGTAGTGACAGGATATTGCTGGGGCGGCGGCCAATCGTTCCGCTACGCCACCAACAATCCGAACATCAAGGCGGCTTTTGTGTTTTATGGACCAGCGCCGGCGGCTGCCGATGGCACCCCGAACAAAGAAGCACTTGCGAAGATCACAGCGCCCGTCTACGGTTTCTACGCCGGCAATGACGCTCGCATCAATGCCACTCTGCCAAAGACGACGGAAGCAATGACGGAGTTGAAGAAGACTTTCGATCCGGTGACTTATGAAGGAGCGGGACACGGCTTCATGCGAGCCGGTGAAGCGCCTGAACCCGTGGCGCCGCAAGCGAAGGGTGACAAAGCCGCAGACGATAAGGCCGCGGAGGATTATCAGAAAAATTTAGCGGCGTGGAAGGCGAATAAGAAGGCACGCGATGAAGCGTGGGTACGTTGGAAGAAGCTCCTCGCGGCGATTTGAAAGATTAATAGGTCCTATATGTCCTATAGGACCTATTCCCTTACTTCGTTAAGACTTCCTTGAAGAAATCAATCGCTCGCGGATCACCTGATTCGCCGAGCGAACGTATTGCCTGTTTGCGCACCGCCTGATTCGGATGCGTGCGCGCAATCTTGATCAGGATCGGCACCGATTCCTCTGCACGCCGCTCACCGATAGCCCGCACAGCCTGCATCTGCACCTCAGTATTTCCGTCAGTGCTCTGTGCCGTTGCGCTCAGAAATTCGAAGCTGCGTTTGCTGGCGCGTTCGCCGAGTAGTCGAATCGCCTGGCGACGCACCTCCATAGTGTCGTTGCCTTTTGCCACTTCAAACAACTTGTCTTCAACCCGCGTGCTCTTGATGTCCGAGAGCGTTTGCAGGATCGAGCGTTTGACGTCTGCCGACTGCTCTGAATCGTACAACTTCAGCAGATCCTCAACCGCGGCTTCGCCACGATCGCTCATAACGCGAATCGCCGACTTTCGTAATTCCGAGTTAGGCTCGCTGCGCGCGATCTCGATTAAGCGCGCCTGACCGCGCGGGTTCTTGGTCTCAGCAAGCGAACGCAACGCCGCGCGCTTCACCTCGAGATTGGCTTCGCTGTTGTAGATCTTCATGATCTCTTCCGCCGCATCTTCTCGCTTGAAGTCTCCGAGTTGGCGGACTGCAGTACGGCGCGATTCCCAGTCAGCATCGTTCTTCGCAATACCGAGTAGAAACGTCCATGCTGGTTGCTCGTCGGGGCTGTTACCGGCTGCTGAGATCACGCTTCTGCGAATCTCGGCGTCCTTGACGTCCTGGTAGAGACTCTGGAGCGTAGGGATTGTTCCGCGCTCGCGGCTCTCTCCGATGGCGTGGGCCGCCGCGCGTCTGATCTTCTTGTCTTCCGTCTCGCTGCGAACGAGAGTAGCGAGGAAGGTCGTTTCGCCGCCGACCTGGCCCAACCAGTAGACAGAGCTCGAGCGAATGCGTTGATTTGGAGAACTGCTGACAAAATTCTTCAGCATGCCGCCGACTCTCGCGTCGTCATGCAGGGCAATGCCGAGTACGGCGCGTTCGCTCAGCATGTCGAGCGGCGCGGCGGCGGCGAGTGCTCGCAGGTAGTTAAGACTCTCCTCGTTATTTGCGCGGCCGAGCCAGTAGACGGGATAACCGCTGTACTCGCGTTTGCGCTCGAGGTTGTAGATCTCCATGCGTGTAATCTGGTTACTCGTTGGATCACGCAGAAGGAAAATTGCGAGGTTTCGTGTTTCAACCGTCACTCCCGCCGCGTTCGTGCCGACAAACACGGTCGTGTCGCCTATCGTATTCATCGTGCCATTAAACTCACGAATGGCCGGATCGACAGCGACGCCGGGCCGCACATCAAACGTGTACGCAGACCAGTAGGGCGTTTGACGTGAGCGCGCGCGCGTTTGAGCGGCCTCGAGACGCGCCATCAGATCGGCGCCTTCCACGGCAGTAAAACCTTGAATCGTGGTGTCGGGCGACTGCGTTTTGAGATCATCGGCAGCGGCCCCCGCCGCTGCCGCCACTGGCGTGACCTGGCTGTGATTTCCACCAGCACAAGCAATTCCGATGATCGCTATGAAGAGGAGCATTGAATAGCGCATGAATTTTCTCCATCTGTGTGATCTGTGGATGGCTTTGTCTTATTTCAAAAGCTCTTCAAGAAACTTCAGCGCCTCAGGATCTTTGCTTTCGCCCAGATACCTGACCGCTGCTTTGCGAAGTTCCACTGATTGATCGTTGCGGGCAATCGTCATCAATTTGCGCACTGCAACCTTCTGTTTCGAGTCGCCAAACGCGCGCAACAACGACATTTTGAGTTGCAGGTTTTGTTCTGAGTCGTACAGCGATATCAGTTGATTGACCGTTGCCTCGTCATCCTTTTCCCCTAACTGTCGAATGGCATAACCGCGGAGTTCAACTGGATCGTTCCCACGAGCTATCTCGAATAACTTCGCCTGTGCCCGTGGATCGTTTTTCTCTGCAAACGCGCGTAGTAGACCTTGTTTGATCTGCAGGTTCGTTTCGCTCGTGTAAAGCTGCATGAGGTCGTCGAGCGAAACACGTTCCTGTTCGCCGAGACGACGAATAGCTTCGATGCGTATCTCAGGTGTTTCACCCTGACGCGCGATTTCGAAGAGCTTGGCACGCGCACGCGGGTCATCGCGCTCGGCGAGTGTGCGCAGGATTTGCGAACGGATCTCTTTCGTCTTGTCTGCATCGTAGATACGAATCAATTCATCAAGCGAAGCGGCGTCTTCGAGTTCGCCGATGAAACGAATAGCGTATTGCCGGATCGCCAGGTCGTCGCCGGTGCGCGCGATTTCCATCACTTTCGCGGTGCCGCGTGGCGAGCGGCCTTCGACGAAAGCGCGCAGTATCTGCGCCCGGATTTCCCTGGTCCGATCGGCTTCGTAGATCTTGATCAGTTCGTCCGTGACTTGATCGGAGCGCTGTTCACCCAAACGTTTGATCGCAGTGAGACGAAGTTTTTGATCGGGGTTCGAACGCGCAATGTCAACGAGAAGCGGAATCGCTCTCGCGCCCGCGTGTGAACCGAGCATCGACACTGCCGCCGCCGGAAATCCCGGACATTGTTGCGGACTTGCTTTGATTGCTTCACTGGCAATCGTGATGGCTCGTTCCTCGTCGGCCTGGAAAAGACTCTGTAGTGCGAGCATCTTGATCTCGCAGTTATCACGCGTAAGAGCCTGGTCCACGTCAGCCTTGTGACCGAGCGTGACGAGCAGGGCCTGTGCTTCCTGGCGCCAACTCGAATTTGGAAACCTGTTTATGAGAAGGACGAGTGGCTGGCGTGCTTCTTCTTTGCGATCCTGCTTCTGCAATGCATAGCCATACCAGTAGAGTGCGGCATCGAGATCTTTATCTTTCGGATAACCCTTGATGAAGTCGTTGAATTTTTCCGCGGCTCTTTGCCAGTTCTGGGCTTCGATAAAGTCGCGGCCCTCGCGGAAGATCTGCATCGACGCAGTGTTTCCCTTGTTCTGGACGAACCGGTTGAGCTTACCGAGATCCTGATCGAAACCGTAACTGCGCTGCGCGTAAATCGCGAAAACCGTGATCACGCTCGCAGTTGTCAGCAGTACCAATCCGATTCTGATTTGGGGGCGAAAACGTACCTGTTGATTCATGATTTATCTGTCCTTAATAAATTTAACTGCTTCTAGCTAATTACCCGGTTCACCGCACAGACACAGAGAACCTGAGAGCGAGCGCAAAGATCGAGCGGTGATCAAAAAACGCACATGGCATCTCTGTTCCCTGTGCCTCTGAGGTGAACCCATCAGGAGCAGGAGCAGCGGTCAGGAGCAGGCGCAGCAGTCAGGAGCAGGCGCAGCAGTCAGGAGCAGGATTTCAATTTGTTGTTTCACAACCTGTTCCTTCCCCCTGTTCCTGCCGACTGTTCCTGCCACCTGTTCCTGCCACCTTGTTAATCCAGCGCGCGCGCGAGCACGGCGGAGTTAACCCGCAAAAGCGGGACGATGTTTTTGCGTTCGACGCGCTGACGAATCGTGCGTACCGCATTTTCATCAGGACTGTCGGGAAGATTGGCGATATCGATCAGTATCGGCTCCAAACTCTCGAGCAGTGACGAAAGCTGCACGTCACCGGCTGCGTCAGCTTCACGACGCAACATCATGTTTTGCAGGACGAGTTGTTGTGCGCGCTTCCGTTCATAACTGACTTCCTTTGCCGTTCCCGGCTCGTTAAGCCGGACATTCCTGAAGGCGAGCAACAAGGTTTCAGACTTCTCGAAGTGCATTGCCGTCATCGTCTGCGAATCAGCAGGACGAATCGGAGCAGGAACGGGAACAACGGCAAATTGCTCGCCCGGTTTCGGCTCGCGAACAATTTTCTTAGGCGGCTGACGGCGCGGCGTTTCCTCGTTGCTCTTGCCCGGCGCTGGTTGCTGTTCGCGACCAGGTTCGGGCGTGGCTTGCGGTTGTTGTTTGCTTTGTTCCGCTGAGCCAGTTGGCGCAGGCGTTGGCTGCCCCTGCTTTTGCTGCACGCTTGCTAATTGTTGTGAATCTCGATCGCTCTTGTTGAAGCTCTGGTAGAACAGCAATCCGATAATTGCGGCCGCGATCACGAGTGCTGCGAAAGCGACGGCCGATGGACTGAAACTCCAGCCCAACCCGCGCGCCGGAATACGACGCTCGGTTCCGAGGATCTTCTTCAGCGCGCGATTCTGAACTTCCGGTTGCAGCGACGTTTCAAAGCCGCCGATATGTGTGCGCAGGTTGAGAAAGTCAGCGCGCAGTTGCCGGCATTCGTCACAGCCGAGTAGATGCCGTTCGACTTCGCGGGCTTCGCTGGCGGACAGTTCACCGTCGATCAGTGATGAGACTTTTTCTGTAAAGCTGCAGTTCATGGTTTTGTTCGTAAATATGAGACAGGATTACAGGATGAACACGATTACAAGATTAGGTTCCTAATCCGGCACATCTTGATAATCCTGATACCTTGTTCCAACGTTCTCTCAGCGCGGCACGCGCGCGAAAAATATCGACTTTCACTTTGCTTTCGGAGACGTTCAGCACTTGTCCAATCTCGCGGTAGCTCAACTGTTCCTGTTCTCTCAGCAGCAGCGCGGTGCGTTGGTCCTCGGGCAAAGTCTGTAACATTTCCAGCACCAGCGTCTTTCGCTCCTGCGTTTCGTATTCCTGCTCGGGATTGCGTGCGCGTGGCCTCATGGCTTCAACCATTCGATCAAACAACTTGTAGCGCGTGTGCGATCTGCGAAACTCATTGATCGCGAGGTTGCGCGCGACCCGATAGAGCCAGAAGCGCGCTTCACCGACCGGCATAGTTCCCCATGCCGTACGATGGAGTTGCAGGAAACTTTCCTGTGCCAGATCCTGCGCCAGCGGCGCGCGGCCTCCCAATAAACACTCCAGAAAGCGGCATAGGCTAGGGTAGAAATCCTGAAACAGCATGGTGAACTCTTCGTCTTCGCTCGCCATAAGCTGCGCTACGTCTCCTAAAACACGTGAGTTCGGGAAAAGTTACAAAGAATATTTTATGCTGTATTTTCTCAGGTTATGAGTACCGATGTCGCTTTTCCCATCTCGAAACTGATTTGGGCTTTTATTTATCTCGTCTTTTTCCCGGTAATCCTGTTTGTCCTGGCGGGTGACGCGCGCTGGATCGAGGGCTGGCTGTTCTCGATTATCTTCCTGCTAATGTGCTTCTCGACACTTCTTTACCTCTATTTTTACGATCCGGAATTGCTAAAGGAGCGCTTCGGCTCTCCCATACAACCCACCCAGAAAAGCTGGGACAAAGTGCTCCTGTCGCTCTTCTTTGTTGACTTCCTCGTGTGGTTTGCCATTATGCCGCTCGATGCCAAACGCTTTGGCTGGAGTCCTGCTTTTCCCTTTTGGCTCAGAGCAATCGGAACTGTGTTGCTCGTTCTCGCTATCGTCTTGATATTCGAGGCGCTCAGGGAAAACACTTTCGCAGCCCCTGTCGTGAAGATGCAAAAGGAACGCGGCCAAAAGGTGATCTCAACCGGAATGTACGGCGTCGTCAGGCACCCGATGTACGCGGGCGCCCTGCTGTTGTTTGTTGCTGGCCCACTATTGCTGGGCTCTGTGTGGGGGTTGATCGTAAGCCTGCTTTTGATTGTCACAATTGCCGTGCGCAGCGTCGGCGAGGAAGCGATGCTCAAACAGGAACTCGAAGGTTACAGCGAATACATGAAACGGGTTAGGTGGCGCATGTTACCGTTCGTCTTTTAATCATTGGAGGAGACCAATGCTCAAAGCACGTATTTTCGCAGTGGTGCTGATTCTCGTTTGCGCCGGCATGATTTATTACGGTTGGTACCAGCTACGCACAGAGGGTGTTTACTACCTCAAGATGGCGACGTTTTCACCGCTCGGCGTGGTTGGTGGAATCTTCTTGTTGCTGTTTCCGGGAATGGGAGGCAAGCCCAACACGACGAAAGAAAAAGTAATCGTGATGGTAGTGTTTGTAATTGGTCTATTGGCTGGACTCGTTAACTGGTTCCTGATGGATCCCGGCTTCTTTGGTTATTGAGGATGGATTATGGACCTTCTTTGGCAGGAGTTGACGACGGGGTTTCCTGATCGCACGCGACTCGGGATTGTCGTGATTCGTGTGATCGCAGCCGTTCTGCTCGGCGGATTTCTGGGTATCGAACGTGAGAGAACGGGGAAGCCTGCCGGTTTCAGAACGCACATGCTGGTCTGTCTCGGAACGGCTGTCGTGGTCCTGGCCTGTACGGAAGCCAAGATGAGCGTTGAAGGTCTATCGAGAGTGGTCCAGGGCATTGTCACCGGGATTGGATTTATCGGCGCCGGGTCGATACTCAAGTTGAGTGAACAGCGCGAAATCAAGGGACTCACAACTGCGGCTGGACTCTGGATGACCGCCGTCATCGGCCTCTCAATCGGTCTTGGCGCGCTTGGTCTTGCGGTCATCGGAACGGTGCTGGCTTTGCTCGTGCTGAGCCTCGAACACGTGGTAGACTCTCGCATCGCTCGTAAAAAGAACTGACCTTTCTTGTTGGTGGCAACTTCGCAGCCACCACTCTTTGCGACTCACCCCAGGGGCGCGAGTGCCGCTCCTACAAGGAGGCTAGATCATGACTCGAAGACTACTGACTCTTTCTCTCGCTTTTGCGATCGTTTTGACTCCGTTTGGTCCAGCAGCCTACGGAAAAAAGAAACCGGACCAAACGCCGGACAAAGTTAAAACCGAAATTGAAAGCCGCATTAACAAAAAAGAGGAACACGTAAAGGTGAAGTTGCGCAGCGGCTCACAAGTGAAGGGGCGCATCACGCAATCGAGTGCCAACGGTTTCACCGTAATTGACGACAAGAGCGGCAGCCGCACCGAAATTGCCTACACAGATGTGTCGAACGTGGAAGGCAGAGGCATGAGCAAGACAAAGAAAACTCTCATTGGCGTCGGCATCGGAGTTGCTCTCTTTGCTGCGGCTTTTGCTTACTCCTTCACACACATTTGGGATTGAGGGCTTTCTGGATAAGAATTAGCGCAACGTTTTCAGCGAAGGTGGCAACAAAACAGCATGTGTCGAAATATCAAAATGCTTCATAACTTCAAGCCCCCGGCAACGGAGGAGGAGATTCGCGCGTCGTCGTTGCAGTTTGTTCGTAAGTTGAGCGGATTTAACAAGCCGTCGAAGACGAACGAAGAGGTGTTCAACCGGGCTGTCGATCAAGTGGCACAGGCGGCGCGCGAGTTGCTCGAGTCGCTGGTGACAAATGCGCCGCCGCGAGATCGCGAAGTTGAAGCAGCCAAGGCACGCGCGCGCTCTCAGGAACGCTTTGGTTCTGCGGCTCAGGTGTCTTAGACGGTCACCGATGTCGAAGCCCTGGCCGGATCTGTTTCTTGTCACGCAATTCCTCGAACCATCTCTGCGTGATGCGATTGTCGCTGAAATGAAAACTGCCCCAGGCAGTGCTGCTACTGTTTACGGCAGCACCGTTTCCGGAACGGTTGATAAATCAGCGCGCAGGACCTTTCGTGTTAAGCCCTCTAATGAAACCGTCGCGCTCGTGACTCAGAAATTGCTTGGATTAAAGGACGCGATTGAGAAACGTTTCGCGCTTGTGTTGAAGGAATGTGAGGAACCGCAATTCTTACGCTATCGCGAAGGTGACTTCTTCGTCGCGCATCAGGACGGAAACACTGGCATGCTTCGTCTTGAAACTGAGCAGCGGCTGATTTCGACGGTAATATTTCTGAGTCGTGAATCTGAATCGCCGGAACCGGACGCTTACAGCGGCGGCTCGCTTGTGTTCAGCGATTTTTTTCGCCAACGCTTTCGAGTATCTCCTGAGCCGGGTACGCTGCTGGCCTTTCGCTCCGAGACGACTCACGAAGTCACGCCGGTCACGCACGGCGAGCGTTATTCAATTGCCAGTTGGTACAGGTGAACCGTACGGTCTCACTTTCCCGCTGAGTTTATGCCCAGTATTCAAGCGAAGCTGATCAACGTTGTGCTTCACGTTCTGCGCATGAAGCGAACAGTAAATCGCATGCGAGAGCGGGTTGAAAACGGCGACAGAACCTACACTGAGCCTTCCAAACGCCTACGTCGCAAACACCGCATCACAAAACAAGAGGTCAGCGGTCACCTCGTGTGGACCATCGCGCCGAAAGAAAACGCGGGCCGGAAGCATGTAATTTATTTGCACGGCGGTGCGTATGTCAACAGCTTTGCATCGCAGCACTGGGCGTTGATGTCGAAGCTCGTTGCGACGTTGAATTGCACCGTCGTGGCGCCTAATTATCCACACGCGCCGGAGCACTGCGTCACGGATGTCTTCGATCTCATGGTCCCGGTTTACAACGAGGTTGCTTCGCGTGTTGGCAGCGCTAATGTGACGTTGATGGGCGATTCATCGGGCGGTGGTATCAGTCTCGCGCTGGCGCAGCGGCTCCGTGAGGATGGTTATGAGCAACCGGGTCAGGTGGTGCTGCTTTCACCATGGCTCGACGCGACGCTCTCGAATCCCGAGATTGAACAGTATGACAAGGTTGATCCGTTTCTCGGTGTTGGAGGGTTGAAGTATGGTGGTGAAGTTTACGCGCATGATGTCGACCCGAAGAGTTATCTGGTGAGTCCGGTGTATGGCAGCTTGAAGAATCTGGCGCCGATCACGTTGTTCATCGGCACGCGCGACATACTGTATCCTGATTGCCGTAAGCTGCGGGACAACGCCGCCGCCGAAGGTGTCGCGATCAATTATCGTGAATACCAGGACATGGTCCACAACTGGATGCTCGGCCCCATGCCGGAAGCCAAACAGGCGTTCGCAGAAATCATCGATGCGATTAGATGAACAGACGCCACCGGACGTACTGTAGGGGCGGCCCTCCGTGGCCGCCCCTACTTGGATTAAAAGTATCCGACGAAACAATTGCCGCCTCTCGCGCGGCAAAGACCAACCTCCAAAGTTGAGTGTCCAGCAAGGGGCGGCCACGGAGGGCCGCCCCTACAGTACGTTCCGAAAGGTAAAATCAATGACGAATCGAGCGAGTGGAACATTCGAAGTCAAACTAAACCCGCAGGATGAAGGACCAGACACGCCAGTCGGTCGCATGACGATCGACAAACAGTTTCAAGGCGATCTTGCCGGCACGAGTAAGGGCCAGATGCTGATGGCGAGTAGCCCCAGCGTCAAAGGCTCCGCCGGCTACGTAGCAATCGAAAAAGTTACCGGAACGCTGAACGGTCGTAGCGGCAGTTTCTATCTTCAGCACAGCGGCACGATGACGCGTGGCGCCGGCGAGCTCACCATCACCGTCATTCCTGATTCGGGCACCGACGAACTCGCAGATCTGCAAGGCAAGATGAATATCATCATCGCCGATGGCAAACACTCCTACGAGTTTGAGTACGAACTCTGAGATGTTGTAATTCAAATCCAATCCGGCGGATAATTCGGGCCGACCAACCTGCGCCAGATCTTTCGTGCTTCTTTGTAGCTTTACAACCTGAGCAATGAAGGAGGCAAGACTATGTCAAAGATCAACTGGGGTCGATTTATTCTGGGCTGCCTGATCGCTTCGATCATCATGTTTTTCACTGATGGGTTCATCCACGAAACCATCGCAAAGGCCGATTGGAAAGCGGTCTACGACGGCTTGCGAGCGGCTGAACCGGAACCGCATGGGTCCAGCATGGTCTACTTTGCTCTGTTTGAACTCGGCCGCGGCTTCACTGCGATGATGTTTTACGTCACGATGCGTTCAATCTTTGGTGCTGGACCAAAGACCGCCATCCTCGCGGCCATCCTAGGCTGGATCGCATTTTCAGTAGCGGGACCCGCGCAGTTCATTCCGCTCGGTTTCTTTACAACTACGTTGTGGCTCAAGGTGGGCGCGCTTCATTTGATCACTTCAATAATTGCAACTATTGCCGGCGCGGCGTTGTATAAGGATGCAGCTACACCGGCGGTAGCCTAAACGTCTGACAGACAGGAATACACTAATGAACTTTCAGCCAATTTTTTGGGGCGGGCTGATCGCTGGAACTCTCGACATTTGCGCGGCATTTCTAACTGCGTGGTTGCGAGCGGGCGTTGGTCCCATTGGTCTGTTGCAATATGTAGCCAGTGGCGCGCTTGGACCAGCGGCATTCCAGGGCGGCATCAAGACTGCGCTCATCGGTCTCGCTCTTCACTATTTAATCGCGACGATTTGGACAACCGTCTTCTATTTAGCGAGTCGCAAGTGGTTGTTTCTCATTGAACGTCCGATTCAGTTCGGATTGATCTACGGAATCGCGGTCTACTTGATTATGACCTTTGTAGTCGTACCTCTTTCACGCGTTACGCCTCGGCCGGCGACGATCACAGGACGCACGATTGGCATCCTGACGATCATGTTCTGTATTGGTCTGCCTATTGCTCTGATCGTGCGGCGATTCTCGCGATGACGATGTATTGTCCAAACTGCGGAACCAAAACCTCGATCGATCAGAACTTCTGTCGCGCGTGCGGGTTGAGTCTTGAGCAGACGGCGCTGTCTTTGTCCGAGCAGCTTCCCGCGAAAGTAAATCGAAGCGTACAGGCGCAAAAAGAGCGGCTTGAGAAGTTTGGAGTTGCGCTGCTGAGTTTGTTCGGCGTTTGTGTGATTAGTCTTCTGCTGTTCCTGTTGGGCCGAAGCCTACTCAGCAAGGGCCTGCCGGGAATTCTGGCCATGCTCGGAGCTCTTATCCTGATTATTAGTGGGCTCGGTTCAGTGATACTTTTCGCGAAAGCGAAATATCTGGAGGAGAAGTCAGAAAAACGACGTTCACAGAATCCCGCGAGCGGAACAGAAACAACCAAAGAGCTCTTGTCGGAAGGTCACTTTGAGCCAGTGCCAACAGTGACAGAACGCACCACGGAACTGCTGGCCATAGACCAACGCGATACCGGTCGTCATTGAATAACCCATGAAACTCTCCTCAATACGTGCCATCTCATTTTTTCTGATTTTGCTTCTCTTCCTGAACGCGTCGTCGCAAACACGATCCACGAACGTGAAGGCTCTCGTTGGTGGAACGCTGATCGATGGTTACGGCAGTATGCCGCTTCGCAACAGCGTGGTGATCATTGAAGGTGAGCGGATCAAGGCTGTGGGCCAGGTCGGAACGCTTGCTATCCCGCCCGGTGCTGAAGTGATTTCAACCGAGGGCATGAGCGTGCTGCCGGGTCTCTGGGATATGCACGTTCACCTCATGATCAACGGTCATAGCGACTACGCACACTGGGACAAGACGTACCCGCCGTTGATGGAGACGGTGATCATGCCTGCCTCCGCGCGACAGCTACTGATGGCCGGCGTTACGAGTGCGCGTGATCTTGGTGGTCCACTGAAGGCGAGCGTCGCCGTCCGCCATCGGATCAGAAAAGGCGAGATACCTGGGCCAACTCTTTATATTTCGGGTCCGTTCATCCAGCACGAGCCGTATCCAGGCACTGAATACGTGCGCTGGGGTGTAAACGGCGTTGACGACGCACGCGCGAAGGTGACCACGCTGGCTGACGCTGGTGTCGATGTTATCAAGCTGATCGACCAGGATCAGATGACGATGGCGGAAGTGCGGGCGGTGGTTGACGAAGCGCACAAACGCAAACTTCCGGTCGTCGCTCACTCGCATCGTCCGGAAGAGATTCGACGCGGGTTGATGGCAGGTGTCGATTGTTTCGAACACACCGGGCTCGCCACTGCGCCTGAGTACCCGGCTGAGATCATCGCGATGATTCGCGAGCGAACCGCCAAGATGAGTCTCGGGCCGCTGTTCTGGACGCCAACGATTCAGGGCCTGTTGAACTATGAATACGTTCGCGACAATCCCGAACAGCTCGACGATCCGTCATGGCAAGTGGGTCTTCCGCAGTCGATCGTTGACGATATCAAACAGTCTCTCAAGAATCCCGGTCAGCTCAGTTACTACCAAATCACGCCGCTTCGTCGTCCCACCCTCGCACGCAAAATTGCCCAGCTCCAGGAATCAGGTGTCGTGCTCCTAATCGGCACCGACAGCGGCATCCCCATGAATTTCCACAGCCAAACCACCTGGCGCGAACTCGACGCCTGGGTCAACACCTTCAACATCGACCCCATGACCACCATCCGCGCCGCCACCTACTGGCCCTCCGTCGCCATGCGCGTATCGGACCAAGTCGGAACCGTCACCGAAGGCAAATACGCCGACATCATCGCCGTCCGCGGCGACGTCCTGCGCTACATCAGTCTTCTGCAGGACGTGGATATCGTCATCAAGCACGGCAAGCGCTGGAAATAACATTAGTGAGGAACCACTCAGGCAATGGAGCAACTCTAGGGTCGTCTGCTTACAACGTGATATAAACGAACCCGAAGGGTACGTTGATTTAGAGGTAGAGATGAGTCAGACTCCAGACGAGATAAATTACAAGCAGCAAAGAGTCAACTACAAGCTTGGGCAAATAGATCGGGAAGTCGTTGAGGCTCTCAAAGAGCTTTTGGACCTTCTCAAAACACTTGCTTCCGATCGAACGTCTTCTCTATCAGCCTCAAAACTAGAGCAACTGGATTTTAGTGTTCTTGAGGAAGTGATTTCTCGCGCTGACTCCGCGGCTGAAGAGGTTGCCAATATCATTCCTCCGGGTTGTCACGTATCGGAACAGAATTCGGAGTCATTTCTGCGCGTCGCTCGTTCTCTGAATCTTGACGGTCCTTCGGATTGGTCCTCACGTCTTGATGACTACCAACTGTCCGATTGGGGCTTGGCTTCTCGGGACTCAGTTTCCTATGGCCAGAGTCAGTCTGATCATTCCAACGTTTAGTCGCCCACATTTATTGCCGCGGTGCGTGGAGAGCGCGCTGAGGGCGGGAGCCGATGTTGAGGTGATTGTTGTCGATGACGCGTCGAGGGATGAGACGGCGAGTGTTTGCCAGAGGCTGCGAGACATCAAGTATGTGCGGCTGGATTCTAATCGGGGCGTGGCGGGGGCAAGAAATGAAGGAATTGGCGCCAGCACGGGGGAGTACATCGGCTTTTTGGATGATGACGACTTGCGCCTTCCCAACTCAATAGATGCGCAGGTTGAGCTGCTTGAGGCTCACCCGGATGCGGGAATGGTTTATGGTCGCGCGCTTTATGGCGACGAGCAATGCAGCCCGAAAGGTGGCGCGTATCCGGACGAATGTCCACAGGGAGACACCTTCTGGGAGTTGATGGAATGGAATTTTGTTCCTTGCCTGACCGCCATTTTTCGTCGCGCGTGCCTGGAGCGCGTGGGGATGCTCGACGAGTCAGGCGCCGGTGTCGACGACTGGGACCTCTGGGTTCGAATCAGCGAACAGTATCCCGTCCTCGCGACTGAGCAGGCGGTCGCGATCTGGCGACAGCCAACACCCACGTCAGAACAGTTTTCTTTCCGAGCGGAACGAATGCATCGTCGCGCACATCGGCTGCACCGAGACAAGTGGTTGCGGCTACCGCGTGCGATGGAAGCATCCGAGGAAAGTCGCAACGAGGCTGCACGAGCTTTCGCCGATCGCGCCACGCTACAAATGATTTCAGAAGCCAGGTCAAGATTTAGATCCGGTCGCGCGATGGACTCTATTCGCCTCGCGCTCGAGGCAGCGCGCTTGTATCCTCGCGCGGCCGTTAGACACGCGCTTCGCGCTTCAATCGGAAACGGTTTCTGACTGCACGCCGTATACGACGCCATCCGCGAAGCGCGTTACCACCGGCAGCTTATATGTTTCTTCCAACTCATTTCGACTCGGTAAGTACCAGCGCCAGTTGATTCTGTCGAAATAAATAACGAGAGCGTGATTCTTGTTAAGTTCATTCCTCAACGCTTCCATCTGTGCGTCAAAATCCGTGTTAACGCGCGCACTAGTTTGATCGTACTTCGCGGGCAGGCGCGACACTTCACGGGTTGTAAACCAGTAGCACGCATCAGCAGCGTTCGAGTAAACGGAAATGTACGATGGAAGAGCTTTCAGAAATCTTACAGTTTCCGAATCTTTCCAGGCGCGGCTTGTAAATCCCTCGCCTTCACGATGTCTGTACGACAGCCAGTAAGCTGCGGGCCGCAGATTGGCCATGAACAAGACAGACGACGAAATAACGACGCACCAGAAAAGCGCGCGTCGCTTGCCGTATGCGCTTTCCCACTCAATAAGTGAAAAGAGGTGAATCATTCCGAATACGTAAACCGGTAGGATCACCCGTGGTCCAAGATCAACAGCGGGATTCGCAAACGAATTGTAAGCGGCAAGGAAAATCACATAAGTGGCGATCATGACTGCCGAAAAGAACCGGATGTAACGATTTGCTATACCAGTTTGACCGCGCAGACCCATCCACAACGAATACACGACGACTACTGCCGCAATCGTGACCAGCAGCAGCTTCATAAGTTCAGGTAGAGCATGTGGAGTGATGAGCAGCGTCAGGGAATCAACGAAAGTTCTCGCTTCAACCACTCCGATGAAGTGGAAGGCCAACGAGCGGGCCGTAGAAGAGCCTGCGACCAGCCTGTTGCCGATAACCCAGCCGGCGAGCGGCAGAAGTGCGGCGCCACCTACTAACACGGCGCGTTTCGTCCGTTGACGCAATGGGCCACTTTGAATAAAAACTGTCAAAACCAGCGGCAGTAGAATGATGACACCGACGTAACGCGTCATAATCGCTCCAGCCGCGGTGATACCACATACTACTAACAGGCGCAGTCGAGGTCTGCGAACGTAAAACACCAGTCCGAGCAACGTGGATAAAAGGAAAAACAAAAAGAGTGGCTCAGCTCGAGCCATCGTGTAGATGCTAAGCAGCGGAAAGGAAGTTTGAAACAGACCCATCGCACACAAAGCGGGCCATATAGATCTACTCGAAATGTAAATGATTAAGCCCAGCAGAAAAACATTTGCTGCAAACAAGAATGAGTGTATGTATTTTGCGCCCGCTAATCGATCACTGGTAAACAGGCTTGTCGAGGCGAGGAGTAGTGGATAAGCCGGCGGAAAGATAACCAGCCGCTGACCGCTCGGTATACTTGGAGAAAAATGGTAGCCAATCGGTGTAAGTCCTTTTCCATCTACCAGGCGTTCGGCGGCGCTCAGGTAAATCACGGAGTCGGGAGTGACGCCGACGTCTGACGACATGGACCAGTGTGCGAGGGCCGCGGCCAATACTCCGAGCAACGCCAGCACAGCAATACCAGGCAGTTTGTTCGAGCGTTTTTGTGCGAGTGACATTCTTTATCCACAGATTACACAGATTCTATAAGAAATGTATCCGCAGATACTCTTCATAGTCGATCGTCCAAATTGGGCTCATGACTTTAAGACGCGTAACCTCATGAGGCTGCTCGGAAGCGCATACGATATTCGTTTGTGCTATCAGGCTGAGGTGACGGAAGAGGATATTGGTGAGGCGACGCTAATCGTCATTTACTATTGGCTGCAGTTTAATGCGTTGCAGCCGCTAGTCCCGGCGCTCAGACGCAACCGGCACAAGATATTAATAGGAATCTCATCAGGCTACGAGTTAGAAGAAGACCGGCGAGATCCCGGACTGGCAGTCATTCACGATTTTGCCGGCGGAGTCTTTATAAATAGTCTGCTGCTATACCGCCAGTATCAACCGCTGCTGAAACTTCCGACGTTCTACACACCTAACGGAGTAGATACCCGCTTTTACTGTCCTAACACGAGCAAAACGCCATCGTCGGTGATGCGAGTTGGATGGGCGGGTAGCCTAACGAATATGGGACAGGATCACCGCGGCTTTAATGAGTTTATTGTGCCCGCCGCGGCGGCCGTTGACCGAGTAGAACTGCTCACTGCGGCGCGTGAGGACAAGTGGCGAGGACCTGAGGAGATGCGCGAGTTCTATCGCTCATTGGATGTGTATGTCTGCGCGAGTCGCAGCGAAGGCACTCCCAACACTTGTCTTGAAGCAGCAGCCTGTGGTGTTCCATTGGTGACGACCCCCGTCGGCAATATGCCCGAGTTGGTGCGCCATGGAATCAATGGTTTCTTTGTCGAGCGCGATGTCGACGACATTGCCCGCAGTCTCCGGACACTTCGTGACGACTGCGATCTCCGGACTGCAATGTCCGATCAAATCCAACACGATGTTCAAGCCTGGGACTGGTCACTTAGGTCGCAAGCGTATCGACAAATGTTCGAAGAAATGATTCCAAAGGCAGCGCCTGGTAACCGGGTCGTCGTTCGGAGGAGCGTGGAAGAAACTCAATTCCGCGTGGTGGTCCTGATGTCTGCATACAACGAAGAGGACATCATAGTTCCTTGCCTTCAGTATCTAATCAAGCAGGGTTTGGAAGTGTATTTGATTGATAACTGGTCGACTGATGCGACGGTGGAGTTAGCCAGTCAATTTCTCGGAAAAGGGGTGTTGGCCATCGAGAAGTTTCCTCAACAAAGAGCGTCGACCCACTACGTTTGGGAGGACATACTTTCAAGAATCGAGCAGCTCACTGAAGAAATCGAAGCAGATTGGTTTGTGTTTCAGGACGTCGACGAAATCAGAACATCTCCATGGCCCGGTTGGAGGTTAAGAGATGCGATCCTCAAGGTTGATCGTGAAGGGTTTAATTGTATTGACCACACGGTGGTTACGTTTTATCCGATAGACAATGGCTTTTCTGCCGGCGTTGATTTTGAAGCGTACTTCAAATACTTCGAATTCAGCGATCGCCCGGGTCAATTCATTGAGATCAAAGCATGGAAGAACCTCGGACAGCGTATCTCGCTCAGTAAGTCGGGAGGCCATGAAGTTCAATTCGACGGACGGCGCACGTATCCCTTACGATTTCTGTTGAAGCATTATCCGGTTCGCTCACAAGCGCATGGCGAAAAGAAGATCTTCAAAGAGAGAAAACCGCGATGGTTTCCCCGCGAAAGGGCCAGAGGTTGGCACACACATTATGATCACATCAACGAAGGCCACTCCTTTCTTCGGCCGCCCGCCGAGCTAATGCTTTTTGATGCATCTGCATTACCGCCGATAGTCGACTGGACCGCGGCACATATCAAAGCCCTACAGTCTGAACCAGACAAAGTTTTGACGCTCGAGAACCTCGAGCTAAAAAAGCAGAGAGAGCGCGACCGTAACAAAAGCACCGGGTTGTTGACACCACTTATCCGCAGATTACACAGATTTTTAAATCAATCAGCGTAATCTGTGGATACGGTATAATGCTGCGGATTTTTCATCACGACTAACTGAGACAACACGTGCCTCTCTGCATCGCCGGAATGCATCGTTCAGGGACCTCCATGGTTGCCAGACTTCTTCAGGCCTGCGGTTTGTTTCTTGGCCGCGAAGAAGAACTCGGGTTCGATTCAAACAATGGTGAACCACACTACGAGAATGTGCCGTTCGTCGAGCTTAATGACGAGATCTTGCGACGGCTGGGCGGTTCGTGGAATAGCCCTCCGGAGTTTCCCGCCGGCTGGGAAACAATGCCTGAGATCACGGCTTTGACTGTACCGGCGAGGAAATTAATCAAGCGGCTCGGCGTTCAATCGCATTGGGGCTGGAAGGATCCACGTAATTCACTGACGCTGCCATTCTGGCGACGAATCATTCCCGATTTGAGATTGATCGTCTGCTTGAGAAACCCGTTGGAGGTCGCGCATTCATTGCGCAAGCGTGGTGACTTGATCGGCACACCGTTCTTTTCGCTATGGCTCACTTATTACCGTCAACTACTCTCGTCGCTACCGGCTGAAGAAGGAATAGTCACTCATTACGAATCATATTTCCGCGATCCAACTACCGAACTACAAAGAATCGCGAACGAAATCGGTATGGAAGTGCGGGCAGAGGTAATTAGTCGCGCCTGTGCTTACATCTCGAGCGATTTGCACCATCACCGCATGGAGACAAGTGAGTTAGACGTGCCCCATGAAGTTCTCGATATGTACCTGAACCTCTGTCGAGAAGCAGGATCGGTTTACAACCCCAATCAAAATGAATCCCCCATTATGAGCCAACTTCCACGCGAATATGCCACCTGACAGCAGCTTCGCGTGCGCGATCTGAAAGCCAAGGATGAACTTTTGTAAAGCATGAAAATCGCACTGTGTAAAACTACAATTTTTGGACCAATAAGCGGGGCCGACGAAACTCTCTTGAACTATGCGGTGCACCTTCACCAAACGGGCCACGACGTGTCGGTGGTGTTGTTGTATCCGCCGAGTGTCGACGATCGATATCTCAGACGACTCCAACAGAAAGGAATACGTGTTCAAACAATAGTTTCGCGGTCGTACTTATTTGCATTGTTGCGATTGTTTCGAAGCTTACTGTCGAGCGTTCTATTTTTTCTCCTCTTCGTGAAACGGGCACCAGACGGCCTTCGCAGAATCTGGCAGGTTGCGATCCGCGCCATCACGAAATTTCACTATCGCCATTGCCGTGCTTTCTTTGCCGAACAGCCGCCCGACCTCTTGCATGTCTTCACACCAGACACTGGTACCGAGCTTATGATTCGCGCCGGTCATGAATTGGGAATTCCGGTTCTCTATCACGAAATGGGAACTGCGCATCACCTGCCTATGCTGGAGGATTATTACCGCCGGCTGGAAAAAGTTTTGCCGCTGTGCACTGAAGTGGCAGCTCTATCCCCGCGGCTGGCCACGGAATGGTCCATGCGATTTCCTTTCCTGCGTTCAGTTTCAGTCCTACCGTTAATCATTGAGGGATCCGAAACAAGAGACAACTCATTACCACCTGACAATGGCGTCGAAACGGTTTTTGGATTTGCCGCCCGCCTCGAAGAGGGCAAAGGACCACTTCTGCTGTTGGACGCGCTCGCTAAAGTAAATCGCGAAGGACCTTTAGCAGTAGCGAGGATCGCCGGAATGGGGCCGCAATTATTGGACGTCAAAGCCCGTGTGCGTGAGTTGGAACTGCGCGACGCTTGCGAATTGGTCGGACATTATTCAGACCCGCGATTAAGGAGCGCGTTTCTGAATAGCCTCGACGTTTTCGTGCTGCCGTCGTTTGCGGAAGGAACTCCAAACGGCGTTATCGAGGCCATGGCTCATGGGATTCCGGTGATAGCTTCAAACGTCGGCGGCATTCCCGACATTATCGACGCTGACTCCGGCATCCTGGTCCCACCCGGAGATGCCGCCGCACTCGCCGACGCGATGGCGACCCTGGCAAATGATCCTAAACGTCGCAACGAAATGGGCGCCGCCGCGCGAGAACGACATCAAAAACTTTTCGCGCCCACGGTCGTAGTGCCGCTGTTGCTAAACGTCTATCAAAGACTAGCAGGAAACGGCCACGACATGTCGCACAATAACAATCATTCACATCCATGGGCTGAGTAGCCACAAAAAAGCACAAAAAGCACAAGAAATCATTTTGTGCCTTTTGTGCCTTTTGTGCCTTTTTGTGGCTAGATCCGGCGGCAACTGCCGTTGAGTTGTGCACCCTCTTCAACTACCAAAGCGGGTGCGGCGACCTGGCCTTTCACATTCGCAGTGCGACCGAGCACGAGTTCCTTACTGGCGAGAATGTCGCCCTCGACGGTTCCGTTTATCTTTGCCACCGCAACTTTAATGACAGCTTTTGTCACTTCCGCTCCAGTGCTGACGATCAGCGTTCCGTCCGGTGAGGTTACAGCGCCGGAGAAATGTCCGTCGATACGAAGCATCGACTTGAACGATACCTCGCCTGTGAAATTCACCACGTCGCCGACGAAGCCGAGCCAATTATCTTTATTAACGTTGGGTCTTTGGCTATTGACGAGTTTAGGTTGGCCGCGTTCGTCTCTGCTCGGAACCGCTTGAGTAGTCACTGGCTGCTGCCTTTCTTTTATTCTGATCCTATTGCCCGCTGAGAAAGAATGGGGTGGGTTGGGAAGCTGTCGGGAGCCGCCGCCGCTGCTTTTGAACCGGGCAGAAAGAAGAAAATTACCTAACTGATCGCACTATAACATTTGCTTCTCATTCAGGAATGTTACGATTAGATTGCCATTCGGAGATCTTATCCACGATTTCACAGATGTATCGCCTACTGACCAGAGCTGACTTTCATTCGTTGTACAAGTGCTTTCTCGATGCATTCTCAGACTATCAGGTGGACATGCAAATGTCTGAGGAACAGTTTCAACAGCGAGTCGGGCGCGATCGTGTCGAACTCGAAAGCAGTGTGGGTGCCTTCGATAACGGGCGAATGATTGGATTCTACATGAATGGGCGCGGCGTTTGGGAAGGCAACGAGACTGCTTATGACGCAGGCACAGGCGTTGTCCGCGATTACAGGCGGCACGGTGTCGCGAAAGAGATGTTTGATTTTATGGTGCCGCGACTGAAGGAACGCGGGATCATCCAGTATCTGCTCGAGGTTCTGACTTCGAACGAACGCGCCGTGGCGTTGTATCGCAAGCTCGGTTTTGAAGAGGTCCGACGGCTCGCTGTCTTGCGTTCGAAGCAGATGGTGGAAACGAGCGGAGATGTTAAGCGAGTGACGTTTCGCCGGCTGGAGGAACCTGACTGGGATGTTTTTTGCGCGTATTGGGATGGGAAACCGTCATGGCAGAGTTCGATCGATGCGGTTGAGAGCGTTAGAAATCAAAGAGAGATTGTAGGAGCGTTTGCAGACGAGAAGTGTGTGGGTTACGGGATTGTTCATCAGCCGAGCGGGCTCTTGATGCAGTTGGCAGTGGCGCCTGAATTTCGGCGGAGAGGAATTGGGCGAGGGATTTTGGTGACACTCTCCGGGAAAGAGATTTTAAAGATCAATAATGTGGATGAAGAGTTGAAGGGAACGTTGGCGTTTTTTAAAGCGAACGGGTTTGAAATAGTTCTAAGGCAGTTTGAGATGAAGAAGCTTTTATAGACAGGATTAACAGGATGAGAACAGGATGACATGAAATTTGACCTTCATACGCACTTCTACACAGATGCATTCTTTAAAACCATCAGCGATCTGCCGTCGGAGTTTTCATTCGGCACGAGTTCCAGCGGTCAGACAATCATCACGTATCGTGGGGCCCGGTTTTTTGGTGTCACACCCGCGATGACCGATGTCTCCAAACGTATCGAAGATATGGATCGCACAGGGATAGACGTCGAAGTTGTCTCACTCTCGACGCCGAACGTCTTCTTTACTGACGGCGAGCATCAACCTGCTGTCGCGAGGATGATGAACGACTCGTATGCCGAACTCATCGCTCAACATCCAAAACGCTTCAAAGGTTTTGCGTCGATCCCAATGGATGCACCCGACGCAGCACTCGACGAGCTTCACCGTGCCATCGACACTCTGAAACTAAACGGGGTGGTGCTGCTCAGTAACATTGGTGGAAAGCCTTTGACGTCGCCCGAGTATCGCCCGTTTTTTGAAGAAGCGAACCGGATGAAGCTGTGTATCTTTCTGCATCCGATGATTCCTACGAATTCAGACGCGTTTCGGGAGTACGTGCTTGGCCCAATCATTGGCTTTCCGTTTGATACGAGTCTCGCGGTTGCACGTATGTGCTATGACGGGATGTTCGAAGAGTTGCCGGACATTCGCTGGATCATCGGCCATCTCGGCGGCGCGATACCTTACCTGATGGAGCGCATGGATAATGGGTTTCGTGACTTTGCCGATTGCCGCGTGAAGATCGACAAGCTGCCGAGTGTCTATTTGAAACGGCTCTATTACGATACGGTATCGTTCAGTCCGTACACGCTCAAGATGGTGCGAGACATGGTGGGCGCGGAGCACATGGTGATGGGCAGTGATTACCCACATTTGTTGGGATCGATTGATAGGGCTGTTACATCGATCGAAGCGTTGGATATAACAGAGGGAGAGAAGAGCGCGATTTTTTCCGGTACGGCGTTGAGTATTCTGAATAATATTTAGCCACGGATTACACGGATTTAAATCCGGATTTTAAATCTGTGTTATCCGAGGCTCATTTTACAATGAAGTCTGCTACTTGAGAGACGCTCTTACCCGCAACGCCGTCTGTTACTATCACCTTCAGATCGTACTTACCCGGTGCGAGTGTCTTTAACGCGAGCGCCTCACCAAACGGAATCCTTTCCGCATCCTGGCCACTACTGTCCACGTGACGTTGCGGGGAACTGAGTACCGTTTGCCCGTCGCGGAGCACCTGTGCCTGCACCATCAGTTGCGGGTTTCCGCTGGCATCCCGTTTCGCGTTATAGACAAATACCCAGTAACCCATTTCTGACGCGCGCGGGAACGTGTGGTTCACGCTTAACTGTACATACTTGTCTTCGAGAAGCTGGCCGCCGAGCATCACGCTGCTCAACGTCAACTGGCTCTTCGTCAAATCCGGAATCACGATCCACTGAATCGCACTTCCGACGCGCCCCGATTTCTCATCGCGCGCGGCCACGCGAAACTGATAAATACCCGGCGCGAGTGGTGTATGGTGGTTGTAAAAGATCGAGCCGGCGTCTCCTGTTTTTGATGCATCGATATTCAGTTGATTCCTGAAGCTCGACGCAATCTTGCCCTTATCGTTGAGCACAACACCTGCGAGTTTGATCGTTGACACACCTTTGCCGGAAATCTCTATCGCTGAAGTGACGACCAAACCGTTCGCCGGTGTGTTGAGATACGTCAACGACAACTGTGTCGGCAAAGCATCTCCAGGATAAAAATCGCTGAGCGCATCGCGTAACTCAGTCTCCGGCGTCTTTGGCTTATTTGTGTTGGTTGCAGCGGCTGCGGGTGCCGCCGCCGGGCCGGCAACATAACCTTTCGGCGCGCGGACCGTCAGTTCCGGTTGGCCCACAACCGTGATCTTTACATGCTTGAACTTCGGTAGTTTCTCTTCATCTTTTTCCGGACGCCAGGCGACGATGTAATAGTTTGAAGTTTCGTCGAGAACATTATTCACCCAGCCATCAAAGAAGTTTGTGCTGCGCAGCGCCCGCCCACCGGTCTGATCCGCCATTGCAGTGAGCGCGTCCTGAGTCGCTTCCAGCTCACCCACTGACGCGATGTCGAGGCGGCCTTGCGCATCCATCGGACGCTGGCCTCCCGGATCGAGGTAAGTGCTATTGACGAGGCCAACTGCGTGAATCGTGTAAACAACGACACCTGCACGCTGCGCACCGTCGATGACGTGATCGAGTTTATCGCGCACAGCTGCAGCATGTGGTCCGGCATCAAGCAGGAAACCGTCCGAGATGAAGAACGCCAGCTTGCGACCCGGCAGACGCTTCATCGAACGCATTAGCGACTCGAGTGAGTTGTATGAGGTCTGAGTTATGTGCGCGGCCTGGATCAGAACCGCGCGCGCACTGCTCTTAGCCTGCGTTTCGCAGGATGCGCGAAGCAAAGCCTTCGCCAAAGGGACCCTAACCAAGCCGGCACCTTTCATACATTCTTCGATGTAAAAATTGAGTACCTTGCTATCGCTTTTGCTCGTCTCGATCGCGAGTGCCATGTACTCGGTCATCTTAGTCGTGCTACCGACGCCATAACCGCGGGCATCGTACGGAAGCGGATAAAGTCGCGACATGGCGGCATCCAGTACAGCTCTGTTGTTCGTGAATTGTTCCAGAAATCCGACCTGCCCGCTGGCCGTTGCAATTGCTACGTTGTCCTTCGAATTCATATCGCGATCGAGAAAATGCTTAAGCATCATTCGCGTGCGATTCAAGCTGTCGGGTGAGAGATGCAGATCGTCGATGAAAAAGACGATCGAGCGACCGGGAACTCTGGCCGGTGGTGGAGCGGGCGCCGTTGTGTTGCTGGTTGGATCTGCGAGGGTTGCGAGTTCTAGTTCGCGTGGACTGCCGGATGCGATGCGTTCGAAAAATGCTACCGGACGCAGTTTACCGTCGACAGTCAATTCAAACTGTTCGCGTTTGAGTCCTTCGACGAAGTTGCCTTTCTTGTCGAGAACGGTGATCGCAGTTTGAACAAGGTCAGTGTTGGTGCGGACGACCTCGGTTTCCTGGGCACTGACGACCGAGCACATTGCGACCAGCAACACGAACAAACAGAACTTCATAGTTAAATCTCCGGGCAAGTTGACTCATCATATTAATCCTGAAAAATCTTGTAAATCCTGTCCAACATTGTGTCGAAGGTAAATGCTGGACAGGATTACAGGATGATCAGGATTTACAGGATGTTTCTACGGACGTTTCCCCCACGTCGGTGGCGCTGGTTCCTTCGGCAGACGTTCCACGGGACGTTCCTTCAGCATCCGCATCGCTTCCTGAACGGCGCGTTCGAGTTGCGGATCTTTTCCGGCGACCACGTCCTTGGGCCAGTTCTCGATGTCGATATCAGGTGCGACGCCTTCGTTCTCAACCGCCCATCTCCCATCGCGCGTGAAGAAGCCACCGCGCGGCGCGATCATAGTTCCGCCGTCGATGAACGGCGGCGTGTCGGCCGTGTGCACAAGTCCACCCCACGTTCGCTTGCCGATCAATAAACCAATCTTGCGACGCTTGAACATATAGGGCATCAAGTCGCCGCCCGAGCCCGCCATTTCGTTGACAATCATCACCTTCGGACCCCAGATGCCCGCGGAAGGACTCGTGAATGGATAACGCTCGCCGGCGACGTTGTTGAAGTAACCGTCAAAGTCGCGTTGCAAAACGTCGATGATGTAGTCGGCCGCGGATCCGCCGCCGTTGAAGCGTTCATCGACGACAACGCCTTTCTTATCCTGCTGCGAAAAGTAGTAACGATTGAAACTGGTATAGCCGGGCTGACCAGTATTCGGCAGATAAACATAAGCGAGCTGGCCGTCGGAAAGTCTCTCGACCAGGCGGCGATTGGATTCGACCCACGCGCGCGTGCGCAAAGCCTGTTCACTTGCGACCGGCAGAACCGTGACGGTGCGCGCGCCTTGCATTGATGGCGTTGTATTCACCGTTAGCGTCGTTTGTCGATTAGCCGTTCCATCCAGCAGTCGATAGATGTTATCGGGCGCGTTCAACTCGACGCCGTTGATTGCAAGAATGTAGTCGCCGGCGTTGACGTTAGCTCCAGGCGTGGCGAGCGGCGAACGCAGATCGGGATTCCAGCTCTCGTTGTCGTAGATCCGCGTCACTTTGTAACGACCGTTCTCGATCACGAAGTCCGCACCGAGCAGACCGGCGACAGGTTGTGGCACTGTCGGCATGTCGCCGCCGCGCACGTATGAATGTCCGATCGCGATTTCGGCGCCCATCATGTCCATCAGGTAATTCAGATCGGCGCGGTGCATCACAAACGGAAGCAGTTGGCCGTACATCTGTTTCATCTTCGGCCAGTCGGCGCCCTGCATGTTTGGCACGTAGAGATAATCGCGCTGATTGCGCCAGCCTTCGTTAAAGATCTGTTTGAACTCTTCTTTCGGTTCGAGATACATGCGCAAGTTGTAATTCAAACGTCCCGCTCCGGGTTGTGGCGGAGTTCGATCGGCGTCGACGAGGAACAACTGCGGAGCCGGTGGCGTACCACCGCCTGCGCCCGGACCACCAAACTGGCCGCCAGCGCCACCAGCGGCGCGATAAACCATCTTTCGCCGATCGGCGCTGATTTCGTAAGCAGCGACGTTGTTCACAAATGAAGTCGCGCGACGATCGCAGAGACGATAGCGCCAAAGTTCGTTACCGCCTCCGCCTTGTCCACCAGCACCCGCGCGGCCCGCCTCGAGATAGAAAACCTGACCATCGGCACCGGCCTGAAGATCTGCATATTGACGCTCGGGCACACCGGGAACCGAGACGATCCGCTGCGACAGTCCATCAAAATCGATCTGTACCGTTACTGGACCACGCGGCCCACGCTGACCGCCTTCACCAGCCCCACCGCCACCACCTTCCGCGCCACCGCCCGCGTCGCCGGCACAGGCGCCGGGTTGAAGCCTGCGGGTGCCTGTTCCAACGCCGCGATCTTCATCACTCTCCGGCAGCAACGGACTTGGATCTGTCTTTCGCAACACGGTGAGGTAGAGCCCGAAAGTAGTCTCGTGATCGTATGAGGTCATGTCGAGCCACTGCGAACGCAGTCCGAAATCCGTAGATGCGAGAAACCAGAGATACTTGCCACTCGCGTCCCACGTGGGCCAAACGGCATCCGCGAGTCCGTCGGTAACCTGTTTCCTTTCGCCCGTCTCGACATTGCTGATAAAGATCGCGTGATAGAGCGAACGCAAACGACTCGAATAAGCGACCCACTTCGAGTCGGGACTCCAGGTCGGATTCAACGTGCGCGCAGGCACCATCCACGGGTCCTCGCCGACAATCTTTGCCTGCTCGGTTGCGAGATCGAGCACCCAAACTTTCAGATTCGTGTCTGTGAACAGAAGCTTTTTCGAATCGGGCGACCACGATGGCGTGTAGTAGTGCGTCGGTTTGGCGAGCGCGATCTCACGCGGCGGTGTCAGTCCGTCCTGCGCTTCGATCACGAGTTTGTACTCGCCTGACTTGTCGCTGAAGTAGGAAACAAACTTGCCGTCGGGCGACCACGCCGGATCGCGTTCCGCGGAAGCGCTTGAGTGTGTCAGGTTCCGAACGTCGCCTTTGTCCGCCGGGATTGTGAAGATCTCGCCGCGTGCTTCGACAACGACGCGCTTGCCGGTCGGCGAGACTGCCATGTTGCTGAGACGATTACTGACGTCTTCCCAGTTTGGCATCATCCACGGAAAGTCGCCGGCTGCGACGATGTTTACGATTTTTTCCTTGCCGCTCTTTGGATCGAGCTCGTGCACGTAACCCGCTTGTTCGAACACAACGGTCCCCGCGCCCGAGTCCATCGACTTCACGTCGAAGTCAGTGAACTTTGTAATCTGCGCGAGCTTCTTGGTTTTAGTTTGGTACTCCCAAACGTTTGCCACGCCATCGCGATCGGAGATGAAGAAGACCGAGTCGTCGACCCAAACCGGATAGACGTCTTTGGAATCGGTCCACGGCGGCGAAACCAGATCGTAAGTTTTGAGATCGACGATCCAGATCGGACGATTTTGACCGCCGCGATAGTTGCGACGTTCTTCGTCCCAGGAGTTGTTCATTCGATAAGCGATGTGAGTTCCGTCAGCAGAGATCTTTCCCTGGTAAGCGCGCGGGAGAGCCATCGGTTCCTCGACGCCGCCTTCGGCAGAAACGGTCCAGAATCGCGGCGTACCGCTCGGCGCCCACGTGGCGCGATTGGAGGAGAAGAGAATCGACTTGCCGTCGGGTGTCCAGCCTTCGACGAGATCGGCGCCCGGGTGCCACGTCAAACGCTTCGGCTCGCCGCCTTCAGACGGCACGATGTAAACGTCGAAGTTGCCCGCGTACTCGCCGCTGAATGCGATCCATCTTCCGTCAGGAGAGAAGTGTGGATTCGCAGTCTGTCCCTGAAAACTCGTTAACCGTTTTGCGCTGCCGCCCGCGCGTGGCACAACCCAGATGTTGTTTGCGTAAGCGAAACCGATCTGAGTGGTGCTAACTGTTGGTGTACGCAAGAGACGAGTTTGAGTGGGGGCGCCGTGTCCGTTTTGGGCTCCGGTTTTTGCAGAGAAAACCAAAAAACAGAATGCGAGCGCGATAATCAGAGACAAGCGGGTAGACATTTGATGGGTCCTCCAAAATGCGGGCTGGAATGCAGCAGATATTATAGGACAGATAGGGCGCCTCCCTGGAGTGCGGCGGCCTGGCGCCGCTGTGTTACCGATCACGCTTGATCAAGGCCAAAGCGGCGTCAGGCCGCCGCACTCCAAGGAGGTGCCCAATTCTCAATTTCGGTATATCATTTACGCCCCGAAACCTATTCACCAGGAGAAAGATCATGAGTTCCCTGAAACGTAGTTCTGTGTCCCTGTTCGTCGTGTTGTTTGTTTTGTGCGGCGCCGGTGCGGCGTTCGCGCAGGTTGTCACGCCGCGCCCCAGTCAAATGGCGAGTGTGATGCAAAGAATCGGCGTCACCGATGTGACAATCACGTATAGCCGTCCGGGTGTAAAAGGCCGGCAGATCTGGGGCGATCCACCGGCAGGATGGGCGGAAACTGCCAAGGGTGAAGCCACGCTCGATAATCAGAATACGAGACCCAAGGACGTTCCGATCGTGCCGAATGGTCACGTGTGGCGCACTGGCGCGAACGAGGCGACCACATTCGTCGTGACTGATGATGTTTTAATCAACGGACAGAAGCTGGCCGCGGGTAAGTACAGCCTGCACACCATTCCCAACAAAGACGAGTGGACGATCGTTTTCAACGGCACCGCTAATCAGTGGGGCAGCTTCGACTACGATCCGGCAAAAGACACGTTGCGTGTGAAAGCCAAGCCACAGTGGCTGACGCAAAGTGAAGAGTGGCTTACGTATTCCTTCGATCCGGTTAATGACGATTCCGCGCAGGTGAACATTCGCTGGGAAAAGATCAATGTGCCGTTCACCATCAAAGTACCGGACGTCCCCGCGTCAACTCTTTCCAGGTTGAAGACGACTGTTGCGAACGCCAAAGCCGATGACTGGCAGACGCCGCTGCAGGCCGGCAACTACTTAATAAACAATAAAGACACTGCTGACGACGCGTTGGGTATGGAGTGGTTGGACCGCTCGATTAAGGTGAAGGAAACTTTCCGCAACCTCGTCGCGAAATCCAATGCGCTTTATAAGCTAGGCAAGAAAGAAGAGGCCGTCGTAGTCGGCGACCAGGCGGTTCAGCGCGGCAAGACGGATAAGGTCGACACGTCTGCCTTCGAGAAGCGCCTTGCTGACATGAAGGCCGGGAAGATCTAACGATCAGGAAGCAGGAGCAGCGATCAGGGGCAGGATACCCTGCGCCTGCCTTCTGCTCCTGCTCCTGAACGCTGCTCCTGCTCCGGTCGGATCATGGGTGTCGCCAAGCTTACAGATCAAAACACGGTAGTTCCTGAAAGCAAGTACGCGCGCGTTGAGCGTGAGCGGCGTTATCTCTTGCGGGATTTGCCCGAGGGCATAACGCGCGCGGATCCTCACTTGCAGATCACTGACAACTACATGACGGGCTCACGTCTGCGCCTGCGCAAAGTGCGTGAGCCACGTTCAAACAAGTGGACCGCGAAGTTAACGCAGAAGTTTGCACCCGACCCGAACGATTTATCGCGTACCATCATCACGAACACCTATCTCAACGCGCTTGAAGCTGAAACCCTCTCGACCCTCTTCAACAGCAACGAGATTCGCAAGAATCGTTATCACTTTGAATTCGAAGGGCGGAAGTTTTCAGCGGACATGTTTCTCGGCGATCTGTTTGGCCTCGTCCTCGCCGAGGTAAGCTTTGAAAGCGACGAAGAGCTCGACACCTTCCTGGCGCCGCCGTTTGCACTCGCTGACGTCACCAACGAACCATTGTTCACTGGCGGCAGACTCGCTGAGCTGACCTTTTCCGATGTTCGTACGGAGGTCGGCAGGCTCGGTTTGATAAGATAGGGCCATGAAGATTCGACCCTCTCTTGTCGTCGTGTGTTTGCTTCTTTCAGTCGGCTGTCGCAAGAATTCAACGCCACCACCAGCGCCGCCAACGACACAGCCTTCACCTGTTGCCCAGCTCGATCATTCGCAGGGTGGTACGACGGTCGTTGGTGAAACTAAGCACTTCAAAGGCTCAATCGGCACTTCGCTCGATTTGCAGATGAAGCTGGTCCGCACCGGAGACCAGCTCGCCGGCAGCTATTTCTACCAGAAAGTCGGCACGCGCATCGACGTGCGCGGCACCGTCGACAAGGATGGGAACCTAACGCTCGACGAGTTTAATCCGAAAGGCGAGAAGACTGGTCTGTTCAAAGGCATCTGGACTGTCGATCCGAAGGACGGGATGATCACACTCGCCGGCAATTGGTCCAAACCCGTAGACCAGAAAGACAATGACAAGAAGA